>ERZ827520.1726-NODE-1726-length-23626-cov-6.701370_pt1 | contig 23626 bp, 18 predicted proteins | sample MGYA00519581_ERZ827520 | MGnify/ENA primary metagenome ERZ827520 (study PRJEB31778, sample SAMEA3449339) | human gut metagenome | biome: human gut; feature: human-associated habitat; material: faeces | place: United Kingdom | collected 2010/2012 ...
CCATAGACAAAACTCTTTCGCTTTTTCCGGTCTCACATCATTGACAAACGAACACCGCAGTCCGTAGCAATGGTACAGACGACAGGAAAGATGATATTACGCTGCAACTTGTAAATTCTTCTTTGCACCGTTTGTTTTATGGAAAACCATCTTATATTTCAAGCACAACGTGAGAAGCGCTTATGACGCAAATGGTAAAATGTTCCACGTGGAACATTTTGTAAACAAACACAATGGGTACAGTGGAAATACCGGTAGATCAGAACACCACGTAGGATATGCCATTTATGACATTCAGACATTTTTATGAAAATGTAAGAAAAAGGGAAAAAATACTGCCAGACAGAAAAACGCAACAAGCTGCATTAAGACTTTGCTGCAGGTGCGGCAGATCGTGGATCGGGAATCCGAATGGTCCAACAGACCCCGCCATCTGTCTCTTTGCGTTCACTGTGTACGACAATGCCGGCGCGGCGTACCAGAGATAAAGCCTGATCGACGGTGTTATAAAACAGGCGAATATCTTTGAGAATAAAGCGCGACTTTGGCTTTTGTTTGGAGGGGTGTGCCTCAGCACGACAAATTTCTTCCACATATTCTTCCGTTTGCGCGACATTATAGTGTCGTGTTGCGACGGTGCACATCACCGTACGGCGCTTGTCCACCTCTCCAATGCGCAAGAGTGCCCGCACATGACGTTCGCTTAATCCGTGGTGCAAAATATAGTCGCGATCGCTTTGCTCCAGGCGTAACATGCGCAGTTTGTTGGCGACAAACGACTGACTGACACTCAACCGCTTTGCCGCCTGTTCCTGTGTCAGATGATACAAATCAATCAACGCGGCAATGGCGCTGGCTTGTTCAAACATGTTCAAATCTTCACGCTGTAAATTTTCAATCAGTGCCAATGCTGCGCTCTTTTGTGCATCCGCATCGATGATGATACAGGGCACGGTCAACAGACCTGCCAGCTGTGCCGCGCGCAGACGACGTTCTCCGGCGATCAGGGCAAAACGTGTGGATGGATCATAAAATTCTGTTGCAGAATCGAGCGGACGGACGGTGAGTGGCTGTAAAATACCGTATTGCATAATACTTTCTGACAAAGACAGCAAGGATGTATCGGAAAATACCTTGCGCGGTTGATCGGGGTTAGGGACGATCTGTGATGGCGAAAGATCGTGAATGCGTCCCAGATCCATTTTACTTTTCAGTTCCAGCGCTTGTTGTGCCAGCGCGGCTTTTTCCTGCAACAAATTTTGCCGCATGGCATCCAGCGCGGCGACGTCGCGGCGAAAAAATCTGGAAAAACGAGAAGGGGTGGTGGTTGCGAGGGGATCGTTCATTGTTAAACCTCCTATAATAAAAATTGACGGAAATAAACCAATGTGCGCGGAAACAAAACGAAAAACGGGAAAGTTTGCAGCAATGCTGCATGGATGGCAGTGATACGTACGGAAGATCAAACGGATGTTTTATATATAACATATATAAATAGGATGACATCGAATCAAAAAGGGAACAAAAACAATGTTGCAAGCAAAAGCGATACGATGCGAAAAGAACAATTTCCCGCGCGTAAAACAGAAGGGAGTCCCCGGAAACGGATTTCCCGCGTCTGTCTACAGTATAGCACCCTTTCCCCACAGAAAAACAGGAAGTTTGGAAGAGGAAAATATGCGGAAACGTCAAAAACAAGCGGATGCGCACCGCGAAACTCCAAAAAGGCGTGGAAAAAGAAAAACAGCCGTACAATATTGCGTTTGCCGTTCTTTTTCGCGATCAAAACTTTTGATTTTGATAAGTGGATGTGAGAAAACGCGCAATTGTGAATGAATACGAGAAGACTGTTCATCAAAAGAACCTAAATTACTTGCAATTTGTTGTAGAATGCAAAAGAACGCACCCATATAATATTTAACAGGTAAATATTTAACCTCTTAATGATTGAACAATCAGATCTGCTGAAAGAAAGGAAGGGGTGAGAAAACATGCGATCGGCAGAGACAAACAAAGAGATGAAATTTGTGCAACAACGTGACGCGGTTGGAGACAATCAAACGCACGAACCCAAGACGGAAAACGCGACGCAGACGGAGGGGGAAATCTACCGTCATGCACAGCGTGGCTTTGTTTTGTGTGATCGGTTGCACCACATGGTTTTTGAACGGTACATGAAAAACATTGCACACCGTTCGCAGCACTGGGTATTGTTGTATTTGCAGCGCAACGGCGGATCGGCATGGCAAAAAGAGATTGCCGAGGCCATGGAGGTATCTCCCGCCGCAATGACCGGAACCGTAAAAAAGTTGGAAAAGAGCGGATATGTGACAAAAACGGTGCTGGATCGGGATAATCGACAAAACCAAATTACACTCACCCCGCAAGGCGCAGAACTTCTGAAGCGCGGCAAACAGCAATTTGATGAGATCAATCAAAAGATGTTTGTTGGGATAGACAGTGCGGATTTGGCGTGTTTTGCAAGGTGTTTGCAACGCATGGAAGAAAATTTATACGAAATGTTGCGCGAGGCAGACGTGGATGCAGACCCGTTTGCACCGCCTCGAAAACATCCGTAACGGATCACGCAGAGGCGGAAGAATCCGTTTCCGTCCTGCCTGTTTGATGCAGTGTCGAACAGCCCCCTTTACATGGGGCAAACGGGTCCGATATGGGGAGACGGGGGGATGATCCGATCCGATCGCACCGAATCGGGCATGGAGCCACACGTATTTTCCGCGTTTGAGAGGATCGTTGCACACATTTGAAAACAGTCATCGAAAAAAAGATGAATGCAAAAGCTTTGCACATTTGTTTGGAATAAAAGGAAAAGCCAATCGAAATACAAGTCAGGAGGAACCGTTTTGAAACAAGAAAAACAACAGGGCTTGATCCGAAAGCTTGCCAAATATGCCAGGCCATATTTGCCCTATTTTATTATCGGTCCGCTGTGTATGATTGTGGAGGTCATCGGCGAAGTTGTGATGCCCAAATTTTTATCGGCAGTTGTGACGGGCGGTACAGATGGCACGATGACCACGGCAAAAAGTATTTTGTATGCGGTAATGATGATCATAACGGCGCTGTGTATGATGGCAGGCGGCGTGGGAGGTTCCTATTTCGGCGCCAAAGCATCGGTCAATTTCGCAGCGGATATGCGTGTGGATGTGTATCGCAAAGTGCAGCAGTATTCGTTTGCAAATATCGACAAATTTTCCACCGGTTCGCTGGTCACTCGTTTGACCAATGACGTGACCCAAGTGCAGAACTTTGTCAATATGATGCTGCGTATGAGTATTCGTGCCCCCGGTATGATGATCGGCGCGCTGATCATGGCCATTACCATTCGTCCGTCGCTTTCCGTGGTGTTTGCGGTGGCAATGCCGGTGCTGTTTGTCTCGATCTTTAGTTTGGTACGTCTTGGTTTTCCGCGATTTTCTGCCATGCAGGAAAAACTGGATCGACTCAATGCAACCGTACAGGAGAATGTGACCAATGTGCGCGTGGTCAAATCGTTTGTGCGAGAGGATCATGAAAAAGAAAAGTTTCGCCGTGCCAACGGCGATTTGAAAAAAGCCGGATTACGCGCGATGAATGTGATGATTCTGCTCTCTCCTGTGATGACGATTGTGATGAATGTCACCGTGATCGCTGTCTTGTGGTTTGGTGGGAAGATCGTATTGAATGAGGCAGGTACCATCGGCGGGATGCAGATCGGCGATTTGTCTGCATTTGTGACCTATGTCACACAAATTCTTTCTTCTTTGATGATGATTACGGCGATGCTGATGATGTCGTCGCGTGCGGTGGCATCTGCACGCCGCATTTCCGAGGTGTTGGACGAACAGATCGATTTGGATGACAGCCAAGCAGCACAGCCGCAACGGGAAGTGGAAAACGGAGAAGTTCGTTTTGAACACGTTTCTTTCCGTTACTATAAGAACAGTGCGGAAGAGGTTCTGCACGACATCAACCTCACCATTCCGGCGCACACAACGGTTGGAATCATCGGTTCCACAGGTTGTGGCAAAAGCACGCTTGTTTCCATGATTCCCCGCTTGTATGATTGCGACCAGGGTCGGGTTCTGATTGACGGCATTGATGTGAAGGACTATTCCCTTTACCACCTGCGCGAAGGCGTGGGCATGGTGCTGCAAAAGAACGTATTGTTCTCCGGTTCGATTGCAGACAATTTACGTTGGGGAGATGAAAATGCAGACGATGAAACGGTACGTGCTGCCGCAAAATTGGCGCAGGCGGATGGTTTTGTCACTTCTTTCCCCGATGGATATCAGACCGACCTTGTTGAGGGTGGTGCGAATGTTTCCGGTGGGCAGAAGCAGCGCCTTTGTATTGCGCGCGCACTGTTGAAAAAACCTAAAATTTTAATCTTGGACGATTCGACCAGTGCCGTGGATACGGCCACAGAGGCACAGATTCGTACCGCGTTTCGGACTTCCCTGCCCGATGCCACAAAGATTATCATTGCGCAGCGTATCACCTCGGTGATGGATGCAGATCTGATCGTGGTCATGGATGAGGGCGGAATCGTCGGCACAGGCACACATACGTCTCTCTTACAGAACAATGAGACGTATCGGGAAATTTACGATTCTCAAATGGAACAACGACAGGAGGTGCGTGCATAATGGCAAAACGAACACTACAAGAATTACAGCGCCAGTACGCATCGATGGGAAAAGTGCAAAACGGTCGCGGACCTATGGGCGGTGGTCCCGGACACGGCGGACCGCGCGGCGGACGCGGGGCACATGCAATCGGCAAACCGAAAAACACGGGCCATACCATCCGTCGTCTGCTGGGTTATCTCAAAGGCAGTTGGGGCAAATTGCTGTTGGTTGTTTTGTGTATGCTGATTTCTACGGCCACCTCTTTGATCGGCTCTTATATGCTCGCGCCGATTATCAACCACATTGCCGGCGTAGAGCCGTCTTCCTCTGCGGGCGCATTGGAACGCGGAGCGGATGCCATCATTACAAAAGTTTCCTCCCATGCTTGGATACAAAATATTTTTGCACAAGGACGCTTTGCAGAAGTTTTGACCTATTTGTTTGCAGCGCTTGGATTGATGCTCTGTATATATCTGGTTGGTGTGGTGACTACCTATACGCAGGGAAAATTGATGTTGTCCGTATCGCAGAATACCGTGGAAAAAATCCGCAACGATTTGTTTTCCAAACTGCAAAGTTTACCGGTGCGGTTTTTCGACGGCAATACCACAGGCGAGATCATGAGCCGGTTTACGAACGATATTGATAACATTGATTTGATGTTGAACAACTCGATGACCAGCATTGTTTCGGGTCTGATCACACTGATTGGTACATTTGTTTTTATGATCACCACCAACTGGATTCTGACCATTATTACGGTGGTATTCATTCCCATTTTTCTGTTTGGCGGTGCTGCCATCGGACGTGCGAGCAGAAAATATTATGTCGGTCAGCAAAATGCTTTGGGCGCGGTGAACGGATATATTGAAGAGAGTGTGAGCGGGCAGAAAGTGGTAAAAGTATTCAACCATGAAAAAACCTGCGTGGAGGAGTTCTCGGAGTTAAACGATGACATGCGTGAAAAGCAGTTTCGCGCGCAGTTCTGGGGCGGTGTGATGGGCCCGATTATGGGCAATACGTCTCAGGTTAGTTTTGCCGTGACCGTTGGCGTGGGCGGTATTATGATGGTGCATCAAGTGCTGACTCCCGGCGCATTGACCGTGTTTGCCAATTATTCGCGTCAGTTTTCCATGCCCATTAACATGCTTTCTCAGCAAACCTCCACGGTATTTGCCGCATTGGCAGGCGCGGAGCGTGTGTTTGCCGTCATGGATATGGCACCGGAGGAACCCGATGCGCCGGATGCCAAAGATATGCCCGATATGAAAGGGTTTGTGCAGCTGGAGCATGTGTCATTTGGGTACGTACCTGAGAAAACAGTGTTGAAGGACATCACGCTGTATGCCAAGCCCGGCCAAAAGATCGCGTTTGTCGGTTCTACCGGTGCCGGAAAAACGACAATTACCAATTTGCTCAATCGTTTTTATGACATCGATGAGGGCACCATTACCATTGACGGGGTAAACATTCGAGACATCAAACGCGATGTGCTGCGTGAAAATATCGCCATGGTGTTGCAGGATACCCATTTGTTTACGGGCACGGTGATGGAGAACATTCGTTACGGCCGCCCCGATGCGACCGACGAAGAGGTGATTGCGGCAGCCAAAACTGCCAGTGCCCATTCGTTTATTATGCGGTTGAATGACAATTATCAGACGATGTTGGAAGGCGATGGGGCCAATCTTTCCCAAGGACAGCGGCAGTTGTTGAACATTGCCCGCGCAGCGCTTTCTCGCGCACCGATTTTGGTATTGGATGAAGCGACGTCATCGGTCGATACACGTACGGAGCGTCACATCGAACACGGAATGGATCGATTGATGAAAAATCGTACGACGTTTATCATTGCCCACCGTCTATCCACGGTGCGCAATGCGGATGCAATCATGGTTTTGGAGCACGGTGAGATTATCGAGCGCGGCAACCATGCGCAGCTGCTGGCGCAAAAAGGGCGGTATTATGAATTGTATACAGGGAAACGCGAACTGGATTAAATAGGAAATCATTTGTAAATGAAACAATCGGATCATATGCGAAATCTGCACATGATCCGATTGTTTCCGCTTTCTTTGCGAAAAACGGAACGCACGTGTGCGCTGTTTCGTGGGGAAAATGGCCGAGTCTTGCGTGATTTGCACAGAAATGTCCAAAAATGTGCAAAAGACGATTGACAAAAGCAAACAAATATGATATACTACAAAAAATATGGGCATAGACGGAAGCTGCGGTACGCAGCGGGGGCCGTTTTTGACCGCAAGCTTGTTGTCTGCCGAACGGTGGGCGAATTTTTTTGCGCCCAGGTGCGGTTGTACCCATTTGTTACTCACAGTAAATATCGCAAAATCAGGCAATGGTAAAGACAAGAACAAGGGCAACGAAAGGAGCGCGGAGATGAACGAGTATTTGATCCGAGACGCGCAAATTTACGCGGCGCAGGGGCTGCGGCGTGCAGACTTGTTGATCAAAGACGAAAAAATCGAAGCAATCGGGCCGCAGTTGAACGATCGTGGCGCGGTGGTATTGCCATTTGCAGGGTGTGTTGTTTTTCCCGGTTTGACGGATGTGCATGTGCATTTCCGTGAACCGGGTTTTTCTTATAAAGAGACCATGGTCAGCGGCAGTTGTGCCGCAGCGCGGGGCGGTTTTACTTCCGTTTGCACCATGCCCAACGTTTCACCCTGTCCGGATACATGGGAACATTTGCAAGTGCAACAGGCATTGATTGACGCCGGCGCTTGTGTGCATGTATACCCATTCGGTGCGATCACCATGGGACGAAACGGCAAGACGCTTTCTGATATGCGCGCACTGCGTACGCACGTGGTTGGTTTTTCCGATGACGGCAGCGGCGTACAAAACGAGACGATCATGCGCGCGGCAATGGAACAGGCTGCAGCATTGGGGAAAGTGATCAGTGCGCACTGCGAGGACAATACGCTGTTACACGGCGGTTACATTCACAACGGTGCTTATGCCCGCGCGCACGGGCATCGGGGTATTTGCAGTGAAAGCGAATGGGGACAGATCGCGCGGGATTTGAAATGTGCCAAACAAACGGGTTGTCGCTATCACGTGTGCCATATCTCTTGTAAAGAAAGCGTGGAACTGATCCGTCAAGCAAAAGCGGACGGGGTGGACGTGACGTGTGAAACAGCGCCGCACTACCTTATCTTTACCGAAGCCGATTTGCAGGAAGACGGACGATTCAAAATGACCCCGCCTCTGCGGACAAGCGCGGACCGCGAAGCGCTGATTGAGGGCGTGGCAGACGGCACAATTGACATGATTGCGACGGACCATGCGCCGCACAGTGCAGCGGAAAAAGCAAAGGGGCTGGAACACAGCGCCATGGGGGTCGTGGGATTGGAAACCGCGTTTTCGGCCTGTTACACGTATCTGGTAAAAACGGGTCGTATCACCCTGGATTGTTTGATCGAACGGATGCACGATGCCCCGCGCCGACGGTTTGGCATTGGGTCTGATCTTGCGGTGGGACAGGCGGCGGATTTGACGGTGTTTGACCTGACGCGCGAATGGGAAGTAAATCCGGATCACTTTTTATCCAAAGGACGAGCAACGCCCTTTGCAGGGATGAAACTTTATGGAACATGTATGCTGACCATGGTCGGCGGGAGGATCGTATGGCAAGCGTAAACGGCACTTTTGACAGAAAAATCGTATTAGAGGACGGACAAGTCTTTTACGGGTACCATTTTGGGACGATGGTAGATCGGGTATGTGAAATTGTTTTCAACACCTCCATGGTCGGTTATCAAGAGATCGTTTCCGACCCGTCCTATACACACCAGGCTGTGGTGATGACCTATCCGTTGATCGGCAATTACGGGGTGACGGATGAAGATTACGAAACCAAAACGCCCAGCATCGGGGGATTGATTGTGCGCGAATATTGTGACAGCCCAAGCAATTTCCGCTGCACGAAAACGCTGTCGGAACTCATGGAAGAATATCATATTCCGGGTGTTTCGGGTGTGGATACGCGGATGCTGACACGCAGCATTCGTGACCATGGATCGCGCCGGATGCTTTTCACCTCTCCTGACACGCCAACCCAAGAGGCACTGCAAATCATTGCACAGACACCGGTGCCGCATGATGCGGTTGCGACCGTGAGCTGCAAAAAACGCTGGTATTCGCGTACCGCCAACCACAAATACAATGTGGTTGCCATTGACTGCGGGATCAAGCTCAATATCATCCGGTCGCTCAATCGCCGCGGATGCAACGTGGTCGTCGTGCCGTACAATACAACCGCGGAGCAAGTGCTTGCCTTGCAGCCGGATGGATTGTTTTTATCCAACGGACCGGGGGACCCCGAAGATGTGAAACCGGTAATTGCATTGGTACAGCAGCTGCGCGGAAAACTGCCGATCTTCGGTATTTGTCTGGGACATCAGATTATCAGTCTGGCTTATGGTGCAAAGACGTATAAGTTAAAATTCGGACATCGCGGCGGCAATCACCCGGTGAAAAATCTTCTCACCGGGGAAATTGAGATGACAAGCCAGAATCATTCCTACGCGGTAGATGCCCACAGCCTTGCGGGGACAGGACTGGAGCTGACACACATCAATTTGCTGGATCACACCGTGGAGGGGGTCCGCTGTGTTGGCGATCGGATTGCCAGTGTGCAGTATCATCCGGAAAGTGCGCCCGGACCGCAGGACAGCGGGTATTTATTTGATTTGTTTTTGGCACAAATGGACGAAACGAAACAGACACAGGAGGGGTAAACCATGCCGAAGAGAACGGATATCAAAAAAATCATGGTCATTGGTTCCGGACCGATTGTCATCGGACAGGCGGCGGAATTTGATTACGCCGGTACGCAGGCATGTTTGGCCCTGCGGGAAGAGGGATATGAAGTTGTTTTGGTCAACTCCAACCCTGCAACCATCATGACCGATCAAATGATCGCCGATAAGGTCTATATGGAGCCTTTGACATTGGAATATGTGGCAAAAATTTTGCGCTATGAGCGGCCGGATGCCATTTTGCCCGGGATTGGCGGGCAAACGGGCTTGAATCTTGCCATGCAGCTGGACAAAAAGGGCGTTTTGGCAGAATGTCAGGTGGAACTGCTCGGCACCAGCAGCGAGAGCATTGCCCGTGCAGAAGACCGGGAGCAATTCAAGGAATTGTGTGAGTCCCTGGGAGAACCGGTACTTCCCTCTGTCATCACCCATTCCATTCCCCAAGCCATTGAAGCCGCACAACAGATCGGCTATCCGGTCGTGTTGCGTCCGGCATTTACGCTGGGCGGAACGGGCGGCGGTTTTGCCGACAACGAGGAAGAATTGCGCGACATTATGAAAAATGCGTTGCAGCTTTCCCCGGTGGGACAGGTACTGGTAGAAAAGAGCATCAAAGGCTATAAAGAAATCGAATATGAAGTGATGCGTGACAGCAACGATACGGCTTTGACCGTATGTAATATGGAAAACATTGATCCCGTGGGCATTCACACCGGAGACAGTATCGTTGTGGCACCCAGCCAGACGCTCACCAACAAGGAATATCATATGCTGCGCGACAGTGCGTTGAAAATCATTCGCGCATTGAAAATTGAGGGCGGGTGCAACGTGCAGTTTGCACTGGATCCCCAGTCATTCCAATATTATTTGATCGAGGTCAATCCCCGTGTTTCGCGCTCCTCTGCCCTTGCGTCCAAGGCCAGCGGTTATCCCATCGCGCGCGTATCTGCCAAAATTGCCGTGGGTATGACGTTGGATGAAATTGCACTTGCCAACACGCCTGCAAGCTTTGAACCCACACTGGATTATGTGGTGACCAAGATTGCGCGTTTCCCGTTTGACAAATTTGCACAGGCATCCAATCGGCTCTCCACGCAAATGAAAGCCACGGGTGAGGTCATGGGTGTAGGTCGCACGCTGGAGGAGAGTTTGCTCAAAGCGGTGCGCTCGCTGGAGATCGGCGTGTGCCATTTGTACATGAAAAAATTTGATGATTACAGCGCAAAAGAACTGTTGGATTATATCAAAGAAGGCACAGATGACCGCCTGTTTGCCATCGCACAGCTCATTCGCCTGGGCGTGGATTTGAGTTTGATTTGGAACGCGACAAAGATTGACATGTTTTTCCTGGAAAAATTCCGCAACATCGTTGCGTTTGAGCCGGTTTTGCGTGCGGGTAAAAATGATGTAGACACACTGCGTGCGGCGAAACGTCGTGGCTTTTCCGACAAATATATCGCCCGGTGCTGGCAGATTTCAGAAAATGATGTATGGAAGATGCGAGAGGCAAATGACATTTTCCCGGTATACAAGATGATCGATACGTGTGCCAGTGAATTTGATTCTTACATTCCATACTTTTATTCCACCTATGAAACGGAAAATGAAAGTGTGGTTACTCCACGCAAGAAAATTGTGGTGCTCGGTTCCGGTCCGATCCGCATCGGGCAAGGTGTGGAATTTGACTATTCTACGGTGCACGCGGTGATGACCATTAAAAAGTTCGGCATCGAGGCCATTATCATCAACAACAACCCCGAAACGGTATCAACGGATTATACCACCAGTGACAAATTGTATTTTGAACCGCTGACCACGGAAGATGTGATGAACATTATCCGACTGGAACAGCCCATGGGCGTGATCACCTCCCTTGGCGGACAGACAGCCATCAATTTGGCGCAGTCGCTCATGCAGCGGGGTGTGAAGATCATCGGAACGGATTTTGCAGCGATTGAGCGCGCCGAGAATCGCGACGCGTTTGAAAAGATCATGGAGGAATTGCAGATTCCCCAGCCACGCGGCATGGCGGTGACAAACATCGAAGACGGCGTACGTGCGGCGGAACAGATTGGATATCCCGTGCTTGTCCGACCCAGCTATGTTTTGGGCGGCCGTGCCATGCAGATTGTGGCAAACGAGGCGGCGCTGCGCACCTATTTGAAAACGGCGGTGGAAGTAAACGAGGATGCGCCGGTATTGGTGGACAAATATATTTCCGGCAAGGAACTCGAAGTTGACGCGGTCTGTGACGGCACGGATGTATTTGTGCCGGGTATTATGGAACATGTCGAGAGAACCGGCGTGCACTCCGGAGACTCCATCAGTGTGTATCCCACCTTCAGTGTTTCTCAAAAAGTGAAAGAGATCATGTTGGATTACACGAAACGTCTGGGGTTGGGCATTGGTATTGTGGGATTGTACAATATTCAATTTATCGTGGACAAAGACGAAAACGTCTATGTCATCGAGGTCAATCCCCGCTCTTCGCGCACCGTCCCGTTTTTGTCCAAGGCAACGGGATATGCGCTTGCAGACATTGCGACATTGGTGATTTTGGGCAAATCGCTCAAAGAACAGGGCTATACACAGATTTATCCCAAAGAAAAAGAACGGTGGTACGTCAAAGTTCCTGCGTTCTCCTTTTCCAAAATTACCGGCATTGATGCGACCTTGTCTCCGGAGATGAAATCGACCGGCGAGGCGATTGGATATGACAAAAAGCTCACCCGTGCCCTGCTCAAGGCGTTGCAGGCATCGGGGACAAAGGTCGCCAATTACGGCACGGTTTTTGTCACGGTCGCCGATTGCGACAAAGAAGAGGCGCTGCCGCTGATTCGTCGGTTCTACAACTTGGGCTTTAACATTGAAGCAACGGCAGGAACGGCGCGGTTTTTGAAAGGACACGGCATTCGTACCCGTGTGCGCGCCAAATTGTCCGAGGGCAGCGATGAGATTTTGAATTCCATCCGCCGGGGATACGTGACCTATGTGATTAACACGCATGATGTTAGCTCCGGACAGAGCGAAAGTGACGGATATGCGATCCGGCGGTGCGCTGTTGAAAATAACGTTACCATGTTCACATCTCTTGATACCGTGCGCGTTCTGCTCGATGTATTGGAAGAGACGACCATCGGTGTGTCTACCATCGACGCGGAGTGACCGTGTGTGCTTGTAAAAGTGAGGGTGGCCATAGGTGTGTTCCCGCATCATTTACAAGAAAAGACGATTGGAACAGATCATGTGGACACGCTTTTGCGTGAGAACATCAACACAAGGTTGTTATTTGCATTGTGCTACCACGAAAAGTTTTGGTTTTAACCAACGGTAATCAAAAGAAAGGCATATTTTATAAAAATACTGCGGGAGGAATTGACATGCAGCAAGGGTGGTTTGTCATCAAACATCACACATGTATCGCCAAAGATGTTTATGAAATGGATTTGAGCGGGGATACCACTGCCATCACCGCTGCAGGTCAGTTTGTCAATATTCGTATCGACGGGTGTTATCTGCGGCGCCCCATCTCCATTTGCGCGGTGGATACCGGTGTTTTGCGTCTGATTTACAAGGTGGTCGGCGCGGGAACCACGCGCCTTTCTGAGATGCAGGCAGGCGAAAAGCTGGACCTGCTCAGTGGGTTGGGAAACGGCTATGACTTATCATGTAGCGGCGCCGCACCGCTGCTCATCGGCGGCGGGGTCGGTGTTCCTCCGCTGTATGAGGCGGCAAAACGATTGCGGGCTGCGGGAAAAGAGGTCACAATCCTCTTAGGGTTTCGAAGCGCGTGCGATGTGTTTTATACGGAGCAATTTGCGTCGTTGGGTTGCCAGGTACGTGTGGCCACCGAGGATGGATCGAGCGGTACACGCGGTTTTGTGACCGACATCTTACCGGCCAAAACAGCGTATTCATACGTTTACACCTGCGGGCCGGAACCTATGTTGCGTGCGGTATACCAAGCGGTCGGCGGCATGGGACAATACAGTTTTGAACAGCGTATGGCATGCGGATTCGGCGCATGTATGGGATGTTCTTGTCAGACAATCACCGGTTATAAGCGCATTTGCAAAGAGGGCCCGGTGCTGCGTGGGGAGGAAATTTTATGGAATCAAAAAAATTGACACAACAATGCAACCCCGCCAATGGTGCGCAAGAAACGGCAAATACGGGATCAAAAGGGACAACGTCTTTGCATGATACGACAAAGGCAACAGATACGGCCGACACCGTTCAAACAGCGGTGACGCTGTGCGGGGTGCCGCTTGACAACCCGGTCATTGCCGCGTCGGGAACCTTTGGTTACGGATATGAATTTGCCGATTGGTACGATATTAACCTGCTTGGCACCTTTTCGTTCAAGGGTACCACCTTGCACCCGCGATTTGGCAATCCAACGCCGCGTATTGCAGAATGTCCCGCCGGGATGCTCAATGCGGTGGGATTACAAAATCCGGGGGTTACAGCGGTAAAACAAACGGAACTCAGGCGCTTGGCAGAGGTATTTCATAAGCCGGTGATGGCAAATGTCGGCGGTTTTTGTTTGGAAGAATATGTGGAGGTGTGTCGGGCACTGGATGAGGAGGAACAGGTCGGATGGTTGGAACTGAACATCAGTTGTCCCAACGTGCATGGTGGCGGTATGAGTTTTGGCACAGACTGTGAACATGCGGCACAGGTGGTGCGCGCGGTCAAACAGGTGGTACACAAGCCGCTGATTGTGAAGCTCTCTCCCAATGTCACCGATATTGTTGCGATTGCCCGTGCGGTGGAAGATGCGGGAGCTGATGGAATCAGTTTGATCAACACGCTTATGGGCATGCGTATTGATCTTCGCACCCGGCGTCCGATTTTGGCCAATCGTACCGGGGGGCTATCCGGTCCGGCGGTATTTCCGGTGGCACTGCGCATGGTGTATGACGTGGCAGGTGCTGTCAAAATTCCCGTTGTGGGAATTGGAGGCGTGCAGTCGGCGCAGGATGTGATTGAAATGATGTTGGCAGGCGCGGTGGCGGTCGAGGTCGGTGCGGCTAATTTGGTCGATCCGTATGCGTGCCGCGATATCATTTTGGCGCTGCCCGAGGTGATGAAACAATATGGAATCACTTCCCTTTCCGATATCATCGGCGCGGCACGTGTGTAACGATACCAAAACAACTTGAAATCATGTTGCACAAACGCGTATATTTTCACAAGATGTCGTTTTATAAATGAAAAAAGTCGGGGAACCGATTGCAACGTAAACGCCATTGGTTTTTCAAGATGTGTGGGAAGTGTGAGAACTGGATCATACAGGGACAAAAAAGAAAAGGAGATAGAGGACCATGGGAAAAGATGTGATCATTGCATGTGATTTTGACAGCACGGAACGCTGCCTGTCCTTTTTGGATCAATTCGGCGCAGAAAAGCCGTTTGTCAAAATCGGTATGGAATTGTTTTATGCGGCGGGACCGTCGATTGTTTCAGAGATCAAAGAGCGGGGCCATAAAATCTTCTTGGACCTCAAATTGCACGATATTCCGACCACGGTCAAAAAAGCCATGCATGTCCTCTCGTCGTTGGAGGTTGACATGTGTAACTTGCATGCAGCGGGAACGATTGCGATGATGGAGGCGGCACTGGAGGGGCTCACCCGCCCGGATGGTAGCCGACCGCTGCTCATTGCCGTGACGCAGCTGACAAGCACGGATGAAGCACGCATGCACAAGGAACTGAATATCACGGGAAAATTGGAAGACGTGGTCATGCATTATGCGCAAAACGCAGCAAAGGCGGGGCTGGATGGTGTGGTATGTTCTCCGCTGGAAGCACAACAGGTGCACAAGCATTGTGGCGCCTCATTTTTGACCGTCACGCCCGGCGTCCGGTTTGCTGACGGGGAAAAGGGCGATCAGGTACGTGTAACCACGCCGCTGCAGGCAAAGACATTGGGTGCGGATTATATTGTGGTCGGCAGACCGATCACGCAAGCACTCGATCCGGTGGCTGCATATCGCCGCTGTGTCGAAGAATTTGTCGGGGCGTAATGGCACACAGGTCACAAATATGGCCGTGATACAGGAGCAACGCATTTTATCCAATCATCAATAAACACGGGCTTGCCGAAATGGATGTATTCGGCGCCAAATTGCAGCAAGGAGAAAAGATATGGAACAACAGAAAACACCCATCACACCTATGACGCAAGAGGAAATACGCACACAGGTCGCCCATGCGCTGTTGGAAATCGGCGCCGTGTTTTTGCGGCCCCAGCAGCCGTTTGTCTGGGCCAGCGGCATCAAAAGTCCGATTTACTGTGACAATCGTTTGATTTTGTCCGCCCCCAAACAACGCATTTTGGTGGAAACGGCGATCGCACAGACGGTACAGCGGGAATATCCCCAGGCAGAAATTTTGATGGGAACATCGACCGCCGGCATCGCGCATGCCGCCATTGCTGCACATCTGATGGACATGCCGATGGGATATGTGCGCGGCGGGGCGAAGGACCATGGAAGACAAAATCAAATTGAGGGCAAACTATTGCCCGGACAAAAGACGGTGGTAATCGAGGATCTGATTTCCACCGGCGGCAGTGTGATCGAGGTTGTTGACGCCTTGCGCGGTGCGGGTGCTGAGGTCTGCGGCATTGTGAGCATTTTCACGTATCGGATGAAAAAAGGATTGGATCGTCTGGCACAGGCAGATGTGAAAAACGTCAGCTTGACTGATTTTGATTGTATCATTGATGTGGCGGCACAAACCGGTTCTATCAAAGCGGAAGATTTGCCCCGTTTGCGCGCATTTCGCGACAATCCTTCGGATGAAAGCTGGATCTCAAACAAACATCCGTAAGAAATGAGCCGTATCAAAACGGCGTTCCATCTGGGTTTCAACGGCGATTCGGTGTGATAGATGCCGATTCCATGTGACAAAATTTTCGTATCATCGGAAAAAAGGGAGATGTTTTTATGCATTCGTTCAATCATCCCGAAACAAACATCCAACCGTCGCATCTGATCGATATTCTTCAGTTATCGACGGAAGAGATCGATCGTTTGATCGAAGTGGCAAGCGACATCATTGCCCGGCCGCAGGTTTATGCACATTTGTGTGCGGGCAAAAAACTGGCAACGTTGTTTTTTGAACCGTCTACACGTACCAGACTGTCATTTGAGGCGGCCATGTACGAGCTGGGCGGACAGGTTCTGGGCTTTTCCGAGGCACAGAGTTCTTCCTCTTCCAAAGGAGAAAGCGTGTCGGATACCGTCCGGGTTGTGGGGTGTTATGCCGATATTATCGCCATGCGTCACCCCAAAGAGGGCGCACCGCTGGTTGCCAGCACCAAAGCGGGGGTCCCTGTGATCAACGCCGGGGACGGCGGACACAATCATCCCACCCAGACGTTGGCGGACCTTTTGACCATTCGACGGGAAATGGGGCACTTTTCGGGCTTGCATGTCGGATTTTGCGGAGACTTGCGCTTCGGCCGCACGGTACATTCCCTGCTCGGTGCATTGAGCCGCTATCCGGATGTGTCGTTTTACCTGATCTCCCCGCCGGAATTGACCATTCCCGAATATTTGAAAAAAGAACGACTGCAACGGGCAGGTATTTCGTATGTGGAGACCACCGATTTAGAGGGCGCCATGCCGTCGCTTGATATTTTGTACATGACGCGGGTACAGCGCGAGCGCTTTTTCAATGAGCAGGACTATATCCGCCTCAAAGATTCATATATCCTCACGCCGGAAAAACTGAAACAGGCAAAATCCACTATGCGCATTTTGCATCCGCTGCCGCGTGTCAACGAAATTTCGGTCGGGGTGGATGACGATCCCCGCGCCTGCTATTTCAAACAGGCGGAAAACGGCAAATATATTCGCATGGCGTTGATCTTAAAGTTGTTGGGCATTACAGAGACGCCCCTGCCGTAACAAACAGCAGATCGGTATTGCACAGGATACGAGACATTGCTGTATTTACGACATCCGAGGACAAAAAGGCTTGGCAAACAAACGGAGGTGTTTTATCATGACGGTGAATCCCATTGAAAACGGTATCGTACTGGATCATATCCACGCGGGAAAAAGTTTGGAATTGTATCGATTGTTGGGGCTGGATAAATTGTCCTGTTCGGTTGCCATCATCAAAAATGCAACAAGCAAGAAGATGGGCAAAAAAGATATTATCAAGATCGATGAGGTCATCGACTTGGATTTTGACTTGATTGCATATCTGGCGCCGAGCACAACCGTCAACATCATTCGCAACGGTAAGTTGGAAAAGATGGACAAGATGGAGCCGCCCGCCTATTTGAAAAATGTCATCAAATGTAAAAATCCGCGCTGCATCACATCGGTCGAACAGGAGCTGGATCACATCTTCAAATTGACCGATCCCCAGGGGCCCGTGTATCGCTGTATCTATTGCGAAACCCGCGCACCCAAATGGTCCGGTCAGTAAAAGCGGAAGAATTGACACATCACACAAATCATACAAAATAGGCGGTACGGTTTATTAAAACCGTACCGCCCTTTTTTGATCCAATCATTTTTCCGGCTTTGTCACATGCAATTAGGCTTCTATCAACCCAACAACCGAATCAAACAGATTCAAAAATTTAACCATTCGTCTGATCCGCTTGTAAAACGTTTGGCAGATATCGGGAAAGCATTGACGCTACCTCCGCGCGGGTCGCGGAATCGCGCGGTTTGAGACGATCGCCGTCTCCGGTGATCACCCCCACTTGATTCATCGCCGCCATTGCTACTTTGGCATAGTTACCGACACGGTTAGCGTCTGAAAATGCCCCAAGTAAAGCATCCACGTTTTCAACGTTCATTTCGATGCCTTTATAATCTACCGCGTATCGATACAATATCGTTGCAAGATCCTGCCGTGAAATGGGTGTATCCGGCTCAAATATCTTGTCTGCTGTACCGAATACCAACCCATTTTGCGATGCCCAGGTTACCTGTGTTGCAAACCATTTTTCTGATGTGACGTCATCAAATATCGCTTCAAATTGAACTGGCGGCTGCCCTTCCATGTTGTACAGCACCGTTACCAATTCCGCGCGTGTCATCGAATTTTCCGGACGGAAATACTCCCGGCCTGCGGCATCTTTGTCGCCCTGTCCTTTCATCAATTCCGTATCCAGACAATATGCGATATATGGAGTAAACCATTGGCCCTCTGTTACATCTGCTAGTCGCGTATAAATTTGTAATTTGGGAATGGAAACAGAAGATTTTACATCGCCGCAGCGCGTACAAGCCTGTTGAATTGCACCATCATGAGAAAATCCCGGCTCGATTCGATTTTCCTGATAATCATGACCAAGTGCCGGCAATGTGATATTTTTTTCTGTGTAATCACATCTGGTGCAATGTCCGCTGGAAGCGCTGCCAGTCTGCGTACAGGTTGGTTCTACGATTTTCGCATCATCATCCGGTTGCACATCGTGTCCTAGGGCCGGAATGTCGTGTGAGCTTCCGTCATTTGCTCCGCAAACTGCACACTCATAGCTTCCTTTTCCTACTTCGGTGCAGCTTGGTTCTTGCGTAATTACTTCGACACTGAAATCATGTTCTATTTTTTTTCGATGCTCATCCACAATGGCGCCGCAGGCAAGACAAAAACGTCGTTCAATATATTCACTGCCATCTGCACAGCTCCCGTTTTGTACACCAACCCATTGGCTCGGAAGATGGCCCTCCGTGTTGCAGTCATATTGGACTACCGTTACCCCTGTAGTATAACGATTGTAGTTATTAAAGAGAGTAAGATTACTACATTCGTCCAAAATATTGCGAACAATGAAATTCCGATATATTGATTCAGGAATATACATTTCAGTCAAGGAGATGCAATCATCAAAATACGAGTCATTGGATATACTAAGGCTAGAGGAAAGAAGTATTACTGTATATAGAGAGGTGCAACCGGAAAAGGTCCGTTCTCCTAAAGTCATGACACTACTTGGTATCACAATCTTATTTAAAGAAGTACAATTGCGAAAGGCAAAAAGCTCAATTGTTTGAAGGTTTTCCGGAAGAATGAGATCCGTTAAAGAAGAACAACCTTCAAATGCCGAAGAGTATATTGATGTAATGCTTTTCGGAAGTGAAACTTTTTGTAAAGACGTACAATTTTGAAACGAGCTTCCTCCAATTATTGTGACACCATCTTGGATGGTTACCTCTGTTAATGCAGTGCATTTGTAAAACATTCCCAAAGATGTCTCTTCCAAACTTCCGGGTATTGTTACATTTTTCAGTGAAGTACACCCGGAAAAAGCATAGCTGCCAACATTTGTCACCGAATTGGGAATTTCAATATTTTTCAGAGAGGAACAATTGCGAAATCCTGAGTCCCCAATGGATGTAACAGTCTCAGGAATTATGAAATCATTCAGCGCCGAACAACCGGAAAACATTTCTTCCGGAATAACTGAGATTCCGTTTGGTAATGTAACGCTTGTCAATGCGGTACAACCGGAAAACATACTGGTACCTACATATGTAAGCCCATCGGGGAGTGCTATTTTTCGAAGTGAAACACAATTGGAAAACGCAGCGTCACCGACGTATGTCACGCTGTCGGGAATTTCGATTGTTACAATATTGCTGTTTGCAAACGCCTCTTTTTCAATGGCGACAACCGGATAACCGCCGAGATAGGAAGGAATAACAACATTTCCGCCGATGCCGGTGTAATCCGTGATTCTTGCTCGATCACCGATGGCAGTATAAGAAAAATCATTTTCCTGCGCCGCTGCTGATGGCAGCATTGTAATGGCACATGTCGTTAACATTATTACCATGGTTAAAATTAGAGATAGTATTCGTTTCATTTTTTTACTCCTTTTTATATGATTTTTTTGATAACTTTGTTTTGTGTGTCAATGACACGTAACGATTTTCATTCCCATTTTTGCACGGAAGTTCATTTTATTCCAATGAAGCATAAAAATTAAATATAAGATTGCACTTGTTTTTGAACTGCCACAGTTTGACGGAAAGCACAAAAAATCCTTTATGTAGGGAATATTTGTTTTAAGTGGAATGGCGCAGCGTCAGAGGCACCACTCCTGTTTTCGTTTTATCTGTTCCAAGTTGATACTCGGTTAAAACAAAGGCAGGCAGATAATCATTTCAAGATGGATGATGGTTTTTTTAAATACCCGAAATATTTCATCGTGTTTTTCTCCTTGTTATTTTGACTATCTTCGGAATATTTCATCACCATAACCGAGAAAAAAGTTAAAACTACTGGAAGATAAATGTATTTCTTCTTTCTGTGGTACCATTTCAAACTCAACCCATTCGCTGTTAAAAGAATTGTCCCTGTCAATTACGCACCGTATGATCCCGTTTTGATCAATTTCATACTCTCCTTTTTCCACCGAAAAGCCTTCTAAAAAATTGATATGAAGAATAAAAGTAGAATCGGCGAAAAAATGCAGCCAAGTTTCATATCCCTCATCGAAGCCTGATCGAATGTACCATTTACCCAAAACAGGCATTCCTTCATACGAAAATAAATTGTCAGGCAGATACGTGGTGCTGTTTTTCAGCTGTTCTTCATGTGATTTGAGCAGTTCAAATAAATACGGGCCATAAAGTGAAGCGTAATCGGAATAAGACGTCTGAAGAGAAAAAACATCATATGCTAAAGGTTTTGTTTCACCGTTATGATATATGCTAAGGGTTGATCTCGATCCGTTTAAAGTGTGGGTATCATTTTCATAATCATGCAAGTAAACAATATTTTTGTCACTGATTGCACGAAAATCATATACATCATCGGCAATTTTTGTCCGTTCCCCGTCATGATAAGTCATGAGTGTAGATACATGTGTTTTTTTATCAAAATCAATAAGGTAAAAGATCGTATCGGCGACTTTTTCCAGATGATTAACGAAGAGTACATCATAATCAATTAACGTTTTTCCCATGTATAAATCACCACTCATACATGGCTCGTTTCCTGAAGCTGTTTTTTCACTTGTATTTTTATAATAGACAATACTGTTATCCTGCAAAAAGCACGGTGCTACAATCGAAATGTCATCGGCATACAATTTAGGTTGTTCTATTGTTTGTCCCACAATTGATATTTGATAGAGTTTTCCTTTGTTTGGATTCTCATCATCTGTATTACTATTTTCGAGATCATAACCAGAAAAACGATCCAAATAATATATGGTTGTTCCACCAGGGGAAATAAAGATTTCATCAACGTTTGACCAATTAGCGACGATTAATTTTTCTTTTACTGCTACACATTGATCGACTTTTCCATAGAGAGCCTGATAAATGCGATTATAAAATTCATCCAAATCTATAATTTCTGATAACTTGGTCTTTTCTATTTCTTTTGGCTCATATTTCTGAAAAGAAATCACTGGTTGATTTGCTGCATACTGTATTTGTTCTTCATCAAACAAAACATTTTCGCAGACAAGTGTTTCTTTTGTGCCATTCGAATAGTAAAGAGAATAAATAGGTTTTATATTCTCACCGCTTAATGTTTGTCGTAAAGAGTCCCGATAAATCGTATCTTCATAAATACAAAAGTCTCTGTACCAAGCGGTGTGTTCTTTCTGAGGTAAATAATATTGGGAGGCTTCATAATCCCCGAGTGCGGAGAGATAATCACTTTCAGATGAAAAGTCTTCGCGAACCGGCTTTTTTCCCAATTGCTCGGAGAAATCATAAGAGGATAACTTTGGTTCTTGTGCCATTGCATCTTTCTCAGCAAAATCATCGCTGACAAAATTCATAAATGTTTGCTCTTGACCGGATGTTTTCATGTAATAAACTTCTCCGGTCTCATAAACAGTTAAAACTTTTGTTACATCTGCCGCGATTTTTTGAGATTTTTTTTCCCCTTCGTGATAACGATACAGACTGTTATTTATTGTGTAATAGAATGTAGTTAAATCTTTGGAAATATACTCAATAGTGGAAATATTATTTGCCCATTGTACTGACTTCTGTGTGCTTGGATACCATAAAAAACAATCATTTTTCAGTGTCCTATAATCTACTTTTTTAAAGTCTTTACTGACTTTATACGCCGATACGTTTTTTGCTATCCTTTGTTTTTTATTTTTCTGTAAGTTAAAAAAATACAAATCCGAGTTTTTTAAATAGATTAAACTTTTCCCATTTTTATCAATGGAATATTCCGTTATATTTGAATCAATTTTATCCGCATATTCCATGGTTTCATTTGTTTTATAACAATATAAAGACATCTCCGAATCACAGAAAAAAATACGTTTTTTATCATTGCTGATTTTTATAAAATTTTGAAAGTCAAGCATGTTAACATTCGAATTAATAAAATCATGTCCGTTTAACAAATCATTTGAAATTTGCTTTTCAACTTCGGTATAATAATTGATATATACAATTTCTCCATTTTTGAAAAATATTTCATAACTTTTGGAAATGATATGATTTCGAATAAAAGAAAAAATTAAAGTAAATACAATAATTAAAAATAGTATCACGATCAATGTAATCACGATATATTTACGTTGACTCGTTTTTTTTTCATTGTCTGTGTTCTTTGTAACAATTTTATATTTGCGTCTACACAAGTTCATTTTTGTCTCCTTTAAAAACTAACATGTTTTTAAATTTTCACATCAATCATTCAAAATTATGTTAGATTTAAAAAAATCACAATTTTCTTTCATAGCCGTTTTTCTATTCACTTTCTATATTGCAAAAATGCGACCGATAATATTAAGATCAATAGGATTCCTGCCAGTACGCATGCGGCGACTTTTTTGATATATTTCATCATCGGTTTTCACCCCACTTTAATAATTTCTTTGATAAAGTTAAAACATTTTCAATAAACTCGATAAACTTATCCGTACTTTCAACTAGATAGCTATCCCAATGTTCATACTGCTTATACATTCCGAACGCTTGGTTTAAGATTTTCCTTAATAGTACTTCGACGTCTGTAAGTTCACCCTCCCAGTCAAATGTGAACATTCTATCTAAAGAAATATCAATATCTGGATGTTCACTTTTGATCTGTTTTTCCAATTCATTTTTTGTTTGCTCTTGTCGTACCGAAACTGAGCATCTGACGCTCGATTCCGATTTCTCACAAAAAATCCCGATCACTCCTTTGCGCATTATCATTTCTCTCCTGTTACTATATATTTGCCCCTTGATTTATGGCAGCCAGCCATAGGCATGG
>ERZ827520.1750-NODE-1750-length-23300-cov-3.257776_pt1 | contig 23300 bp, 28 predicted proteins | sample MGYA00519581_ERZ827520 | MGnify/ENA primary metagenome ERZ827520 (study PRJEB31778, sample SAMEA3449339) | human gut metagenome | biome: human gut; feature: human-associated habitat; material: faeces | place: United Kingdom | collected 2010/2012 ...
ATACCGCCTTTTTTCAGGAATTCAAAAACCGTACTCTGTTTCTTTTCAAGGTTATCGTAGACCGTTACAAGGTCGTTGCCCATTTCATTAAAGCTAAGAGGCCAAATCACGTGGTTAGCCTTAACTTCTTTTTCGCAAAGACCCTTAACCGTAACAATACGATCCTTATTTAAGAGAGCGTTTACTCCGTCGCCAAGCTGGTTGCCGAGGAGCGCAACTCCTCCGATGAAACCGGCTGCCAAGATAATATTGGGAATAATTCTGTTTTCCACGAAGTTTCCTCACTTGAACAACATCTAATTTTGCAAAGCAATGCGAATAGCATCGCCGACGGCCGTCGCCGACATCGGATTCTGTCCGGTTATCACTCTGTCGTTGACAACAACGTGTGACTGGAAGTTATCCGAGCTCTGAAATTTTGCTCCGCGTTTTACTAAAGCGGTCTCCAGTGCAAACGGAACGACCTTATCTAAACCAATACCCTTTTCTTCCGAATTTGTAAAGCTGTTAATTTTCTTCCCATCTACGAGAAACTTGCCGTTGGAAAGTTTTACGTTGATCAAGGCTGCGGGGCCGTGGCAAACAGCGGCAACCACACCTCCGTTTTCATAAATCTTAGAAGTGATTGCTGCTAATTCTTTGTTATCCGGAAAATCCCACATGACACCGTGACCGCCGGCAAAAAAGATCGCTTTGTATTCTTCCGGCTTTACCTCTGAAGGTTTTATCGTGAAATTTATTTTCTTCTGAGCAGAAAGATCCTGAGCAAAAGCCTTGTTTACGGGATCGGAAGGGTTTTGCCCCTCAACAGGACATTCCCCGCCCTTCGGGCTCATAAAATCAATTTCGTATCCTGCGTCTTTAAGAACTTTCCAGGGACGTGTTACTTCTGAGAGCCAATAACCTGTCTTTCTTCCGGTATTTCCTAATTCTCCGTGGCTAGTTACTACGAAAAGAATTTTTCCTGCAGTCTTTGGTTTTTCCTCAGGTACAGCCACAGGAGCAGCAAAAGCGCTTTCGGCGGCAGCCGCAATCGGCATAAAGGTTAAGAACGACAATGCGTTCCTACGCAACATTCTCATTTTTCAGCTCCTCATTCTCGAGTTATTTTGGATTGTATTTCTCGGGATAACCCTTAATTTTGCTCTTCTCCCACAATGGGATAAATTCAAATCAAAAATAATTTTTAAAATCTTTTCTATTGCAATCAGGGCGTTGGACTATTTAAGAGGAAATATTCAAAATTTTTACATTCAATCGAGATGACAAGGATTTTTTTTTCCTATAGAATTCAATTCTCTTTCGGAGAGGTGGCCGAGTGGTTTAAGGCGCACGCCTGGAAAGTGTGTATACGGGAAACCGTATCGGGGGTTCGAATCCCCCTTTCTCCGTAAAATAGTTCGTCGCATGCCTTAAAGGCGATGCGTGAAAGCGAAAGCCCGGCAGGGAACCTGCCGGGCTTTCGCTTTCACGCATCGCTTGCCCGTACACGCATGTCCCCGCATCGACCCCTTCCCCCTGCAGCAACTCGTGTTTTGCCACAAAAAGGCACGAATCCGCTCATATCTATCGCTTCAGGAACATACACACTTTGTTTCACTAAAGTGTAATGCATCAAAGATCCTTTCGGGACCATGTGCCTCATTTGACATCATCCATATTTTGTATTATTTTCGCTACTGTACTGATACTTATCGCATATTAGCCACAACTAAACACCTTAAGTCATGAAAAAGATTTTGCGCATTGTATTGTTGGCCGTTTGTATCCCTGTCTTTGCCAACTACCCCTCATCAACAAGTTCAGACGACAGCTATGATATTGCTGGGATATACGAAAAAATAGAATTGGAAGATGGAGCCAAGGCGGTGGATTCGTATGGCAACATAACGGACGCTGAGGCGGTGCTGGTTCCGGCTAAATTTCAAACCGGCAATTTCGAGGTGGAACTGACGCGGGTCGATGGGAATTTTTATCAGATATGCGGGACTTCACAGTATATTGAAACCCGATATTGTTATGAGTATGCCATAAGGGACAAAGCTGTTTTACGCATTACATCCCGTTATGGCTACACGCTCGGCGAAGTCATTTTTTTGGATTGAGCGACTACCTTTTCCAGAAAAGCTGACATCAATTGTCGAGAAGGAGGGAGGGGGCACATCCTGTTGGCATGTGCTGCTCTTGTTGTGGACATTCTCATGCATTTGAAGGTACTATTGGGCTAAAATCGTTGTTTTCCGGCGATACCTTGGCTACGACCCGGTGAAAACTCTGTTTTTCCCTTGTTGCTGCGCTCGGCTTTTCCTACTTTTGTATCCCATCGCCGTCGCTTTGCAGCGATGAATCGTAAAAAAACTACCTATGAGTACATCCCACAGAGAGCGGGTGGTCGCCGCCATGAACCTTCAAAAACCCGACCGGGTGCCCCTGATGTGCCAATTCAGCATCGGCGCCATGATGAATCAACTGCACCCCGATCCCGTCGCATTCTGGTACGACCAGAAGACCTTTGCCGACGGCCTGATCGAACTATGCCAAAGATTCCACTTCGACGGCATCCTGGTAAGCCTGCATGGACACTCCGACTACTGGAAAAAAGACCTCATCGCCCGCAAGGACCTCGGCGAAGGGCGGGTCGAGCTGCAGTATCCCGACCGCAAGGAACTCCACAGCTGGGAAGACCTGCCGATGGTTACCTTCCTGCAGCCCCGCCCGAACAAGGACATCGAAAGCATCGACATAGACAAGGACATCCCCGACACCCTGGACTATATCCCGGTGTCGCACAATCTGTATTTCCACCTCGACCGGGACAACCTTTTCGGCATCTTCGACTATCTCCAGGAAAAGACCACCGGAGAATATTCCATCCACGGGGAAATCACCTCGCCATTGGATTACTTTCTGGACACGCTGGGTTACGAAAACGGCCTGATCGCTATGATGCTCGATCCGGAAAAATGCGAAAAGATCCTGGCCAAATACACGGTCATGATCCGGGATCTGGCGGTTGCCATGTGCCAAAAGGACATCGACGCCATCAAGATTTCCTCGCCCTTTGCCGGGATGGGCTTTATCTCGACCGATTTCTACCGCCAGTTCGTACTGCCTTTCGAGAAACAAATCGTACAGGCCATCCGTCAAACGGGCAAACACGCCTACATCCACACCTGCGGGTCGATCGGCGACCGTCTGGAGGTGATGTGCGAGAGCGGTCTTTCGGGATTGGAATGCCTCGATCCCCCGCCCGTAGGGAACGTCGATCTCGAAGACGCCTTCAACCGGGTAGGCGACCGGATCTTTATCAAAGGCAACATCGACTCGGTCAACACCCTGCTGCTGGGGGACGACGAGAAGGTTCGCCGCGACGTAGGGAAGATCATCGAGATCGGCAAACGGAAAGGAAAAGGATTTATCCTGAGTACCGCCTGCTCCATTGCCCCCAAGGTGAGCAAAGAGCACCTGCTGATGCTCTCCCAACTCGTAGAAGAACAAGGATATTACTAAAACTACAACAATCTGTTTTTTCAAAAAGAGAAATGAATACGGATCTGAACCAGATATACACCGCCGTCCTGGGCGGCGATCTGAAACTGGCGGTCGACACCACACGTGCCGCTGTCGAAGAAGGAGTTTCCCCCAACGACATCATCAACGGATATATGATCAAGGCCATGGAAGAGATCGGAGCCCGGTTTGAAGCCGGGAAAGCCTTCGTTCCCAACCTGCTGATGAGCGCCCGCGCCATGAAAGGGGCCATGGAAGTCCTCAAACCCCTGATGAAGGGCGAGAGCGACGCATACATCGGCAAAGTGGTCATCGGCACCGTACAAGGCGACCTGCACGACATCGGGAAAAACCTGGTGGCCTCCATGCTGGAAGGCTGCGGTTTCGAGATCATCAACCTCGGGGTGGACATCCCCTGCGAACGCTTCCTTTCGGTAGCCCGCGAAGAAAAAGCCGACATCATCTGCCTTTCGGCCTTGCTGACCACCACGATGGAACGCATGAAGGAGATCATCGACGCCGTCCACTCCTCGGACCTGAACGGGAAAGTGAAAGTCATGATCGGCGGAGCACCCATCAGCCGGGAATATGCCGAATCCATCCATGCAGATGCCTATTCCGACAACGCCAACGGAGCTGTTGCCGTAGCCAAAGCCCTGGTAAACGCCCACTGATGGAATCCCCGATCGAACAAGGCGACCTGGACTTTTCCTCGCTGGAACTGGATCCGGACGACATCTATCTCTCGATGGGAAGGGGCTATCGCCCCACCCCGGAAATGGAATCCACGCTCGCGGAGCTGAAACAGGAGATCGCCCAGGTATGCACACCGCATTACTACGTGCGCTACCTGCCCGCAGGCCCTTCCCGGGGAGGAATGCTCCAGGCAGGAGACACTTGTTTCCATGCCGGAGGCATCATCGCTTCGGCCATCCGCCCGGCCAGCCGGTACGCCTTGTTCATTGTCACGGCAGGTTTCGGTTTCGAAAAACTACAACAGGAAGCCAAGGAAGACATCTACCGAGCCTTTCTCCTGGATGCTTTGGGTACGGCCATTGCCGAGGCCTCCGTCCGCGCTCTCTGCGCCCGGATAGAAACACAGTTGCCCGCTGGAGAATACATCAGCTATCCTTACAGCCCGGGATACTGCGGATGGGATATTTCCGAACAGGAAAAAGTCTTCGCTCTGCTGCATCCCGACCCGCAGGTGGTCCGCTTGAACACCTCCTGTCTAATGACCCCCATCAAGTCCGTGAGCGGCATCATCGGCCTGGGACCCGAAATCCGCAAACAAGCCTATGGATGCAAAATGTGCGGGCGACGAGATTGTTACAAAAACCGAGAACGATAAAACGCGACAAAACATCACAAGATGAATACCGATCAGTGGATCAAACAGATCATCGAAACGGGAAAAACCGTAGCCATCCCCATCATGACCCACCCGGGGATAGAACTGTTGGGAAAAAAGGTAAAAGATGCCGTAACGGACGGACAGACCCACTACCGCGCCATCGCAGCCTTGAACGAACGCTTTCCCCAGTCGGCCGCCGTAACCATGATCATGGACCTGACGGTCGAAGCGGAAGCCTTCGGAGCAAGCTTGTACATGCCCGATGACGAAGTTCCCAGCGTTACCGGCCGCCTGATCAGCGGTGCAGCCGACGTGGCCGCCTTAAAGGTACCCGATATCGACGCCGCTCGCGTACCGGAATACCTGAAAGCCAGTTCCCTGGCCGTCGAAAACCTCGACAAGCCGGTACTCCCCGGCTGTATCGGTCCGTACTCCCTGGCCGCCCGACTGTTCGACATGACGGAACTGATGATGGCCATGTACCTGGAACCCGATACGGTAAAAGCCCTGCTGGAAAAGTGCACGGAATTCATCCTCCGGTACTGCCAGGCGATCAAAAAAACCGGTGCGGCCGGCGTGGTGATGGCCGAACCGGCGGCCGGACTCCTGTCCAACGAAGACTGCATGACGTACTCCTCGGTGTACGTCCGCCAGATCATCGAAAAAGTCCAGGATGAACACTTCGCCGTAATCCTGCACAACTGCGGAAACAGCGGACAGTGTACCGAAGCGATGGTGGCCACCGGAGCCAAAGGCTATCATTTCGGCAACCGGATCGACATGGTAGAAGCACTGAAAGGATGTCCTTCCCACATGCTGGTCATGGGCAATATCGACCCCGTGGGGGTCCTGAAAATGTCATCTGCCAGCCAAGTAGCCGCACAAGTGGCCGAGTTGCTCCAGCGCACCGCCGGATACCCGAACTTCGTCCTTTCCACCGGATGCGACGTTCCGCCCGGCGTCCCGATGGAAAACATCACCGCCTTCTATGCCGCCCTTCAGGGAACGCAGGCATAAAATCGATCGCAGCAACCTGTATTCTTCCCCTGTTCCCGCATGGAACAGGGGATTTTTCTTCCCGAACGGGAGGCCTACCGGCTGAAAATACACCCCTTTCCCAAAAAGATGAACAGGAGAGCCGGGCAGGTTCCTGAGTGAAAAACAGCAGGTTTTCTGCACACTCTGACCGGGAAATGCGTAACTTTGCACCCACGATTTGTGCCCGCGCACCTCGAAGCAGAAAAACACGATGAATCACAACAATCAAAACTCAGAAGATATGAAAAATCCGTTCATCTTTCCGGCAGCCATGCTCGTGATGGCGCTCACCGCCGGATGTTCCTCCCAATCCAAGTCGGGACAGGGACTGGACATGTCCGATCTGGACACCACGGTCGCTCCCGGCGAGGACTTTTACCAATACGCCTGCGGAGGCTGGATCGCCAACAACCCCCTCAAGGCGGAATACTCCCGTTTCGGTTCGTTCGACAAGCTGGCCGAAGACAACCGCGAACAGCTCAAAGGCCTGGTCGATTCCCTGGCTGCCCAACCCAACGAACCGGGTTCCGTTGCCCAGAAGATCGCCGACATCTATCGCATGAAGATGGACTCCACCCGTCGCAATGCCCTGGGTGCCGAGCCGCTGAAAGCGGACATCGCCGCCATCGAAGCCATCAAGGACAAGAAGACCCTCACCGAAGCCGTCGCTACGCTGCGTCGCAATGGTATCGGGACTTTCTTCGGACAATACATCGGAGCCGATGCCAAGAACAGCTCGATGAACATCATCGACTTTTATCAAGGCGGCACCAACATGGGCGACCGCGACTACTACCTGGAGTCCGATGAAAACACCCTCCGCATCCAGAAAGCCTACCGGGAATACATCCAAAAACTGTTCCTGCTGGCCGGCTTCGACCAGGCCCGTGCCGAACGCGCCGAGAAAGCCGTCATGAAGATCGAGACGGGACTGGCCAAAATACAGTTCACCCGCGAGCAGACCCGCGATCCGCAGGCCAACTACAACAAGATGAGCTTTGCCGAATTCAAGAAACTCTCCGATTCTTTCGATTGGGACGTTTACTTCGACAGCATGGGCTTTGCTTCGGAAAAGGACAAAGACCTGGTGGTCGATCAGGTGCCTTTCTTCAAGGGCATGGACAAAGTCATCCGCTCGGCCTCGATGGACGAATTGAAAGACTACCTGATCTTCAACCTGCTCGACGGCTCTACGGGAAGCCTTTCGGACGATTTCTCCACGGCCAGCTTCGACTTCTACAGCCGCGCCATGGCCGGTGTAGAACAGCAGCAGCCCCTGTGGAAACGCGCCATCTCGACCATCAACGGCACCATGGGCGAAGCCTTGGGCGAAATCTACGTACAGCGCTACTTCCCGCCCCAGTCCAAAGAGCGGATGCTCAAACTGGTGGGCAACCTGCAAAAGGCTCTGGGCGAACACATCGATTCGCTGGCATGGATGAGCGACTCGACCAAAGCCAAAGCCCGCGAAAAACTGGCCGCCTTCCACGTGAAGATCGGCTATCCGGACAAATGGACGGACTACTCCAAATTGACCATCGACACCACGCTGTCGCTCTACGACAACATGAAAGCCGTTTCGCAGTTCTACTACCAGAAGATGCTCGATGAGAAACTGGGCAAACCGGTAGACAAGGACGAATGGCTGATGACCCCCCAGACGGTCAATGCCTACTACATGCCTACCACCAACGAGATCTGTTTCCCGGCAGCCATCCTTCAGCCTCCGTTCTTCTACCCCGAGGGCGACGATGCGATCAACTACGGAGCGATCGGCGTAGTGATCGGCCACGAGATGACCCACGGGTTCGACGACCAAGTGCGTCAGTTCGACAAAGACGGCAACCTGAACGACTGGTGGACAGCGGCCGATGCCGAAGCCTTCCAGGAACGCGCCGAGAAACTGGTCGAGCACTACTCGTCCAAGATCGTTCTCGATACCGTTCACGCCAACGGCCGTTACACCCTGGGCGAGAACATCGCCGACCAGGGCGGTCTGCGCATCGCCTACACGGCTTTCAAGGCGGCTGAAAAAGAAAATCCCTACACCGAGAACATCGACGGATTTACTCCCGACCAGCGCTTCTACCTGGCATACGCCCGCTTGTGGGCTACCAACATCCGCGACGAGGAGATCCTCCGTCTGACCAAGATCGACCCGCACTCGCTGGGCAAATGGCGTGTAAACGCCGCCCTGCAGAACATCGACTCTTTCTATGATGCCTTCGGCATCCAGGAAGGCGATGCCATGTACCTGGCTCCCAGCGGCCGGATCATCATCTGGTAATCCACCTCCCGAGCCGGGCAAGCTTCGGCGGGCAAAAAAAGGCGGGCGTCCATATGGACGCCCGCCTTTTTTTGCCCGCCGAAGCTTGCCCGCATGCCGCCTGCACGGCCCATGCGCACAAACCTCCGCCTTATTTCTTTTCAGCAGGATGACCGCCTACGAAATCTTTCAAATAATACGGCTCGAAGTAGGCCACATCCTCCCAGCGACGTTCACGCAAACGGGACAACGCCTCCGTTCCCATCGCGAGAGCCGAAGGGAACACCCCCGGAAGGAACGAAAAATTCTCCTCGCCGAGCAAATCCCGGCACTTGTCCATCCCGTCCCCGAAGAAGCAAGCCGTCTTTCCCGTTTGGGAAAGGGACGCATACGCCCCCGGACGGACGATGAGCGCCTCCACCGGAGAAACCTCCTGCAAATCCCGATCGTACACCGCGGTATAGACCTCCATCCTTCGGGCGTCGAGCATCGGCACCAGATAGTCTGCCGAGGTCTTCTCCCGGGCAATGCGCGCCATGATCGCCAGAGTACCTACCGACAACAAAGGGATCTCCAGCGCATAGGCCAAGCCCTTGGCCGACGACACGCCGATGCGCAGACCCGTGTACGAGCCCGGCCCCCGGCTCACCGCCACGGCGGAAAGTTCCCGGGGAGAAATTCCCCCCTGGGCGAGCACCTGGCGGATGAATACGTGCAGTTTCTCTCCGTGCGAATATCCGCCGTCGTTGCTTTCCAGGGAAGCGATCGGTTCGTCCCCATCAAAAAGTGCTACCGAACAATTCGTGGTAGCCGTCTCGAGACAAAGTATTTTTTCCATCGTTTCTTCTCTGTAACACCCGGCCGTCTTTTCCGGGTCGGGCCGCACCGGAAGACCTCGTATTCCACGAGCGCCTTGCTTCTTTTCCTACTCCGGTTCCTCCTTTTCTCTTCCGTTCCTTCTCCTGCCCCCGCTCTCTTTTCGGCTCCGCGCGCTCCCTCTGCCCTTTTTTTCCCCCCCCCGGGTCTCTCGGCGGAAGGACAGGCAGACAGGCTTACTTGCCGGCCAAGGCTTCCGCTGCGCTGACGATCTCGATGATCTGGTTGGTAATGGAGGCCTGACGGGCGTTGTTGTACTGGAGGGTGAGTTGCTCCTTGAGTTCCTTGGCGTTGTCCGAAGCCTGGCTCATGGCTGTCATCCTAGCACCGTGCTCCGAGGCGAGGCTGTCGCGCAGGATACGGAAAAACTGCAGGCGAAGGCTCTGGGGGAGGAGGTTTTCGACGATAGAGCGGCTATCGGGTTCGAGGATAAAATCGGTATGGGTGGCGGCCGTTTCCGCGTTCGTCTGCAGGGTCATGGGCAGAAACTCTTCGCGGGTGAGCACCTGGGTGGCTGCATTTTTGAAGCGGTTGTACACGATCTCCACCCGGTCGTACACCCCGGCGGCGAAATCGTCCATGATCTTCTGGGCGATCTGGGCCGTAGCGGCATAGGTCAGGTTGTCGTACACCGCGCTGTAATCGGCCGAAACGGTGCAATAGCGCGAGAGGAGTTCCCGGCCTTTGGACCCGATGGTCGCTATGTCCACCTGCGCCGAGGCAAAGGGCCCGGCGAGCAGGCTGCGCACCCGCTTGACCACATTGGCATTGAACGCCCCGCAAAGTCCCTTGTTGGACGTTACGGCCACAAGGAGGACCTTTTTCTCGGGCCTTACAGTGGTATAAGGACTGTTTACTTCTCCTGCTTCGAGCGAAGCTCCGACCCGGGCCAAAATCCCGGAGAGAGCCTCGGAATAGGGGCGCATTTTGACGATCGCCACAGAAGCATGGCGGAACTTGGCCGCCGAAACCATCTTCATGGCCTGGGTGATCTTCATGTTCGAGCTCACCGAAGCAATGCGCAACCGTATTTCTTTCAGATTTGCCATTTTACTATTCGTGGGGGACTTGTCTCCCCGTTTGTTCTTCTTTACAATTCATACTCGTACACGTACACCTGCTCGAAATCCAAGCGAGGATTGTACGCATACATTTTCCGCCGCTGCGGATCGACCCACACGGTGGTTGCCTCTTTCTTGTCCAATTCGAACTTGGATACCGGATTCATCTGCCAGTCGTACACCCGGATCTCATTGCCAATGACCTGCTCCGAATCATCCTCGCCGTCCGATGGGGAATATACCGTCGTCTGCAAAAACAGATAGTCGTCGGTAGCCGCGATGAGTTCGGGATTCGATACATTATCCCAATCGATTGAAGAGACATCCACACTCCGTATCCGATCGAGGGACAGCGTATCGCCGTAGGTATGCTCCAAGTTCATCTTCCCGTCCTCTCCCACGCGGTACACCAGCATATTGCGCGTATCGGGATACCACACGGCCAACCGATCGCCCCAAGCCTTGTACTGCGGAGGATTGTACGATACTATTGTCACATAGTTCATATTGCCTTCCTGCCACATTCGCTGAGACGTTTTGGTATAGCACAATAGGGAATCGGCCAGGGACAAACTGTCGCCTATGGTAAACGAAAACTGGTGGGTATCCACATTATCGATCGTTCCCTCGACCTCAGCCTTATGCTCACTTATCAATATCCGGTTGTCGAACACCTGCCCGAAATACACCGAACGGGATGTCCCGTTTCTCACCGTGCGCAATTTTTGCAAGCGACCGTCCTTGTCGCCGAACTGCATCAACGACTGGCGCGCGGGTTCGCTCACCCAAAACGTCCCGTCGGCATTGTTGGTTCCCTGTAAAAACCCGTACAGCAGATCGTCCGGCCCGCCGCCCTTGGAAAACGAACTATCGACAAACGTCCAATCCGGCAAACGATAGTGGAACACCACCTTGGAGGTCATTCGGCTGACCAATACGGCATAGTCGCCGTATATCCCGCCCAAGGAAGGTTGCAGCACCTCTTCGATGGCGATACTGTCCGCCACGAGAGTCTTCGCCGGAGGAAAACCCTCGGCGTCTTTCTTCGCGCCGCCGCCGCACGCCCCCACTGCCAGGAGAGCCGCCATACAGAATGGGATCAGTCGTTTTTCCATCGTTCCAAAGTTTTAGGAGTAGTATATCGTCATAACGTATAGTCGTACACGTACACCTGCTCGAAATCCACTTGCGGGTCGTACGCATAGATTTTTCTCCGAAGGAGATCTATCCGCACATCCGATGCCGAGGGATGGTCGGGCAGCAGCTTTGCCACAGGGCGGAACTGCCAGTCGTACACTTTTATCACGACGGACTTCACCGGGGGATAGGTCCCCTCGGGCAAATCCTGGCGAGGGGTTTCCCGTTCCTTTTCCAGAAAATACAGATGGTCCCGGTCGGCTGCGATGAGCGAAAAATCGTCCGGAACAAAATCCGGATGAGCCTCTACGTAGGCATCGACCGCTTCCTGGGTCAAAGGAACCTCTCCGTACACCCCCTCCTCGGTCAGACGCCCGTCTGTTCCGATGCGATATACCGCCAGGTTCTTCGTACCCGGATACCACACCGCCAGCCGGTCGGCAGCGCCGGCCATTTGCCCGGCATTGTACGTCAGCACACGCACACTCTGTATCTGTCCGTTCGCCTGCTGGATGTCTATCTTCCGCTGGGCATACCCCGGCACGGAATCCAACGCCACCAATGTATCGGCCAAAACAGCCGTGCGAATGTGCGCCTCCCGCTCACCTTCCTGGGTGGAATACGCCACGAGCGTATCGCCGAACACCACGCTTTGCTGCCCCACGGCATACCTTCCCCGGACGGTCTTTTCCAATGCCCCATCGCCCTGCACTGCGATGCGGGTCATCCGCTCTTTTATCCCGTCGCCGATCCAAAAAGCCGAAGAACGGGGGTCGTTCCCCTCCAAGAGGGAAACATACTGGCCGAAATCGTCCGGTCCTTCACCCAAAGAGAAGGTCGTATCGACAAAGGTCCACTCGGGCAACCGATAACGGAACAAGACTTTTTCGGTCTGAGGGCTGAAGATCACCGCGTAATCGCCGTAAAGGTTCCAGCCGCTCACCGACAAGACCTGCTCGATGGCTACGCTGTCCGCCACGAGGGTTTCCGCCGGAGGAAAGCCCTCGGCGTCTTTCCCGCCACGGTCGCCGCAGGAAACAGCCAACAGACCAGCCAGAACCGCACCGAAAAATACGGATACCTTTTTTATCCTTTTACCTTTTTCCATTTCCATCCTTTTTACCTCACTTCCTGTCTTTCTCTCTCGCTATCGGCCAATGGTCGCCTTACAACTTATACTTGTACACGTACACCTGCTCGAAGTCCACCCGAGGATCGTACGCATAGATGAGTTGGCGCGCCACATCGATCCGGAGCTGGGTAGCCGTAGGCTTTTCGAGCAAAAAACGCCGAACGGGCTGCAGCTTCCAGTCGTACACCTTGACCTCCACGCCGACAGGTGTGGGCATGTTGTACGGCGTTATTTCCCCCTCCGGGTCCTCGTATTTCACCTTGCACATGTAAATATGGTCGGAAGATACCGCCAGGGGTCTTCCGGGGCTGTTGTCGTCGTCCTGCTGGCCTTTGAAATCGAAGGTAGCTACCTTTTCCTCCGTAAGCGGTTCGCCGAAAGAGCCCTCCAACTCGAGCCGTGCGTCCTGCCCGATGCGGTACACCAACAGGCTGCGCGTGCCGGAATACCACACTGCCACCCGGTCGCCCATGACGAAAACCTCGGGGTAATTGTATGACAGGGTCCGTTTCATCACCCCATTTTTCGTCGGAATGGAGGTGATGTCGTTGCGGGAAAAACACAGCAGCGAATCCACCGTGCGAAGGCTGTCGCCCTCCAGAAGGGTGGACAACAGGTAATTCTTCTCGGTAGTGAAGTCCATCACCACGTGCAGCAGGAGCGTATCGCTGCAAACCGTGCCGTTGAACAACCAACTGTCCTCCTGTCCGAATATTTCCCGCGTTCTGACCAGTCCGCCCTCTCCCGGATGGTATTCATCCAGTTTCTTGCGGGCCGACTGTGCCAACCACAACTCGTTGCCCGGATCGGAAGTGGACAACAAGGACGGGCGCAACACATCGTCTGGGCCTTGCCCTTCGACCAACGACGAATCCAGAAAGGTCCAGTCCGGCAACCGGTAACGGAAGATCACTTTTCCGCTCCGGGGAGAATAGATCGTAGCATAATCCTCGCGCAGGATCATGTTCTGTACGCTCAGGATCTGCTCGATGGCTACACTGTCCGCCGCGAGGGCCTTGGCCGGGGGAAATCCCTCGGCGTCTTTCTCGCCGCTACCGCCGCACGCCCCCACTGCCAGGGCTGCCGCTACACAGAATGGGATCAGTCTCTTTTTCATCGCTTCAAGGGTTTTATGGGTACTTTATATGGAGATCTTTATCGCGCATAGTCGTACACACACCGGCTCGACTTCCCATCCCGCTGTCCGAACCGCTCTTCGCCCCGTCCCCGGAGCCTCAAGCCATCATATCCTGCGAAACTGCCTCGGCCGCTTTCTTGAGTACCTCCTGCTCCTTTTCGGTCAGGGTGCCTTTCGAAAGCGTCTCCAGCGTATCCGCATAGCGGGAACGAAGCTCGTCGAGGTATTTTCCTTCCCACTCGCTCGCCCGATCTACCGGGATCGAACGCAGCAGGTTCTGCGTACCGGCATAGATCACAGCGATCTCTTCCTGTACCGGCATCGGGGTGTTCTTGCCCTGTTTAAGCAATTCCACGTTGCGGCGCCCCTTGTCGATGACGCTCTGGGTAGCTGCGTCGAGGTCGGAACCGAACTTGACGAAGGCTTCCAGGTCGCGGTATTCCGCCTGGTCGGTACGCAGAGGTCCGGCCGTTTTCTTCATGGCTTTCAACTGAGCGTTTCCTCCTACGCGCGAAACGGAGATCCCGACGTTGATGGCCGGCCGCACGCCCGAGTTGAACAATTCGCTCTCCAGGAAGATCTGTCCGTCGGTGATCGAGATGACGTTGGTCGGGATATAGGCCGCCACGTCACCCGCCTGAGTCTCGATGATCGGCAGGGCAGTCAGCGAACCGCCTCCCTTGACCTTGCCCTTCATCGAAGCCGGAAGGTCGTTCATCTGCGCCGCAATCGTATCGTCCTGAATGATCTTGGCCGCACGCTCCAGCAAACGGGAATGCAGGTAGAAAATATCGCCCGGATAAGCCTCACGTCCCGGCGGACGGCGCAGCAGCAGCGACACCTCACGGTAAGCAACGGCCTGCTTGGACAAGTCGTCATACACGATCAGCGCAGGCAGCCCCCGGTCGCGGTAATACTCGCCGATGGCCGCACCGGCCATCGGCGCCAGGTATTGCATGGCAGCCGGGTCGGACGAATTGGCCGCCACGATGGTCGTGTAGGCCATCGCGCCATTGTCCTCGAGAGTTTTGTAGAGTTGAGCCACCGTCGAAGCCTTCTGCCCGCAGGCCACATAGATGCAGTATACGGGATGCCCGGCCTCGTAATTGGCCTTCTGGTTGATGATGGTATCGATGGCGATGGTCGATTTTCCCGTCTGACGGTCGCCGATGATCAGTTCGCGCTGCCCGCGACCAATGGGGATCATCGCGTCGATGGCCTTAATACCGGTTTGCAGCGGTTCATTGACCGGCTGGCGGAAGATAACCCCCGGAGCCTTGCGCTCGATGGGCATTTCGACCAGTTCGCCCGTGATCTCCCCTTTGCCGTCGATGGGATAGCCCAAGGTATTGACCACGCGGCCGAGCATGCCCTCGCCCACCAGAATGGACGACACGCGCCCGGTACGATACGCCTTCGAACCTTCGATAATTCCTTCGTAAGGTCCCATAAACACCACGCCGACGCTCGAAGGATCGAGGTTCAGGGCAATGGCTTCCGTGCCGTTCTCAAAACGGATGATCTCGCCCAGACGCGCCTGACTGAGGCCATACACCTGAGCGATCCCGTCGCCGATCTCCAACACGATGCCTTCCTCGCGGGCTTCTACCTGCCCGCCGGCCTTGGCCAGTTCGTCTTTCAGTATCGCGGAGACTTCCGCCGGATTGATACTTGCCATATTTTTTGTTTTATATATTTATTCCGCGGTTACAAATACTTCTTTTTCAATTCTTCCAGCCGTCCCGAAAGGCTGCCGTCCCAAACCACGTCGCCTACCTTGACACGTACCCCGCCCAAAAGAGACGGATCGAGGCGGGTGTGCAGGACGATCTGTTCGGCTCCGGTGAGTGCCTTCAGCCGCACGGAAAGTTCCTCGATCTGCCCGGGTGTCATCTCCACGGCCGAAACAGCCTCCGCATGGCGGATGCCCCGGATGCCCTCGTACAATACGCCTACCTGATGCAGGATCTCGGGGAGGAACTCCGCCCGCCCCTTTCCGATGACAAAACGGACGAACTCCTGCGCCTGTGCGGGAACTCCCTGTCCCAACACCCGGGACAAAGCCTCCGCTTTGTCCGAAGCAGGGATCAGCGGCGAGACCAACACCTGACGCGCTTCGGGGCTGGCGTCGAAAAATCCGGCCGCTGCCTTCGCCCCTTCGACCGCCTGTTCCAGTTGGCCGCGCGAAAGTGCCAATTCGATATACGCCTTGGCATAACGGATCGCTAATGTGGTATCTTTCATACTGACACGAAGACGATTACAGGGTTACCTCTTCGATCGATTTCTCGATCGACTTGCGTTGGGCGTCGGCATCCTTGAGTTCCTCGCCCAGCACCTTTTCGGCCAGAGTAACGGAAATGCCGGCCAAATCGCGCCGCAGGTCGTCCTTGGCGCGTTGTTTTTCCCGCTCGATCATCGTGTGGGCGTCGTCCAGAATGGAGGCCGCCTGAACGCCGGCTTCCTGACGGGCCTGTTCGAGGATGCTGTCACGCTCCTTGCGCGCCTGGCCGACGATCTCTTCGCGTTCCTTGCGCGCCTGACGGAGGATCTGCTGGCTTTCGGCCTTCACTCCGGAGAGTTCCTCGCGTGCCTGACGTGCTTTTTCCAACGACTCGGCAATATGCTTGTCGCGTGCATCGAGCATCGAGAGGATAGGCTTCCAAGCAAATTTGGTCAGAATGGCCACCGCGATCAGGAAGAAGAGCGAATTCCAAACGATCAATCCCAGTCCGGGTAAAAGTAAATCCATACGATATCTCTTTTTTATATGTTTTCGAACTACTTCGTTGTTTTTTCCGATCGAAAAAAGCACCGCCCGCCCGAAGCAACCCTTCGGGCGGCGGCACATTTCCTTAAAGGCTCATCAGGGATACCACCACGCCGAAAAGCGCCGTAGCTTCCACCAACGCTGCGGTAAGCAGCATGGCCGTCTGAATCTTGCTGGTAGCCTCCGGCTGACGGGCGATGCCCTCCACGGCGGAGGATCCGATGCGTCCGATGCCGATGCCTGCGCCGATGGCGCAAAGGCCTGCTCCGATAGCTGCTAATGTCATAATGTGAATGTATTAAAGGTTAATAAAACGTTTTCTTTCATTTCTCGTCTTTCTCCCGACCGTTCAATCGTCATGCTCGGCCGAAACACGCGCCGCTCCGATGTAGATCGAGGTGAGCAAAGTAAAGATATATGCCTGAATGACAGCCACCAGGATCTCGATAAAGGTCATGAACACCACGAAGATCCCCGAAGCCGGCACGATGGCCCACATCTTGAACACAAAGATGAGCATCAGCAGGCTCAAGATGGTGATATGCCCGCCCAGGATGCTGGCGAACAGACGGATGGTCAACGCAAACGGTTTTGTAAACAGTCCCAGGAACTCCACCGGCGCCAGGATGATCATGATGGGCTTCGGCACTCCGGGTACGGACACGATCTCTTTCCAATATTCTTTGGTACCGCTCACCTGCACGATGACAAAAGTGAAAAAGGCCAGCGGCAACGAGAACGAGGTATTGCCCGACACATTGGCTCCGAAGGGGAAGAACGGGATCAGCCCCAGCAGGTTGGCAAAGAGAATGAAAAAGAACAGCGTAAGCAGATACGGAGTGTAGCGTCGATAGAGCTCTTCGCCCACATTGGGACGGATCACCTCATCGCGCAGGTACACCACCAAGGGCTCGAACACCCGAGCGATCCCCCGGGGCACTTTGTCCACATTCTCTTTCCGGCGGTAGAAACGCCCCATCGTCAGAAAGACGGCAAACAGGAGAATCATTACCATGGTGAGGGTCACCATATTCTTGGTAAAGGACATGTCGAACGGTTTGCCGTTGGTGATGTTCCCCTGCGCATCGTAAGTAAGGTACGTTCCGTCAGCCGAAGGGGTATCCGAAGCGTAATAGATCGTCTCGTTGTTCATCACAAAACGACGTCCTGCACGTTCCACCACGACCTTTCCGCTGTTATCGTGGTGAAATGCCGAGGAGAGAAACACACTCACCCCGCCCTGCCCGAAGAGGATCACCGGCAGCGGCACCGCCACCGCATGTCCATCCACATCGGCAATGTGGAACGAATGCGCATCCTTGACATGCGCCATGATAAAGGATTGCTGGTCGAATTCTTCCTCGGCTGCCTGCTGCGATGCCGCCCGCGCCGAAAAGCACGACAAGAGTACCGCCATCATTACCGGGAGTATCCTTTTGTTCCTTGAGATTCGCATATTTTTTCTTCTTGCATCTGCCGCCGCAAGGCGGTTTTTTCGACTGTCAAAGTTAGTTTTTTTTCCGCAAAAACCAAGATCGCCTCCGCGGGCATTTGCCTATCCCGAATGTTCGTTTTTCCGCGCCGCCCATACGCTCCAGACCAGATAATACATCATGGACAACAAGTAAAAAAACAGTACGCAAAGCACCAAAGCGATGCGTTGTTGCTTGGTTTCCAGACACAAATAAGCTACCGGGAGGATCACCGCCAAAACGCCTGCCGCCCGCACGCCCGCCCCGGACAAATAGCGGTTCAAGGACGGGCTGCCCGCTTTTTCCCGTCGAGAAAAAGAAACGAGAAACGAAATCCCGAACACAACAAAAAGAATGACAGACAATTGCCATGGCCGATAAAAAATATCCGGAGCCGGGATCGGCCAATGACACCACACCAGGGAAAAGATCCCTGCGAAAACAGCCATAAATAGCGCATATCCGAACAGAAAAAACGCCTTTGAGGTTTTCATCACACCTCCTCCTGTTTCCTTTTTTGCTGCTCCATCCGACGGTTAAGGCGATTCATTTCCTGCAACGACTTGTACAGGGTAAGCAACGACAGGGCGACCCCCGCCACCGAACACAGCACCGACCACAAGGGCAACGTACCGTATTTCCCGTCCAGCCAATACCCGAGCCAGCCTCCGCCGCCGATCAGCACGATCATCTGGAAGGCTATGCCGGAATACCTCGCATAGGCATGCACGAACTCCTTGGCCCGCAAAGCCTTTTGCTCGGGAGTAAGGGTTTCTTTCTTTCTTTCCTCCTTGAAAGCCGTCATATCCGTTTCTCCTCTTTTTTATCTGCGCTTTTATTGCCTCCGGGGGAAATCGCCGCGCAACCCCTGCCGCAGACAGAAAGCCGCTATTCGCCCTCTTTTCTCATCCGGCACGACTCAACGTCGAACACCGCACCCAGCTCCACCGACAGTTTCCCGGTCGTTACCTGACCCGATACCCGGCCGGTCTTTTTGACCGACAGGACTTCCGAGGCATTCACCGTACCGTTGAGCGCACCCTCGACATCGATACTGAGGCATTGCACCGTACCGTCCAGACGGCCGTCCACCCCGATGACAATGCGGCCGCTGGTGGTGATCGTACCTTCGAAGCGTCCGTCGATGCGGAAATCCCCGTCCGAGACAATATCGCCCTTGAAGGCCGTCCCTTTCGACATTTTGTTCAGATCCGACAGGGCGGAACTGTTTTCCCCGTTTTTATTACTGCTCATCATGCGCAAATGTATTCTGTATAAAATGTTAGGCTTCAAAGTTAGGGATTTTCCACCAAAGAAACTCGCTCTCGTTAAGCTAAATCCATGCTAAAAAACCGCTTCTTCTCCGCCCCTTTCGCATCCTCCTTTTCGCCCCTTCGCCTGCCTCCTCCGAGGCCGCACAAAAACTATTCGCCCCCGGGAGCATCTCCCTCCGAAGCGGCAAACAAGTCCGGACGGCGGTTCCGGGTGCGTTCCAAGGCTTGTTCCATCCGCCAGGCCGCGATACGGGCATGGTCGCCGCTGAGCAGCACCTGAGGGACTTTCATCCCCTTGTATTCCGCCGGGCGGGTGTACACCGGCGGAGAGAGCAACCCATCCTGGAAACTGTCCGAAAGGGCCGATTGTTCGTCGCCCAGCACCCCGGGGATGAGCCGGACGATACTGTCGGCCACCAGCGCAGCCGGAAGTTCGCCGCCCGAAACCACATAATCGCCCACCGACACCTCGGCCGTAACGTGAAGCTGCCGCACCCGTTCGTCCACGCCTTTGTAGTGGCCGCACAGCAGGATCAGGTTTTCTTTCAGGGAATACGCATTGGCTTGCGCCTGGTCCCACTGCACCCCGTCGGGGGTCATGTAGATCACCTCGTCGTAATGCCGCTCGGCTTTCAAGGCGGAAAGACAGCGGTCGATCGGCTCGGCCATCATCACCATCCCTGCTCCGCCGCCGAAAGGATAGTCGTCCGTACGGCGGTAACGGTCGTACGCATAATCGTGCAGATTGTGAATGTGCAAGTCCAGATAGCCCTTGTCCCGGGCGCGTTTCATGATGGACTCTTCGAACGCTCCGGCCAACAGGTCGGGCACACAGGATACGATGTCTATTCTCATACCGGATATCGCACGCTGGGATTAGTCGCGGGCCAAACGGTCCAATACGTAAGCAATGAGCCGATCGACCGCTGCATGGGCGTCCTTGGAAAAGACTCCCTCGGTGCGGGCTGCCACGATGCAGTTGGTCGAGCACGCCCGGTGTCCCAGCAGAGCCGAGAGCCCGTAAATGGCCGACGTCTCCATCTCGTAGTTGGTCAGTCGCATGCCCCGATAGGCGAAGCGCTCCAGTTTGTCGTTCGCCGAAGGGTCGGCCAGGGGGATGCGCAATTCCCGCCCCTGCGGGCCGTAAAATCCCACGGCCGTGGCTGTAAATCCTTCGATGGTCTGCTCGCTGTGCAGGCGGGAGAAGAGTTCCTCGCTGCCTTCCACCACATACGGGCGGGCGGCCAGTGGATTCCAGGCCGTCTGACGGATGAACTCCTCTTCGATGTCCAACTGCCGCACCGCCTGGCTGCGGTAGAAGTGCAGCACCCCGTCGAAGCCGATGGCCCGTCGCGCCACCACGAAGCTGTCCACCGGGATATCCCGCTGGAGCGATCCGGAAGTGCCGATGCGCACGATCTCGAGCGAAGTCTTCTGCGGTTTGATCTCCCGGGTGTTCAGGTCGATGTTCTTGCGGGCATCGAGTTCGTTGAGTACGATGTCGATGTTGTCCGGGCCCATGCCGGTGGAGAGCACCGTAAAACGTTTTCCCCGGTACACGCCGGTACAACTGTGTATCTCGCGGTTTTCCCGCCGCAGCTCCACCGTATCGAAATGGGCCGCCACACGGGACACGCGAGCAGGATCGCCCACCAGAATGACCCGATCGGCCAGTTCCTGCGGAGCGAGATTGAGGTGGTACACCCGTCCATCGGGATTGACCACCAGTTCGGATTCTTTTATTCGCATCGCCTTGCGTATTTTTCGATTTTACATTTTCACGATCTTCCAGCCGAGCCTTGCCGCAGCCAGTGTCCTTGCCCGCCTCACAGCACCCGCACTTTGTAGCCCTGTGCGCTGAGATACCCGCCGACCTTTTGCCGCACATCGCCCTGGATGAGCACCGCCGCATCCTTGACCGACCCGCCGGTACCGCAGTAGCGTTTGAGTGCTCCGGCCAGCGCCTCCAAAGCCGCCTGTCCGCCCTGGAAACCCTCCACCAGCGTCACCACCTTGCCTTTTCTGCCGGAAGCGTCCCGACGCACCGTCAGACGCTGCCGCGAAGGTTCGATCGTCTCTTGCTCTACCGGTTCCTCCTCCTGTGGTGCCACTTCGCCCGTCGAGTACACCAGCGAGCCGAGTGCTTCCCACGAAGAAAATGTCTTTTTTGCTGCCATCGTATCGTTCGCCCAAGGGAGTATTCCGTCCCGCAGGCTGTTCAAAAGTAGGGATAAATGTCCGATGCGCCAAATCCCCCGGGCATTTTGCCGGCCAAGCGATCCTGCTGACACAAACACTCATCGAGGCATTCCGTGAGAAACCGGGAAAAATGCCCGGGAAAATGGCCGTGCGCTGCGCGCGAACAAACCGATAAAAGTCTTACCTTTGCCCCGTCGCGGCCGGGGAAACCTGCCCGGCGAAAACGAAGTTCTTTTCCGATCAAGACCCATGCTGACCAGACGACACATTCGCGCCAGAGTAATGCAGGCTCTCTACGCCTGCCGACAATCCGAGCCCCAGGATACGGATACGTTCCGCAAAAATTTCCTCACCGGTATCGAACGGATCAACGACTTGTACGCCCTTCAGGCTTCGCTGCTGGATGCGATCGTCCGCAAGGCGGAAAGCCGGTTGGAAGCCCGCCGCGCCAAGCACTTTGCCTCGCCGCAGGAGCGCACCCCCAACCGGAAATTTGCCGAGAACCCTTTCTCGGCCTTGCTGACGGAAAACCCCGCTTACGCCCGCGCCTGCCAGAAGTACGCCTCGTTGTGGGCCGACCACAGCGAATACGTGGAAAACCTGCTGGGCGCCATCGAAGCCACTCCACAGTACGAACGCTACATGAACTCGGCCGACACCTCGTTCGCCGGGCACAAAGCCTTTCTGGTATTCGTCTTCCGCGAGATCATCGCCCCCGATGACGCCCTGTCCGACTTTTACGAAGACTGCGACATGGACTGGTCGGCCGACCTCCCGGTAGCCAACACGATGCTGCTCAAAACCCTGGAAGACGTCAAGGAAAACCAGCCGGACTTTTCGATTCCAGCCCTGTTCAAGGACGCTTCGGACCGGCAGTTCGCCATCGAGCTGCTCGAAAAATCCCTTTCAGAGGGCCCCTCGTACCGGGAACTGATCGTCCGCAAGGCCGAAAACTGGGATCCCGAACGCATCGCTCTGGTGGACATGATCCTGATGGAAATGGCGGTCACGGAATTCGTGTCTTTCCCCAGCATTCCCACCAAGGTTACCCTGAACGAATACATCGAACTGGCCAAGGACTACTCCTCGCCCAAAAGCCCGGTCTTCGTAAACGGTATCCTGGACAAGGTGCTGGACGAATTGAACGCCGAAGGCAAAATTCACAAATCCGGCCGCGGACTTATGTGATTTTTTCCTAATTTTGGACATTCGACACGCGTGGAAAAATAGAACGAAACCCATGAAAAAGATCCTGATCCTCGCCTTGATTCTCCTGTTGGGCTGCGCCCCGGCGATGGCCGGTTGCGGTTCCTCACAGGATACCCCACCCTCGAAAGAGGCCAAGAAATACCCGGAGATCTCTTTCGAGAACGATACGTACAAGTACGATTTCGGCAAGATAGAGCGCGGCAAGGCGGTGAGCCATACCTTCAAGTTCCGCAACACGGGACGTGTCCCTCTGGTGATCCTCGACGTGGCCGTCTCCTGCGGCTGCACTACTTCCCAGTACACGAAAGAACCCGTGCTGCCCGGTCGGTACGGCGAGGTAACCATCACCTTCGACGGCGAAGGCTTCGGGCGGTTTACCAAGTCCGCCACCCTGACCCTCAATACCCGCAAGGGGCGCGAAGTGCTCTACATCACGGGAGAGATCAAGAATTGAAACCCATTTTATTAACATAAACCAAGAAAACGACAAGATGAACTCGATTATTCTCGATGCCGCTGCAGGCGGAGCCGGAGGAGGCATGAGTATGCTCATCATGCTGGTAGTCTTTATCGCTGTGATGTACTTCCTGATGATACGTCCCCAGCAGAAACGCCAAAAACAGGAAAAGAAATTCATCGAAGAACTCCAGAAAGGCCAGTGGGTCGTTACCATCGGCGGGATACACGGACGCCTGGTAGAGATCAACGACAACACGGTAGTGATCGACACCAAAGCCGGCCAGATCACCTTCGAACGCTCGGCCATCTCGCGCGAACTCACTTCCGCCCGTTACGGCAGCCAGCCGGCCAAGTAATTCCGCCGGTACGATCGACCCGTCCCCCCTCAGGCAGGAGCGGGCAAGC
>ERZ827520.1754-NODE-1754-length-23281-cov-4.825325_pt1 | contig 23281 bp, 19 predicted proteins | sample MGYA00519581_ERZ827520 | MGnify/ENA primary metagenome ERZ827520 (study PRJEB31778, sample SAMEA3449339) | human gut metagenome | biome: human gut; feature: human-associated habitat; material: faeces | place: United Kingdom | collected 2010/2012 ...
GCTTCATGAGCTGGTTGTACAGGTCGTTGTCGTCCCAATCCTTGAGCATGACCGGTTCCTTTTTGGGCAGACCGGCGCGCATCTCAAACAGGGTCTTGGGCAGATTCAACGTGCTGTCGTACTGCGATTTGTTCTTAGCCAATGGTTTACACTCTCCTCTATTTTTGCGTTGGGTGCCTTACTCGCTGAACTTTACGCCCTGAAAAGCGTCGTAGTCCGGCTCGTCCGGCTTCATATCAGCAGGAGGCGGGTCCAGCTTGAGCTGGCTTTCGTCCTTTGCCCAGAAATCCTCGCTGCTGTCAGCCGCCTTGTCGTCATCGGCAGGGGCGGCAGGTTCGGTGGTTTCGGTCGGCTCGGCAGGCTGCTGTGCCGGGGCTGCTGCGGTATCATCTGCGGGGGCAGTCTCGGGCTGTGCGGCGGGCTGCTCTTCGGCAGCTTCCTGCGCAGGCTCTGCGTCCTGTGCGGGGGCGTCCTTTTCAGCGTCCTTGGTTTCCTTCTGGAACTCCGGCAGACGGCTCAAAGACTCCACGTGGCTGCGGTACAAATTGAGCACATCTGCCTTGAAGCGGGTGACCTCCAGACGGACGCGGTCATACTCCCGCTCCTCAGCCAGACGCTTCTCGTTGGCCTCGTTCTCGATCTCGTCTGCGCGGTCGCTTGCCTTTTGCAGCAGCTCGTTGGCGTCGCGGATGATATCATCGCCCCGCAGGTTTGCGCGGTGAATGATCTCCTCGGCCTTCTGGTTTGCTTCGCGGATCACGTTTTCGCCCATGCGCTGGGCGTTGATCAGCGCGCTCTTGAGCATATCGCCGTCAGCCTCAAAGCTTTGCAGCTCGCCCTTGAGCTTCTGATTCTCTGCGGTCAGATCAGCGATCTGCTTGCGCAGCTGCTCTGCCTGCGCATCGTTCTGCTGCAGCTGCTCCTCGACCTTGTCCAGAAAACGGTCCACGTCCTCTGTACGGTAGCCGCGGAGGTTTTTTTCAAATTGTACAGAGCGGACATCCTGCGGAGTCAGCATAGTCATTTCCTCCCATAGCTTTTAATATTGAAAGAACTCAATGATCGAACGATCTTTTTTACTTTTCCCGGGCAATGCAGTCAGCCGGAAGCGGCCCTTGCCGCGCACGGTGAACACATCCTGCTCGTATACGGGGGCATGGGGCTTTTCTACCGGCAAATGGTTGATCTCTACCCTGCCCGCCTCGATCAGCTCCGCAGCGGTGCCGCGGCTGACGTGCAGCATAGCAGAAAGCACCGCGTCCAGCCGCAGGGAGGACACAGTAGCGGTGAGCAGCTGCCGCTCCGGTGCCGGGAAAGCCGGGATCTCTTCCGGTTCCAGCAGGCGGGTGGACACCTCGGTGCGACCCGCCTGACACAGCTCCCGGCAGATAAGCTTTGCTGCCGGCTCCAGCGCGAACACATAGGCCGTGCCCGGCGCATCGGCAGGCAGCAGGATATCCCCCAGCGCCTCGCGCTTAAGGGCAAGCCCCATCAGGCTGCCCAGATAGTCCTTGTGCGCGGGGAGCGCCGCACCGGGCAGTGCCCGGCATTGCAGCTGTACGCAGCGCACCGGACACTCGCCGTAGCTGTACTCTGGCTCCAGACAGAGCACCCGGCGCTCAGCCTCGGGCCAGCCGCCGTCAAAACGCCAGCCGTCCCGCACACCGGCACGTCCCAGTGCCGCCCGGGCAAGATCCTGCTCGCGGTCGCTGAGGAACGCAGAGTACCGGGCTATGCCGCGGGAAAAAGCCGCGTCGGCAAGATCCTCGATATGCCGCATGAGGTAGCGTTCCTCATCATTGCGGGCGGGCACAAAGCCGCGCACCGCACCGGCTGCCGGATCAATAGAATGCGCCATTGTTCTCCAGCTCGTCCAGCAGATCGCCCATGATATCCACGTTGTACGGGGTAATGATAAAGGTGCTGTTGGCTACGCGCTTGATCTGGCCGTTGTTGGCATAGGCCACGCCGGACAAAAAGTCTACCAGACGGCGGGAGACCTCCTTGTTGGTGGACTCCAGATTCAGCACCACGGTACGCTTGTTGTTCAGATGGTCGGCAATGGTACTGGCATCCTCGAACCGCTCGGGCTTGACCAGAACCACCTTGAGCTGGGTGGTAGCATGGATGTTGACCACCTTGTTCTTTTTGCTGGTGCCCTCGGCAGGCTCTTCGGTCTCTTCATCCATCCCGATGCCAACGCCGCTGTTGTTGTTCACCATCTGGGGGCCGTCATCGATGTACTGATCCTCGTACTCGTCCCCTTCACCCATCAGGCCCTTTTTAATGCTATCCAGCAAAGACATAATTATCTGCTCCTTTCATTCGGGCAGCGCCCGGCTGCCTGGCGTTCTTTGCAAAAAGAATGCAAATAGCTTTTACTATTATCTGATTTTTTTCAGCAGATGTCAATAACTACAAAAGTTTTCCGTCATATAAATTTTGTCCCGAGACGATTATTTCGTCATAAAGCCTTACCTGACTGACGGAACCATCCGTTCCCTTGGGCAAAACAAGGATGTAATCCCCTTCCGTAACCAGCGGATGGTCGGCATCCACGGGGTCGATCTTGCAGAAGCGGGCGATGTTGCCGTACTTGACATACACGCCGGGGATGTAGTTTTCGCCCTGCGTTTCGGCTTCGGTGCCGTCCTCCTTGAGGTAGTGCACTGCTGCGGCAGGCACCCGCAGACCGGTGCTCTCGCTGGTGCTGATACGGGCGCGGGCGTGGTTGAGGCACAGCACATCGCCGTTGATGGAGTTGCAGCGCAGCACAAAGCGGGCAATATCCTTTTCTGCATCAATGGTCACCTCGGTGACGATGGCGCGCAGAGCGGCATCGCTCTGGCCGGGAAAGCTGATTTCCACTGCCGTGCGCAGGGGTTTGCCGTCCGAGCCCAGCAGCTTTTCGGCCTGCTTAGCGGAGCACACCCCGGCGTACTGCCAGCTGAACTCGGCCACCAGCTTGCCCACGCAGCCGTCCAGCGGCATCTCGGGGTCGGAGTCCAGATAGGCCTTGAGCTGCTCCGGGCTCTGTGCCAGAATGTCCGCAGCACCGGCATTCAGCCGTCCGCTGCTGGCAGCCCGGACAAAGTAGCCGGTGGTGGGGGCGGTGATCTGAGTGGGGTTACCCAGCTGGGCCTGCACGGTCTGTGCCTGTTGGGCAAGCAGCGCGATCTGATCCGCAAAGCCGGCGGTATCGCCGGTGGTGATCCACAGCTTGTTCTGCGCCAACAGGTAAGCATCGGCGCTGCTGTCCACATCGCTGTAGCGGTCGGTGTCCAGCGCATCCAGCAGATCGTACAGTGCGCCGGAGCGCTCCTTGAGCAAGCCGTCCAGCTGGGTGGCTGCGGTGTTCTGGGAGCGCTGCAACAGGTCGATCTGGCTGGTGAGCTGGGTCAGCTGCTGGCGCAACACTGCCTGATTGGCATCGGTGTACAGCTCTGCAACGGCAGTGCCTGCCGACACCCGCTCGCCGTCCGAGACAAGGTAGCCTAGATTGCCGCTGCCGGAAATGCAGGTCTCGTCAAACAGCAGCACGCCGTCCGCTTCAATGGTATCGGAGATGGTAATGGGCAGCGCCGTTTCGTAGACGTTCTGGGGGAAAAGGATGTGCGCCGCCTGCCAGCAGACATACGCTGCCGCCGCCAGCAAAAAGGTGGCCAGCACGACCGCCAGCGTGGTAAGCGCAGAGAGCTTGTGGCGCGGTTCCTGAGGGGTTTCCGGCATAAGGATCATCCTTTCGATAAAAAGTCTTGGGTCAGACGCAAGGCAGTCTGCCGCACGTCCGCTGCCCCGGCGTCCAGCCATGTGACCCCGTCCATGTGGCGGAACCATGTCAGCTGGCGCTTGGCGTAGTTGCGGGAGGCCTGTTTGAGTTTTTCAGTACAGGCATCCAGCGCTGCGGTCTGTTCGAAATACGGAAAAAATTCTTTATAGCCGATGGCCTGTGCGGCGGTGCGAAAGGCTTCGCGGTTGCGCCAGACGTATTCCGCTTCGGCTAAAAGCCCGGCCTCCAGCATTTTATCCACCCGCAGGTCGATGCGGCGGTACAGCGCTGCACGCTCCGGGAAATCCAGCCCCAGCACAAGGCTGCGGTAGGGGCGCTCCGGCGGCAGCGAATCGGCCTTTTGTTCGCTGAGACGCTTGCCGGTGGCGCGGTAGTGCTCCAGCGCCCGCAGCACCCGTACCTTATTATTGGGGTGGATGGCAGCGGCGGCTTCCGGGTCCACGGCTTGCAGTTTTGCGTACATGGCCTCCGGGCCGATGGCTTCCAACTCTGCGGTCAGCTGCTCGCGCAGGCCGTCCGGGGCTTTTTCGGCGGTGAATCGCACACCATATAAAAGGCTCTGCACATACAGCCCGGTACCGCCCACCAGCAGCGGCAGATGCCCCCGGCTGGTGATATCCTGAATATACTCCCCTGCCAGCGCGGTAAAATCCGCCACGCTGAAGGTCTTTTCCGGGGTGAGGATATCCACGCCGTGGTGCGGAATGCCGCAGGTCTCCTGCGGGGTGATCTTGGCAGTGCCCACATCCAGACCTTTGTAGATCTGCATAGAGTCGGCGCTGATGACCTCGCCGGAAAACTGCTGCGCCAGCGCAACGCCCAGCGCGGTCTTGCCGGTGGCGGTGGGGCCTACCACAGCCACCACGGCAGCTTTTGCATTACACGATGCGTCCAAACTGCTTTTCCAACTCCTTTCGGGTAAGCTTAAGCACGCAGGGACGGCCATGGGGGCAGAAGGGCGGCACCTCGCCGGAGAGGATCTTCTCGGCCAGTGCCATCAGCTCCTGCGGAGAGGACTTATCCCCCGCCTTAATGGCGGCGCGGCAGGAGATGGAGTGCAGTACCCATTCGGTGTGCTCGTTCAGCGCGTCCCGGCTGCCCTTGAGCAAGCGGTCGGCGATCTCTACCAGCAGGTCCTCGGCGTTTTGCGGTTCTACGTCCGCAGGCACGGCGCGCAGCAGCACGGTGCTGCCGCCAAAGTCGGCCACGTCCAGCCCGGCGTTTTCCAGCAGGGGCTGGTTTTCCAGCAGCGCCTGCTTTTCCTCTGCGGAAAGGTCGATGGCGGCGGGCTGCAACAGCAGCTGGCTGGGCACATTGCCGTAGTTGGTGGCTAGCTTTTCGTACAGCTGACGCTCGTGGGCAGCGTGCTTATCGATCAGGCACAGCTCGTCTCCCCGTTCGGCAAGAATATAGGTGCGGAATACTTCGCCCACATAGCGCAGCGGTTCTTCCCCCTGCGGCACATCAAAGCCCAGCTGTTCCGGCTGCGCGGGTTCCTCCGGCTGATAGGGCGCCGTTGCGGCTTCGATCTCCGGGGCAGCGGGCATGGTGTTCCATGCCGCCATGTGATCCAGCGGCGGGTCGGCTGCGGTGTCCGTCTCCGGGTGCACATCCAGCTGTGTCTCAGCAGCGGCTGCCCGGAAGGGCTGCGGTGCGGGCTGGACTTCGGTTGCATCCAATTTTTCCGGGCTGTGGAGGGTGACCACCGGATCCAGAATGTCCTCAGCAGCGGGGGCAGACTGCCGCCACGAGGGCACGGCAGCAGCCGCGCGGACAGGCTGTGCAGGCTGTACCGGCGGGGTGTCTGCCGCAAAAGCCGGGGTTTTCACCGGTGCATCGGCGGAGCGCTGCGGCGCGGATGCCTGCCAATGCTGCGCAGGCAGTGTGCCGGGGGCTGCCTGACCCGGAATGACAGCGGAAAGCCCTGTAAAGTGATTCTTCTTTATAGCATTTTCGCTCTGAGTATCGTTTTCTTTTTCAGTTTTCTCTTTTTCGTCTGCTTCAAAGGTGAAGCGTCGTTCCCCGGTGCCGGGCTGTGCCAGCGCCAGCTTGACCGCGTGGTAAACAACATCGAACACATCGTTTTCCCGGGCAAAGCGGGCTTCGATCTTTGCAGGGTGGACATTGACGTCCACAAGGTCGGTGGGCATTTCCAGCAGCAGGATGCCGCCCGGGAACTTGCCCTGCATGGTCGTACCCTTAAAGGCCATTTCCATGCCCGCCATGATGGTACGGTTGCGCACATAGCGGCCATTGATGTAGAAATGCTGCATACTGCGGCTGGCGCGGCAACTCTTGGGCGGGGTGATCAGACCGGTGACCCGGTACAGCCCTTCCTCGGAGTGCACCTCGATGAGGTCGCGGCTGAACTCCCGCCCCAGCACCGCGTAGGCGGCGCTGCGCAGCTGACCATCGCCGGGGGTAACGTACTGCAGCTTGCCCTCCCGGATGAACTTAACACTGACCTCCGGGTGGCTGAGCGCCACATGACCCACGTTATCTGCCACAAAGGTGCCCTCGCTGGAGTCCTTTTTGAGGAACTTCATGCGGGCGGGGGTGTTGTAGAACAAATCCTGTACCCGGATGGTGGTGCCCACAGCACGGGCTGCAGGCTCCCTGCCCTGCTCCTCGCCGCCGGCGATGCGGTAGCAGGTGGCAAACTCGTCCACCTCGGTGCGGGTGAGCAGCTCTACCCGCGCCACGCTGGCAATAGAGGCCAGTGCCTCGCCGCGGAAGCCCAGTGTATGGATGCTGTTCAGGTCATCCGGCTTTTCAATTTTGCTGGTGGCGTGGCGGATGAAGGCTGTCGGGATATACTCGGCATCAATGCCGGTGCCGTTATCGCTGATCTCGATCAGCTTTACGCCGCCGGACTCGATGCTTACGGTGACCTGCGTTGCACCGGCGTCGATGGAGTTTTCCAAAAGCTCCTTGACCACCGATGCGGGGCGCTCCACCACCTCACCGGCGGCGATCAGCTCCGCGGTATGCTTATCCAGAACATGGATGACTGCCATGGTCTTTTCCCTCCCCTGTGGTTAATTTTTGCGGTCAGCCGTTCAGGCTGCCCTTGAGGGTCTTTTTCAGCTCGTACAAAAAGTTCAGTGCTTCAATGGGAGTAAGCGTTTCCACATCCACGGCTTCCAGCTTTTCCATCATTTCGCTGGGCACTGCCGGGGAATTGTACTCCTGCAAGGCGTCAAAATCCATCTGCTCCACCTTGTTTTTGGGCGCAGAGGCTTCCAGCGTGCGCAGTACCTCGTGGGCACGGCGGGTCACGCTGCCGGGCAAACCGGCCAGCTTTGCCACCTCGATGCCGTAGCTGTCGTCGGCGGGGCCGCGCACAATGCGCCGCAGGAAGGTGATATCCTCGCCGCGCTTTTTGACCGCGATGTTGTAGTTTTTCACGCCCTCCACGGTGCCTTCCAGCTCGGTCAGCTCGTGGTAGTGGGTGGCGAACAGGGTCTTGCAGCCCAGCCCCTTGGCGGGGTCTGCGATGTGCTCCACCACGGCGCGGGCAATGCTCATGCCGTCAAAGGTGGAGGTGCCACGACCGATCTCGTCCAGCACCACAAGGCTTTTGGCGGTGGCGTTTTTCAGGATCTCTGCCACCTCGGTCATCTCCACCATAAAGGTGGACTGACCTGCGGCAAGGTCGTCCGAGGCGCCGATGCGGGTGAAGATGGCGTCCACCACGCCCACATGGCAGCTGGCTGCCGGCACAAAGGAGCCGATCTGCGCCATCAGAGCGATGAGGGCATTCTGACGCATATAGGTGGATTTACCCGCCATGTTGGGGCCGGTGATGATCAGGCAGCGGTCGGTGGTGCAGTTGAGGGTGGTATCGTTTGGCACAAACATACTGCCCTTGAGCACCTGCTCCACAACGGGGTGACGTCCCTCGGTGATGGTCAGCACATCGCTGTCGTCCACCACGGGGCGGCAGTAGTTGTTTTCCGCAGCGACCTGCGCCAGCGCAGCCAGTACATCCAGCTGAGCAATGGCGTTAGCGGTGCGCTGGATGCGGTCCAGCTGGGCGCCGATGCTCTCCAGCAACTCGTCAAACAGGCGGCGCTCCAGCGAGATGAGCCGCTCGTGTGCGCCAAGAATTTTGCTTTCCAGCTCCTTCAGTTCTTGTGTGATGTAACGCTCGCCGGAGGTGAGGGTCTGCTTGCGGATGTAGGTCTCCGGCACAAGGTTCTTGTAGGAGTTGCTTACCTCAATAAAGTAGCCAAACACATGGTTATAGCCGATTTTCAGCTTTGGAATGCCAGTCTCCTGCCGCAGACGGGCTTCCAGCTGTGCCAGAACGCCCTTGGTGTTATCGCGGATGGAGCGCAGCTCGTCCACCTCGGCATGGTAACCCTTGGCGATAACACCGCCATCCTTGAGGGTGGAGGGGGCATCCGGGTCTATTGCGGCGTAAATGCGCGCCTTGATATCCTCCAGCGGATCGATACTTGCGGCCAGCTCGGCAAGCTCCGGGCAGCTGCAGCCCTCCGCCTGCTTGCGCAGGCCGGGCAGACGGTCACAGGTCTGGGCAAGGGTGTAGATCTCCTTGGGGGTTGCAGAGCCGTACACCGTGCGGGTCATCAGGCGCTCCATATCCGCGATGTAGTGCAGTTCTTCGGTCAGGTCGCCGCGCACCATGGTCTGGCGCACCAGCGCCTCCACAGCGTTCAGGCGGTGGTTGATGAGCGGGCTGGAAATAAGCGGCTGCTCGATCCAGCTGCGCAGCATCCGCTTGCCCATGGCGGTGCTGGTCTTATCCAGCACCCACAGCAGGGTGCCGCGCTTTTCGCGGCCACGCAGGGTCTCGGTCAGCTCAAGGTTTGCGCGGGTGACCGGCGAAAGCCGCATGAACTGGGCTTCGTTGTAAGTAATGACCGTCTTTAACCGCTCCACACCCTTGATTTGGGTATCGTGCAGGTATTCCAGCAGCGCAGCCATGGCAAAGCGCACAAGACCTTCGGCGGCTATGCCGGTGGTCTGCGGCCAGTCGCGGCCAAACTGCTCCTCCAGCGCAGAGGCCACCAGCCCCGGCGCATAGCGCTCGTCCTCGACCAGCTCCACCGAGCAGCTCATGTTCTTTTTGATGTAGGCGGTCACCTCGCGGCAGTCCAGCAGACCGGGGTTCAGCAGTACCTCGCTGGGGTGATAACGGCACAGCTCGGTAATGACCGCCGGGGCGATCTTATCCGCCGTCAGTTCAGTGATATGCGCCGTACCAGTGGAAACATCTGCAAAGCACAGGCCGGCCTTTTTGCCCTTGAGGTACAGGCTGGCAATGTAGTTGTTACGGTCGTCCTGCAGCATACTGCTTTCAATGACCGTACCGGGGGTGACCACCCGGATGATGTCCCGCTTGACAAGCCCCTTGGCCTTGGCGGGGTCCTCCACCTGCTCGCAGATGGCCACCTTATACCCCTTGGCGATCAGACGCGCCACATAGCCCTCGTAGCTGTGGAAGGGCACGCCGCACATGGGGGCGCGCTCCGCAAGGCCGCACTGCTTGCCGGTAAGGGTAAGATCCAGCTCCCGGGACGCCGTGACGGCATCGTCGAAGAACATCTCGTAAAAATCGCCGATGCGGTAAAAAAGAATTTCGTCCTTATGTTGGTTTTTGATCTCAAGATACTGCTGCATCATGGGCGAAAGCTCTGCCATGGTTTTTCCTCTTTCCCTTGTATGGTTCCGTCAGCCGGTTTGTGGGCTGTAACCGCCGGTGCAAACAAAACGCGGTCTGTGTTGCACAGCCGCGTTCCGATGAAAACTCTGCTTAGTGGCAGCCGCCGCAGGTGGAGCAGCTGCCGGTGCAGGAGGCAGAAGGCTCCTGCACGGTCATGGGGTCGCCGCCGTTCATGGCGGTGTTGATGATGGCGTCGATATAGTTGACCAGGTTCTCGCACTCGCGCTTGGCCTCGTTGTATGCCACCATGCCCTCGTTGCCCATGATCTGGCCGTAGAGGCTGTTCACCTTCTCGTTCAGCTCAGCGATGCGGGCATCGTCGCGCTCGTTCTTGCCGATCTCGTTGTTCAGATCCATGCGGGCCAGATTGAACTCGCCGATCAGGTTCTGCAGCTCCTCATCCTTATCGTTTGCCTTGCGGGCCTGATCCAGAATAACGTAGCGGGGGTCGGTCTGCAGTGCCATAGCGGCACGCTTGAAAAGATCAATGCAATCCATGATTGGGTTCTCCTTGTTGTTTTTTATTCTTTCTGGGGCAGTTTGCCCCGGAATCACGTTTTTATGCTTCCAGCTCACCCAGCAGCACGGTAGCGCGGGCGCCGGTAAGATGTACAGTCGCGTAGCTGCCCAGCAGTGCCGGGTCGGCGGCAAACTCCACGGTCAGGTTGTTGTCCAGCCGGCCGGAAAGGGTGCCCTCATTGCGCCCAAAGCCTTCCACCAATACCCGGACGGTCTGCCCCACCTGCGCCTTGACCAGCGCCATGGCGATCTCGTCCTGCGTTGCCAGCAGGCGGGTCATGCGGTCGGTCTTTTCCTTGCGGGGGGTGGGGTCCGGCATTTCGGCAGCCTTGGTGCCGGTGCGCTTGGAGTAGATAAAGGTGAACAGCTGCATATAACCCACCTTGCGCACCAGTTCCAGCGTTTTTACAAAGTCCTCCTCGGTCTCGCCGGGGAAGCCCACGATGATATCGCTGGAGAAGGTGATGCCGGGCACGGTCTTGCGGGCGTAGTCGATGAGTTCCAGATACTGCTCCACCGTATAGTGGCGGTTCATCTGCTGCAAAAGCCGGTCGGAACCGCACTGCACCGGCAGATGCAGGTGCTTGCACAGCTTCGGCTGGGCGGCAATGGTGTCAATGAGCTTATGGCTGGCGTCCTTGGGGTGGCTGGTCATAAAGCGGATGTGGTAATCGCCGGGCACGGTGCACAGCAGGTTGAGCAGGTCGGAGAAATCGATCTGTTCCTCCAGCCCCTTACCGTAGCTGTTCACGTTCTGACCCAGCAGGGTGATCTCCTTATAGCCCGCCTCCACAAGGCTGCGGAACTCGGCAAGGATATCGCCGGGCTTGCGGCTCTTCTCGCGGCCGCGGACGTAGGGCACGATGCAGTAGGTGCAGAAGTTATCGCAGCCGTACATGATGGGCAGCCATGCGCGGAACTCGCTCTCGCGCCGGATGGGGATGTTCTCCACGATGACCGGACGCTGTGCGGGGTCCAGCAGCACCCGCTTATGCTTTTGCAGTTTCTGGGCGATCAGCTGCGGCAGGGTGTCGATGCCGTCCACACCGAACACCAGATCCACATAGGGGTAGCTCTTGCGCAGCTTTTCCACAACGTGCTTCTGGTTGGCCATGCAGCCGCACAGGCCGATGATGAGGCCGGGCTTTTTTTCCTTAAGGCCCTTCAGCGCGCCCACGTTGCCGAACACCCGCTGCTCGGCGTGCTCACGCACAGCGCAGGTGTTGAACAAAATCAGGTCGGCATCCTCGGGCTTATCGCACAGGCCGTAGCCGATATCTACCAGCACGCCCTTGATGCGCTCGCCGTCGTTGACATTCTGCTGACAGCCGTAGCTGTGCACAAAGGCCAGCGGCGGGGTGTCGTAGGTCTGCCGCACCAGCTCGGCGGCAACGGTATTATGTTCAAAGTTAATGTATTCCAAAAAAACCATCCTTCTCCGCCGGGCAGGGTAGCCCCGTGCGGCGAAACTCTATTTTCTGCCATTCTATAAAAGACACTCTTTAGTATACCCTGTTTGGCCGCTGCGGGCAAGAGGAAACACGCAAATTTTATGCCTGTTTAGCCACTGCGGCCTCTGCATCCTGCCTGCGGCAGCACTCTTCGCACACGCCCAGCAGCACAACGGCGCAGTCCTGCACCCTGCCCTTCTGGTTTTTGACCAGCTCCATCACCTGTTTTCCGTCCACCTCTGCATCGGTGACGCCGCCGCAGACGGTGCAGTACAGGTGGCTGTGCCACGGCAGGGTGTGGTCAAAGCGGTCAGCCTTGCCGGGAATGGACACCCGGCGCACCCGCCCGGCTTCCACCAGACTGTTCAGGTTGCGGTATACGGTGCCAAGGCTCAGGTTCGGGCACTCCTGCGCGGCTTTATCGTAGATCTCCTCCGCAGTCGGGTGGTCGCACAGCTGCTGCACCGTCTGCATGACAAGCTCCCGCTGTTTTGAATAACGCATATCCATCCTCCTTTTTCACACGGTTCAGACGTTTTCTTCCCCTTTGATCTTTGCCCAGTACGCCCGGGCGGCCTGTTCGGTCTTGTTGTCGCCAAAGGTGTAGTACTTGGTATCCTTCAGCACATCCGGCAGATACTGCTGCTGTACCCAGTGGTTGGCGTAGCTGTGGGCGTATTTGTAGTTCTGCCCCTTTACCAGCGCATCCTCGCCGTCAAAGTGTTTGTTTTGCAGCTGGCGCGGGATGGGTCCGGTGCGCCCGGCCTGCACATCCGCAATGGCTGCGTTGATGGCATCGTGGGCGCTGTTGGATTTAGGGCTGGTGGCCACCAGAATGACTGCATCCGCAAGCGGCAGACGCGCCTCCGGCAGACCCACCATGTTGGCGGCATCCACCGCCGCCTTGACGATGGGGATGATCTGCGGGTAGGCAAGCCCCACATCCTCGCAGGCGCACACCATCAGGCGGCGGCAGGCAGAGGGCAGGTCTCCTGCCTCCAGCAGCCGTGCCAGATAGTGCAGCGCCGCGTCCGGGTCGGACCCGCGCATGGACTTCTGGTAGGCGGACACGATGTCGTAGTGGTCATCGCCCTCCCGGTCGTAGCGCATGGCGGTGCGGCGGGTGACCTGGCGGATCATATCCAAGGTAATGCGCTTTTCTCCGTTTTCCACCGGCGCAGCCGTGACCGCAAAGTCCAGACAGCCCAGCGCCTTGCGCAGATCGCCCCCGGCGCTTTCGGCCAGATAGGCGCAGGCGTCCTCGTCCATGCACACCGGCACCTGCTCCCCTTCGGAAAGGCGCTGCACGGCGTTGCGCACCCCGCGCTCAACGTCCGATGCGGCAAGGGGCTTGAACTCAAACACCGTGCAGCGGGAAAGCAGCGCGTTATAGATGTAAAAATAGGGGTTCTCGGTGGTGGAGGCGATCAGGGTGACGCTGCCGTCCTCGATGCATTCCAAAAGGCTCTGCTGCTGCTTTTTGTTCAGGTACTGGATCTCGTCCAGATACAGCAGTATGCCGCCCGCCGCTGCCAGCGTGCCGATATCCTTGAGCACTGCCTTGATATCCCCGGTGCCGCAGGAGGTGCCGTTGAGCTTGTGCAGGGTCATGCCGCTGTTCTCGGCAATAATGCGTGCCACCGTGGTCTTTCCGGTGCCGGAGGGGCCGTAAAAGATCATGTTGGGGATGCGCCCGCTTTCGATGGTGCGGCGGAACACCCGCCCCGGAGCCAGCAGATGCTGCTGCCCGCACACATCCGCCAGCGTTTTGGGACGCAGGCGCTGCGCAAGTGGTTCATTCATGGTGGTTTCTCCTTTCCTGCCCGCAAGGCACTTTTTATATAGTATAGCGCATTTAGAAAAGGAGGACAAGGGCTTTTCTGAAAATCATTCTCAGATAATGCCCTGCAAACATTTACAAATCCTGTCAAACATGGTATGATTCAGGTATTCCCTTTCAAAGGAGGTTTATCCCATGCCGGTACGAAAAAAAGCCCCGGAGGATCTTACCGCAAAAAAAGCGCTGGCGCTGGAGGTCATCCGGCGTCTCAAGGCCGAATACCCGGATGCGGGGTGCACGCTGGACTACGACCACGCATGGCAGCTGCTGGTCAGCGTGCGGCTGGCCGCTCAGTGTACAGATGCCCGGGTGAACATTGTGGTGGAGGAGTTGTTTGCAAAATACCCCAGCGTGGCGGCGTTGGCTGCCGCCGAGCCGGAGGACATTGAAGCCATCGTCAAGCCCTGCGGACTGGGACACTCCAAGGCGCGGGATATCTCGGCTTGTATGCGGATGCTGCGGGATCAATACAACTGCCGTGTGCCCAATACCTTTGAGGAGTTGCTCGCTTTGCCCGGCGTAGGGCGCAAGAGCGCAAACCTCATCATGGGGGATGTGTTCGGCAAGCCCGCCATCGTCACCGACACCCACTGCATCCGGCTGTGCAATAAAATCGGCCTTGTGGACGGCATCAAGGAGCCGCAAAAGGTGGAGATGGCCCTGTGGAAGATCATCCCGCCGGAGGAAGGCAGCGACCTTTGCCACCGCTTTGTGATGCACGGACGTGCGGTGTGCAATGCCCGCAAGCCGGAATGCGAAAAATGCTGTTTGAAAGACATCTGCCGCACCGCCCGCGAAGCCGCCGGACAGCAGGCAGAGCCATAATTTTTAAGGAGGTATAACCTATGATCACTTTAGCGATTTTGCTCATTGTTGCCCTGCTGTGCGTACTGGTGGGCTGCCTGACCGGCCTGCTGACGCTGGTGGGCGTGCTGGCCTCCCTTTTTGTGGGCGTGCTGGTGGGTGCACTGGCCGGATATCTGGCCGGGCGCTTTATGGGCACGGAAACTTCCCTGGGCCGCAACATCCTGATGGGCGTGCTGGGCAGCTTTGTGGGCGAGTTTTTGTTCGGCCTGCTGGGCATCCACGCCTCCGGCAGCTTTTCTTCCTTTGCCATCTCGGTGGTCGGCGCCTGCATCTGCATCTGGATCGGCCAGAAGATCTCTGAGTAAGTTTTTTGTAACAGTATGCCGCCGCGTTCTGCCGCCGGAGTTTCCGGGCAGGGTGCGGCGGCTTTTTTATGGGCGTTCTGCCGGATAAACGCCGCCCGGGCTGTGCAGGCCGCCGAACTTTCTGCCAATTCTTGACAGGCATTCCCTGCCGTTGTATCGTTGACCCAGAAACGGAGGCTTCAACATGGAAAAAGCACTTGCACATATTTCCGAGGACGGAACCCGCACCCAGACCGTCTACGAACATCTTTCCGGCACAGCGCACCTTGCCGGAGCTTTTGCCGCACCCTTTGGTGCAAAAGAGGAGGCCGAATACGCCGCGTGGCTGCATGATATCGGCAAATACAGCGCCGCCTTTCAGCAGCGGCTGGCAGGCGGTGCTGCAACCGACCACTCGACCGCCGGTGCACAGGAAGCCATGAAGGGCTGTGCGCCCCACGTTCAGGCCGCCTTTGCCGTAGCCGGGCACCACACCGGTCTGCCGGATGGCGGCAATCGAAGGACAGCCGATTCTGCCGACGGCACCCTGTTCGGGCGGCTGAAAAAGCCGGTGGAGCCTTACGATGGCTGGCGCGAAGTCACCCTGCCCCAGAGCGCCCCGCCGGACTGGGCAAACCGCGACCCGCTGGATTTTGCATTCTTTACCCGGATGCTCTACTCCTGTCTTGTGGATGCGGATTTTATCGACACCGAAACTTTTATGAACGGGCAGGCCGCGCCCCGGGGCAGCAGCACCGCGCTTTCTTCTCTTCTGAAAAAGGTGCGTGCCAAGGCAGCTGGCTATCTTGCGGCACAGAGCACCTTGCCGGTAAGCATCCAGCGCAATGCCGTGCTGCGGGCTTGCATGGAGAAAGGTGCCCACGGCGCACCGGGGCTGTATACCCTCACCGTGCCCACCGGCGGCGGCAAAACCTTTGCCTCCCTTGCCTTTGCGCTGGAACAGGCCGCTGCGCAGGGCATGAAGCGGGTGATCTATGTGATTCCGTATATGTCCATCATTGACCAGACTGCCGCTGTTTTTGCAGACCTTCTGGGCGCAGAAAACGTTCTGGCGGATTACTCCTGCGCAGACTACAAAAGCCTTGAGCGGGAAAACCTGACCTCGGCACAGTACCGCCAGCTGCTGGCCAGCGAAAACTGGGATGCACCTGTTGTGGTGACCACTGCGGTGCAGTTTTTTGAATCGCTGTACGCCAACCGCAGCAGCCGCTGCCGCAAGCTGCACAACATTGCGAACAGCGTGATCATCTTTGACGAAGCGCAGACCCTGCCCACCAGTTATCTGCTGCCCTGCGTCAGTGCTATTGCGCAGCTGGTGCGGCATTACCACGCCACCGCCGTGTTATGCACCGCCACCCAGCCCGCATTAGAGCCCTATTTCCGGCAGTTTGCGCCGGAGCTGCCCTTGCAGGAGATCGTGCCGGACACTGCCACCTTATACACCACCCTGCGCCGCACCACCCTTTGCGATGCCGGAGAGCTGACGCTGGAAGCGCTGACTTCGCAGCTCTGCGCACTGCCGCAGGTGCTGTGCGTAGTGAACCGGCGCAAAACGGCGCAGGAAGTGTACGCTGCCTTGCCTGCCGAGGGCAGTTACTGCCTGACCACGCTATTGTGCGCCGCAGACCGCCGCCGCCAACTGGCAGAGATCCGGCAGCGGCTGCGGGAAAGCCTGCCCTGCCGGGTAGTTTCCACCTCGCTGATCGAAGCAGGTGTGGACGTGGATTTCCCCGCCGCATACCGGGAGCAGTGCGGGCTGGACTCCCTTTTGCAGACCGCCGGACGCTGCAACCGGGAGGGACACCGCAGCGTGGAAGAGAGCCTAGTATACCGTTTTACGCTGGAAGGCTGCGGCGTACCGCAGATGCTGCGCCAAAACGTACACGCCATGCAGTACGCAGCAGGCTGCACCGCAGCGCTGGACAGCCCGGAGGCGGTCAGAGCTTATTTTAAGGAGCTGTATTTTGCGCGGGGTGAGGCCGCACTGGACACAAGCAGCATTCTGGACGCCCTGCGCAAAGGGATCTCGGGCTGCATTTTCCCATTTGCACAGGTGGCTGAACAGTTCCATCTGATCGAAGCCCCCACCCGCACCGTTTACCTGCCTGTTGACGAAGGCGCAGCCCTTTGCGAGCAGCTGCGCAGCGGGACTGTGAGCCGCACACTTTACCGTAAGCTGGGCGCTTACAGCGTAGCCTGCTATGCCCAGCAGTTTCAGGCACTGGAATCTGCCGGAGCGTTGGAACCACTGCCCAACGGCAGCGCTATCCTGACTGACAGCACCCTGTACGACCCTAAGACCGGGCTTTCCATGGACGTGGAGACCGGAAAGGGCCTGTTTTTCTGACAAAAAGCTAAAAATAAGGCAAAGATAACCCTTAGAAGTCCTTTTTATTGTATTTTATTTATTGTAATATAATACCAAGTAAATGAAGAAACGGCAAAGCATCTGTCGCTCTGCCGTTTCCCCGTCATACATCCATGACCTACTAATTATTTCTATCCACATCCCAGTGTACACACCGGATGACAGCAACAGTATACGAAAAAAAGCATTAAATTGCAAGTTTCCCCTTGTATTATTGATCAAATTGTGTTATTCTAAGCTCAGAAAATCTTATACATCCTTCACTTAATAATTGAAATGCAGAAAGAGGTGGTTTATATGGGCAAGTTTTCTCTTTGTCTGAAGATTCAAATAAACAATGAAAGGAGGTGGTGTTCATGTCCATGTTGATCGAGGTCTGGGGCGACTACGCCTGTTTTTCAAGACCCGAGATGAAAACCGAGCGTGTATCCTATGACATCATGACGCCCTCGGCGGCACGCGGGCTGGTGGAGGCCATCTACTGGCACCCGGGCATGAAGTACCATATCGACCGCATCTATCTGCTCAAGCCGGTACAGTTTGCCAGCATCCGGCGCAATGAGGTCAAGGCCACCCTGCTGTCCTCGTCGGCGCTCAGTGCAGCCAAGGGCGGTGAGGTGCCCATGCTGTGCACGGCAGAGAATATCCAGCAGCGGGCAGCGCTGGTGCTGCAGGATGTGCACTATGTGATCGAATGCCATTTTACCATGACCGAAAAAGCCGCACCCGGCGATAACCCGGGCAAATTTCAGGATATCTTGCGGCGGCGGCTTGCCAAGGGGCAGTGCTATCACCAGCCCTGCTTTGGCTGCAGGGAGTTTCCGGCAAACTTCCGGGAATGGCACGGCAGGGCCGCGGACATCCCCGCACTGCCGCTCACGCAGGATCTGGGCTTTATGCTGTATGATCTGGACTACTCCGACCCGGAAAATATCCGCTCCCAGTTCTTCCGGGCAAAGCTGGAAAACGGCGTGCTGGACTGCCGGGATGTGGAGGTGTTTACATGATCTTACAGGCACTTACTGCCTATTACGAGCAGCTTGTCCGGCTGGGTAAGCTTTCTGCCCCCGGCTGGGATGACAGCTTTAAGGTGAGCTATGAGCTGCGGTTGAATGACGCCGGGCAGCTGCTTAGGGTCGTTTCCCTTCTCACCGAAAAGACCGTGGGCAAAAAGACAGTCCTTGCCCCGCGTGCAATGCGCGTACCGGCGCATGAAAAGCGTTCCTCCGGCATTGCCGCCAACTTTTTGTGCGACAACTCTACCTATTTGCTGGGCGCAGACGAAAAAGGCAAGCCGGAGCGCGCTGCGGATTGCTTCAAGGCCTGTGCCAAATTGCATCACACCATTCTGGATGGCGTAGACAGCCCCGCAGCCCGGGCGCTCCTTGCTTATTTTGACAGCTGGGATCCGGCGCAGGCTGCCGCGCATCCCCTATTGGCTGAGCAGTGGAAGGAGATTACCGGTAATGCCAACCTGATCTTTGGCTACGAAGCTGCCGACCACAGCCACAGCTTTGTCAATGACGACCCTGCCATTCAAAACGCTTGGCAGACGCACTACAACGACCGCTCTGCTGATTCCGACATGGGACAATGCCTGATTACCGGCAAGTATGCTCCTATCGAGCGCACCCATCCCAATATCAGCGGTGTACCCGGGGCGCAAAGCTCCGGCGCAGCACTGGTATCCTTCAATGCACCGGCCTTCTGCTCCTACGGCCACGAGCAGGGCGATAACGCCCCTGTCAGCAAGTACGCCGCCTTTGCCTATACCACTGCGCTGAACCGCCTGCTTGCTGATCGCAACCACTGCAAACATGTTGGCGATACCACCATTTTGTGCTGGGCAGAAAACGCAGAGCCGGTCTATCAGGACGCCATGAGCATGTTCCTGTTTGGGGCAGATGAAGCAACTGGCATTCAGGAAAGCGATGTACAGGCCGCGCTCAAACGGCTGTCTGCCGGGCAGACAGTGCCTTTTCTGGAAAAAGAGCTTTCGCCCGACCAGCACTTTTATCTATTGGGTCTGGCACCCAATGCAGCGCGTCTTTCGGTGCGGTTCTTTTTGCGGGACACTTTCGGCTGCTTTGCGCAAAACCTGCAAAAGCACGCCGAGGAAATGGAGATCAACTGCTCGGAAAAAGAAAAGTTCCGCACCCTGCCCATCTGGGCTGTGGTAAACGAGACCACCCGCACCGTGCCCGGGCAGCCCGCAAAGCCGTCCCCGCAGCTGGCAGGTGACCTGCTGCGCGCCGTGCTGACCGGCGGGCGTTACCCCGCAACCCTATTGAACGGTGTGACCCTGCGCATCCGTGCCGAACAGAATGTGACCCGCGGCCGGGCTGCCGTGATCAAAGCGTATTACCTGCGTAATTACCCTACCGAGCTGAACAAGGAGGTCTATACTGTGAGCCTGAACGAAACCACCAATGTCCCCTATCTTCTGGGACGGCTGTTCTCTGTGCTGGAGGCTGTGCAAAAAGCTGCCAACCCCGGCATCAACACTACCATCAAGGACCGGTATTTCAACGCCGCCTGCGCCACGCCGGGTATGTCCTTTCCCACCCTGCTGCGGCTGAGCCAGAAGCATCTGCGCAAGCTGAATGACGGTCTTGCCACCCACTACGATAAGCAGATCACCGAACTGATGGCACAGCTGCCGGAGAGCGGTTTTCCTGCCCGGCTCAGTCTGCCGGATCAGGGTAAATTCACCATCGGCTACTACCACCAGACCCAGAAACGTTACGTCAAAAAGAACGAGGAGGAATAAAAAAATGTCTGTACCTATCAAGAACCGCTACGATTTCGTCATTCTGTTCGATGTAGAGAACGGCAACCCCAACGGCGACCCCGATGCCGGTAATATGCCCCGCATCGACCCCGAGACTGGCTACGGTCTGGTGACCGATGTCTGCCTGAAGCGCAAGATCCGCAACTATGTGGAGACGCTGAAGGAGGACGCCCCCGATGCCGACAATTACCGCATCTATGTCAAGGAGGGCGTACCCCTGAACCGCAGCGATGCCGAGGCGCTGGAGCACAACGGTCTGACCCCCAAGGACGACCTGAAAAAGGCCAAGAAAAGCGACCCGGATATCGACCGCAAGCTGCGGGATTATATGTGCGAACATTTCTACGATATCCGCACCTTCGGTGCCGTGATGACCACCTTTGTCAAGGGTGCGCTGAACTGCGGCCAGGTGCGCGGGCCGGTGCAGCTGAGCTTCGCCCGCTCTGTTGACCCTATCGTGCCGCAGGAGGTGACCATTACCCGCGTAGCCATCACCACCGAGGCAGACGCTGAAAAGAAGAACAGTGAAATGGGCAACAAGCATATCGTGCCCTACGGCCTGTACCGTGCCGAGGGTTACGTTTCTGCCAATCTTGCCCGCAAGACCACCGGCTTCTCGGAAGAGGACTTGCAGCTGCTGTGGCAGGCTATCCTGAATATGTTCGAGAACGATCACAGTGCTGCACGCGGCAAGATGGCCGTGCGGGAGCTGATCGTGTTCAGGCACGATTCCGAGCTGGGCAATGCGCCCGCCTATAAGCTGTTCGATGCCGTTACCGTGGAGCACAAGGCCGAGGTGGTCGCGCCCCGCAGCTATCAGGACTACACCGTTACGGTGGCCGACACCCTGCCGGAGGGTGTACACTGCGAGAGGTTCCACTGATGGACGCGCCGGATGACTACCTGCAAATGTCCGGCATCCAGCATTTTGCCTTCTGCCGCCGCCAGTGGGCACTGATCCATCTGGAGCAGCAATGGGCAGAAAATCTGCGTACCACCGAAGGACAGCTGAACCATGCCCGCTGCCACGATGACACCCGCACCGAGCGCCGGGGCGATTTGCTGATCACTCGGGGAATGCGGGTAGCCAGCCACCGGCTGCGGATGTCCGGCAACTGTGACGTGGTGGAGTTCCGGGCTTGTGCGGATGGCATCCCGCTGCAAAGCACCCCCGGGCGCTGGCAGCCCTACCCGGTGGAGTACAAGCACGGCCATGCAAAGGAAACCGATGCCGACCGGCTGCAATTATGCGCACAGGCCATGGCGCTGGAGGAAATGCTGGTGTGCCATATCCCGGAAGGGGCGCTGTATTACTGCGAGACAAAGCGGCGGGAGGTCGTACCTTTTACCGACGAACTGCGCAGCACCACCCGGCAGATGGCAGACGAAATGAACCAGTATTTTGCCCGCGGCTACACCCCAAAGGTAAAGCCCGGCAAGCACTGCAACGCCTGTTCCCTGAAAGAGCTCTGTCTGCCGATGCTCTGCCAGAAGGCAGACGCCAAGGCTTATCTGCGGCGCTATCTGGACGAGACGGCCACGGAGGTGACACCATGCGGCAATTCCTGAACACCCTGTTCGTCCTCAGCGAGGACGCTTACCTCACGCTGGACGGCGAAAACGTTGTGGTCAGCCGTGGGAAAGCTGAGGTCGGGCGGGTGCCGCTGCACACGCTGGAAAGCATCCTCTGCTTCAGTTACGCCGGTGCCAGCCCTGCGCTGATGGGCAAATGCGGGCGTATGGGCATCGACCTAAGCTTTTATACCCCGCGCGGGCGCTTTTTAGCGCGCACTGTGGGCGAGGAACGCGGCAACGTATTGCTGCGGCAGACCCAGTACGCCGTTGCCGCCAGCGAGGCGCTCAGTTGCAGTTATGCCCGCAGCTTTATTCTGGGCAAGGTTTACAATGCCCGCTGGGTGCTGGAGCGCGCCACCCGGGACCACCCGCAGCGGGTGCCCGTGGACGAATTGAAACAGACCAGCGCACAACTGGCGGCTGCCCTACCGCTGGTGGAAGGCTGCGAGGATCTGGAGCAGCTGCGTGGGCTGGAGGGCGAAGCTGCACAGCGGTACTTCGACCGGTTCAACGCGCTGATCTTACAACAGAACGATGCCTTTGTGTTTACCTGCCGCAGCCGCAGACCGCCGCTGGATAATGTGAACGCGCTGCTGTCCTTTGCCTATTCCCTGCTGGCCAGCGATTGCGCCGCCGCGCTGGAGGGTGCCGGGCTGGACCCTTATGTGGGCTTTCTGCACCGCACCCGTCCCGGGCGGCGCAGCCTTGCATTGGATCTGATGGAAGAGCTGCGCACCGTTCTGGCTGACCGGTTCGTGCTGTCCTGTATCAACCAGAAAATGCTGAATGCAAAGCACTTTGAAAAGCAGGAAAACGGTGCCGTTCTGCTGACCGAGGAGGGACGCCGTGCATTCCTGAACGCATGGCAGCAGAAAAAGCGCGAAGTCATCACCCACCCGTTTTTGAAGGAAAAGCTCTGCTGGGGGCTTGTGCCTTATGTGCAGGCGTTGCTGCTGGCGCGCACCCTGCGGGGCGATTTAGAGGTTTACCCTCCGTTTTTCTGGAAATGAGGTGTAATCATGCTGGTACTGATTACCTACGACGTAAACACCGAGACCTCTGCCGGACGCAAGCGGCTGCGCAAGGTTGCCAAGAAGTGCGTAGATCATGGGCAGCGGGTGCAGAATTCTGTGTTCGAATGCCTGCTGAACGCTTCGCAGTACGCAGTTCTCAAAGCAGAGCTGACCGCCCTGATCGACCCTGCCTTGGACAGTCTGCGGTTCTACCAGCTGGGCAACAACTACCAGACCAAGGTCGAGCACGTTGGACTGCACCCGGAGTTTGCACAGGATAGCGTGCTGATTTTTTGATGTCCGGCCAGTGCGAACCGGCAGCACACATGGTTTTCCGGGACGCTTCGCACCGGAATACCAGCCGTTTGCGCAAGTAACGGTGTGATTTTGCGGTTTGGTTTGCAGACATCTCTTTGCAATTTGTGCAGGGAGGTGTATAATGAGACAAAAGCAGGGTGTTTTCTCTCTGTTTTTGCTGTCGCCCTCCTCGCGGAGGGCGTGGATAGAAATGAAAACGGCGCAAAAGAACAAAGGACGTGGATAGGTCGCCCTCCTCGCGGAGGGCGTGGATAGAAATGCGGTATCGTGTGCCGTTGCGTGCATCAGCCTCGGTCGCCCTCCTCGCGGAGGGCGTGGATAGAAATCGGTATCCGCTGGTGACGATTACGGGTTTTTTGATCGTCGCCCTCCTCGCGGAGGGCGTGGATAGAAATCTGCAGGGCAACAGGGCACAAGCAGTCAGAACGGCGTCGCCCTCCTCGCGGAGGGCGTGGATAGAAATCAGATGAATGCGGCATTATCGTATACGATAATTGGTCGCCCTCCTCGCGGAGGGCGTGGATAGAAATCACCTTCGGTCGGACGTTGATATTTTTTATCCGCTGTCGCCCTCCTCGCGGAGGGCGTGGATAGAAATGCGGTATCGTGTGCCGTTGCGTGCATCAGCCTCGGTCGCCCTCCTCGCGGAGGGCGTGGATAGAAATGGCGAAAACGATACCGATTACTGGGCCGAAAGGACGTCGCCCTCCTCGCGGAGGGCGTGGATAGAAATGCCCAAGTGCCGCGAATGCAAC
>ERZ827520.1756-NODE-1756-length-23266-cov-15.039076_pt1 | contig 23266 bp, 20 predicted proteins | sample MGYA00519581_ERZ827520 | MGnify/ENA primary metagenome ERZ827520 (study PRJEB31778, sample SAMEA3449339) | human gut metagenome | biome: human gut; feature: human-associated habitat; material: faeces | place: United Kingdom | collected 2010/2012 ...
CATCCAGGTCGACACGCGCAACATCCTCTTCATCTGCGGCGGTGCGTTCGACGGCATCGAGAAGAAGATCGCCCAGCGGCTGAACACCCGCGCGATGGGTTACGGGCGGCTGAACGCAGATCCCATCGACCGCTCGAACCTGATGCAGTACGTCACGCCGCAGGACCTCAAGTCGTTCGGACTGATTCCCGAACTGGTGGGACGTCTCCCGGTGCTGACCTACATGCAGCCGCTGGAGCGCGCGGCCCTGCGTTCGATCCTCACCGAGCCGAAGAACGCCATCGTCAAGCAGTACAAGCGTCTGTTCGAACTCGACGGCGTGAAACTCGCCTTCGACGACGACGCGCTGGACTACATCGTCGACAAGGCCGTCGAGTTCAAGCTCGGCGCGCGCGGCCTGCGCTCGATCTGCGAGGCGATTATGATGGACACGATGTTCGACATCCCCTCGACCGATGCCCGAAAGTTCACCGTTACTTTGCCTTATGCAAAGAAAAAGATAGAAAAGGCAAATATTTTGGAACTTAAACAAGTCGGCTAATTTCTTTTTGACTATCTTTGCCGGAAATAAACAGCTAAAACGCATAAAATACTAACTCCATGTCTACAACGAATTCAAAACTTACGCGCGTTGCCGATAATATCCGCATCCTTTCGGCCGCGATGGTCGAGAAGGCCAAGTCGGGGCATCCCGGCGGCGCCATGGGCGGTGCGGATTTCATCACGGTGCTCTTCACCGAGTTCCTGCGTTACGACCCCGATAATATGGCGTATCCCTACCGCGACCGTTTCTTCCTCGATCCGGGCCACATGTCGCCGATGCTCTATTCGACGCTCGCGCTGGCCGGGCACTATTCGACCGAAGATCTGCAATCGCTGCGCCAGTGGGGCAGCGTGACGCCGGGGCACCCGGAGGTGGACGTGATGCGCGGCGTGGAGAATACGTCGGGACCGTTGGGACAGGGCCACGCCATGGCGCTGGGAGCTGCCATTGCGGAACGCTTCATGGCCGCCCGTTTCGGCGAGTGGATGGCGCACAAGACCTATGCCTATATTTCGGACGGCGCCGTCGAGGAGGAGATTTCGCAGGGCGTGGGCCGCATCGCCGGCCATCTGGGCCTGTCGAACTTCGTGATGTATTACGATTCGAACAACATTCAGCTCTCGACCAAGGTCGACGAGGTGATGACCGAGAACGTGGCCATGAAGTACGAGGCATGGGGCTGGAACGTGTTGTCGATCGACGGGCACAACATCAATGAGATCCGCGAGGCGCTGGTCGCCGCCGAGAGCGAGACCGAGCGTCCGACGCTCATCATCGGCCATACCGTCATGGGCAAGGGCGCCAAAGGCCCCGCCGGAGAGAGCTTCGAAAACAAAGTCTCGACCCACGGCCAGCCGCTGACGGCCGCCGGGGCCGATTTCGCCGCTACGGTGAAGAACCTGGGCGGCGATGCGGAGAATCCGTTCGCCGTCTTCGCGGAGAGCCGCGAGGTCTTCGCCGAACGTCGCGAGGCGTTGAAGGAGTGGGCCGCGAAGCAGGCCGCCGTCGAGAAGTCGTGGCGCGCGGAGCATAAGGAGCTGGCGCGCAAACTCGACGCTTTCCTTTCGGGCAAACTTCCCGAAATCGACTACAAGTCCATCGAGATGAAGGCCGACGTGGCTACGCGCGCCGCATCGGCGACGGTGCTGGGCGTCTTCGCCGAGAAGATCGACAACATGATCGTGGCTTCGGCCGACCTGTCGAATTCGGACAAGACCGACGGTTACCTGAAGAAGACCAAGGCGTTCACGAAGGGCGATTTCAGCGGGAAATTCTTCCAGGCGGGCGTATCGGAGCTGACGATGGCCTGCGTTGCGAACGGCATGGCGCTGCACGGCGGCGTGATCCCCGTCTGCGGCACGTTCTTCGTCTTCTCCGATTATATGAAGCCCGCCGTGCGCCTCTCGGCGCTGATGCGCCTGCATGTGGTCTACGTCTGGACGCACGACTCGTTCCGCGTGGGCGAGGACGGCCCGACGCACCAGCCCGTGGAGCACGAGGCGCAGATCCGCCTGATGGAGCACCTGCGCAACCACCACGACGAGCGTTCGATGCTCGTGCTGCGTCCGGCCGACGGCGATGAGACCGTCATGGCGTGGAAACTGGCCGTCGAGGAGCACCGCCCCGTGGCGCTCGTGCTGTCGCGCCAGAACATCAAGACCCTGCCGACGCTGGGCGCCATCCGCCGCGAGGAGGCTGCGCAGGTCGCCAAGGGCGGTTATGTGGTGATGGATGCCGCCAAACCCGCCGCGGTGCTGATCGCCACGGGTTCGGAGGTCGCAACGCTGGTCGAAGGCGCCGAACTGCTGGCCGCCGAGGGCATTCCGGTCCGCGTGGTGAACGTCCCGAGCGAGGGACTGTTCCGCGACCAGCCCCGTTCGTACCAGGAGAGCGTGCTGCCTGCGGGCGTTGCGCGCTACGGCATGACTTCGGGTCTTCCGGTCAATCTCCGGGGACTGGTGGGCGAGAACGGCGTGATCCACGGTCTCGACCATTTCGGCTGGTCGGCTCCCTACAAGGTGCTCGACGAGAAGTTCGGCTACAACGGGGCAACCGTCGCCGCCGAAGTGAAAAAGATGCTCGGAAAATAGCGGAGACCGTCCGGGTTCGGCGGCAACGATTTTCGAGTTGCCGCCGAAGTGAAAAAGATGCTCGGGAAATAGCGGAGACCGTCCGGGTTCGGCGGCAACGATTTTCGGGTCGCCGCCGAAGTGAAAAAGATGCTCGGGAAATAGCGGAGACCGTCCGGGTTCGGCGGCAACGATTTTTGAGTTGCCGCCGAAGTGAAAAAGATGCTCGGGAAATAGCGGAGACCGTCCGGGTTCGGCGGCAACGATTTTCGAGTCGCCGCCGAAGTGACCTATATATAGAATGTGCAGGAGCCACCGCCCGACGCGGTGGCTTTTGTTTTGCAGATTCCGAAATTATGCCTATCTTTGCAATCCCGTCTGTCAAGCGGGGAAATGTGGAAAGATTTGACTGATTGCAAACCACAATAAAAAATCGCTAAAACAGCACATTTTTTATTTTCAACAGCCAATTTTTCCCATTTTATACGTTTAACCATTAAAAATGTATGAAAATGGGCTTTTTATTTACATCGGAATCGGTGTCCGAAGGACATCCTGACAAGGTTTCGGATCAGATTTCCGACGCAATCCTCGACGAATTCCTGCGCCGCGACGCCAACTCGAAAGTCGCCTGCGAAACCCTTTGCACCACGGGACTCGTGGTCGTGGCGGGTGAAGTGCGCTCGGAGGCGTATGTCGATGTGCAGGGCGTGGCGCGCCGCGTGATCAACCGCATCGGCTACACCCGGAGCGACTATCAGTTCGACGGCAACTCGTGCGGCATTCTGTCGGCCATTCACGAACAGTCGTCGGACATCAACCAGGGCGTCGTCCGCGAAGCCGAGGAGGAGCAGGGCGCCGGCGACCAGGGCATCATGTTCGGCTACGCCTGCAACGAGACCCGCGAGATGATGCCCGCGACGCTGATCCTGTCGCACGTGATCCTCAAGGAGCTGGCCGTCATCCGCCGCGAAGGCGAGGTGATGACCTATCTGCGTCCCGACTCGAAGTCGCAGGTCACGATCGAGTACGACGAGACGACGAACAAGCCGCTGCGCGTGCATACGATCGTCGTCTCGACGCAGCACGACGAGTTCATCCTCCCGGGCGAGGGCCGCAGCGAGAAGGAGGCGGAAAAACAGATGCAGGACAAAATCCGCGAGGACGTGCGCACGATTCTCATTCCGCGGGTCAAGGCGCGTCTGGAGCGCGCCGGCGACCAGCTGGCCGCACTGATCGGCGACGACTACATCCTGCACGTGAACCCCACGGGCAAGTTCGTGATCGGAGGGCCTCACGGAGACACGGGACTTACGGGCCGCAAGATCATCGTCGACACCTACGGCGGCCGCGGCGCGCACGGCGGCGGCGCCTTTTCGGGCAAGGACTCGTCCAAAGTGGACCGTTCGGCGGCCTATGCCGCGCGCCACATCGCCAAGAACCTCGTGGCGGCGGGCGTCGCCGACCAGATTCTGGTCGAGTTGAGCTACGCCATCGGCATCGCGCAGCCGCTGTCGATCTACGTCGATACCTACAATTCACCCCGTCCCGCGGCGCTGGCCGGCATGACCGACGGCGAGATCGCCCGCCGCATCGGGAAGCTCTTCGACCTGCGTCCCGCGGCCATCGTGAAGCGTTTCGGCCTGAAAAACCCGATCTTCGAGGCGACGGCCTCCTACGGGCATTTCGGCAATCGTCCTTACACGAAGGTGGAGAAGGTCTGGGAAAACGGCGTCGAGACCGAGCGCGAAATCGAGTTCTTCGGCTGGGAGAAACTCGATGCCGTGGAGCAGATACGGAAGGAGTTCGGCCTTTAGCGTCCGGATACGCTGAAAAATCGGGGCGTCCGCGCAGGATGTCCCGATTTTTGTGCGAAAAGGACATACTAACCGGACGTTATTGTGCGTTTGTCCTTCGAAATTGAAATCTAAACGTACAGCTTATGTAATGAAGTTGCCTCTGATTAATAGAACCAAAACATTTAATTCATTATGAAAAAGGCATTTTTGATTTTAGGACTCGTAGCCGTGTCGGCCGCAGCCGGCGGACTGACGGCTTGGACGGTTTCCGCGGACCGCGGAGGTTCCGTCGCATACATCGAGCGCGAGGTGGAACGTACGCCCGCGCTGGGAACCCAGTTTACGTCTTACCAGGCCGAGCAGTATCCCGACCTCACCTACGCCGCCGAGAATGCGGTGAAGGCCGTCGTGAACATCGAGGCCATCCAGCAGGTCGAGATGCCCCAGCGCCGGGGCTACGATCCGTTTCTGGAGTTCTTCGGAATCCCGCAGGATTACGGCCGCGGCGACGGAGGTCCGCAGTACCGCGAGCAGCGGGCCGGCGGTTCGGGCGTGATTATTTCGGAGGACGGCTATGTCGTGACGAACAACCACGTCGTGGACGGGGCTTCGAAACTCAAGGTGAAGCTCAACGACGGCCGTTCGTTCGACGCCAAACTCATCGGCAAGGATTCGGCGACGGACCTCGCGCTGCTGAAGGTCGAGGCCAAGGGGCTGCCTACGCTGGCTTTCGGATCGTCCGATGCGCTGCGTCTGGGCGAATGGGTGCTGGCGATCGGTTCGCCGTTCGACTTGCAGTCGACCATCACGGCCGGCATCGTGAGCGCCAAGGCGCGTCAGCTGGGAGCCATTCCCAACGATTTCAGGATCGAGTCGTTCATTCAGACCGACGCGGCGGTGAACCCCGGCAACTCGGGCGGCGCGCTGGTCAACACCCACGGCGAGCTGGTGGGCATCAACACGCTGATCAAATCGCAGACGGGAAGCTACGTGGGCTATTCGTTCGCCATTCCCGAGTCGATCGTCCGCAAGGTGGTGGTCGATCTGAAGGAGTTCGGCGTCGTGCAGCGCGCCCTGCTGGGCGTACAGTTCCGCGTCGTGGATCAGGATTTCCTCGATACGGAGGGCAAAGAGTTGGGCATCAAGGATCTGGGCGGCGCCTACGTGGCCGCAGTTGTCGAGGGCGGAGCCGCTTCGGAGGCCGGAATCCGCAAGGGAGACGTGATTCTGGACATCGATGGCGTGAAAATTGTTGAGCCTTCGACGCTTCAGGAGCAGATCGCCAAACGCCGACCCAACGATACGGTTAAATTATCCGTAAAAAGAGACGGAAAGGTGAAACAATTTGACGTTACTTTGCGTAATAAAGCAGGTAAAACGGAATTGGTTACCAAGGAGGACGTCGATGTTGTCGATGCGCTCGGAGGTAAGTTCGCCGATGCGGGCGCCAAACTGTGCCGCGAACTTGACATCAAGGGCGGCGTGCAGGTGATCGGCATCAAGGCCGACGGAATTCTGGCCCGCGCCCGTGTTAAACAGGGATTTGTGATCACTCACATCAACGACCGCCCGGTCTATTCGCTCGGCGACATGCAGCGGATGACGGAGAAGGTCCGTTCGATCGACGGCGTTTATCCCAACGGCCGTTCGGCAAGCTACACGCTGGTGGAGTAAATCGCAGCCCGGGCGGGTTTATGGATTGCAGTATTATTAGGATAGTTAGAAAAAAATATGCGTCAATTAAAGATTACAAAGTCCATCACCAACCGCGAAAGCGCCTCGCTGGACAAGTACTTGCAGGAAATCGGCAAGGAGGAGCTTATCACGGTCGAGGAGGAGGTGGAACTCGCCCAGCGAATTAAAAAAGGAGACCAGGAAGCGCTTGAGAAGCTCACCAAAGCCAACCTGCGTTTCGTGGTGTCCGTCGCCAAACAATACCAGAATCAGGGATTGAGCCTCCCGGACCTGATCAACGAGGGCAACCTCGGGCTGATCAAGGCCGCCGAGAAGTTCGACGAGACCCGCGGTTTCAAGTTCATCTCCTATGCCGTGTGGTGGATTCGTCAGTCGATTCTCCAGGCTTTGGCCGAGCAGTCGCGCATCGTGCGTCTGCCGCTCAACCAGGTGGGTTCGCTGAACAAGATCAACAAGGCGTTCGCACGCTTCGAGCAGGAGCACGAGCGCACGCCGTCGCCCGAAGAGCTGGCTACGGAACTGGAACTCCCGAAGGAGAAGGTCACCGACACGCTGCGTGTCGCTGGCCGCCACGTATCGGTCGACGCTCCGTTCGCCGACGGCGAGGACAACTCGCTGCTGGATGTGCTGGTGAATCCCGATTCGCCCAATGCCGACCGCGGGCTGATCAACGAGTCGCTGTCGACCGAGGTGGACCGTGCGCTGGAGACCCTCACGGAGCGTGAGCGCGACATCATCAAGTACTTCTTCGGCATCGGAACCTCGGAGATGACTCTCGAAGAGATCGGCGAGAAGTTCGACCTGACGCGCGAGCGCGTGCGTCAGATCAAAGAGAAGGCGATTCGCCGCCTCCGGCATTCGTCGCGGTCGAAACTCCTGAAATCCTATCTGGGATAAAGTTTATGGGATTAGAAAACCGGTCGTGTTGTATACACGACCGGTTTTTTGGTGTCTAATCTTCGTTGATCGGTTGTGGCTTGCCGTTGCGCAGGAAACTTTTCAGGTCGGGTAGTGTGACGTAGCCGTACGACGTTCCCGAAATGTAGAGCGTATCGCCGCAAATGCGTAGGGGCGTGGTCTCTGGATCGAATGGGCTCCAGAAACCGAGCGTTTGCGAACTTTTTCGTCCCCGACTGGCTTGGATGTAATTGTCGCCTTCGACCGAGAGAACGTGGATCGAAGTCTTTTCCAGTTGTGTAATGAGCGCTTTGCCCGATGCTTCGGCCCGTTTGTACTCCTTCAGGATTGCCGCGCTGTTGCCGGCGGTAAAGAGCAGGTAGGCAGCAAATGCCGTCGAGAGGATTTTATTGCTTGTTTTCATGACTTTTCCGTTTTAAATAGTTGTTGTGGAGAGTCTGCAGGTCGTTCATGTCAATGCCCAGTTCGTCCATGCGGGCGAACATGGTGTGCAGTTCGACCCGAATGAATTCGTGTCGCTGGGCTTCGAGTGTCCGAGCCTGCGAGCCTTCGGCGACGAAGAATCCCATGCCGCGGCGGATAAGGATCAGTCCGTCGCTTCCGAGTTTATCGTACGCCCGCATCACCGTGTTGGGGTTGACTTGTAGTGTCACGGCGAGTTCGCGTATCGAGGGGATGCGCTCCCGCTCGGGCCAACGGCCGGAGACGATGGCGCGGCAGGCGTGGTCGTAGATCTGGAGCCAGATCGGCTGGTTGTCGTTGAATTGCATGGCCGGATTATTTGAGAGTTTTTTCCCGGAGCTTGAAATATCCGGTCACCCAGCTTACGAGAATCCAGTATCCGAAGATCATCGTGTAGGCGCCGTATTCCGGGAGTTGCTTCCGGAGCGGAAAAGAGAGCCTTGCGGTGTCGGAGTGTATGTTGACAGTGAATTCGGAAAAGGGAATGCGGACGAATAATCCGTCTGATGGCATCAGTGCCCGGTAGTAGATGATGAAGAATAGGATGAAAGCGCCGGCGAGCAGCAGGAATATTTTCATCGGGTATTCCTTGCCCCAGCAACAAGCCAGCAGCAGCCCGGCCTGCACCGTGAAGATCGTCAGCCATGTAGGATAGATCATGATTCGGATGATGTTGCCGTCGGGGATGTCTGCCGCGGCTGTGACAGGCCACAAGACGAGGCTGAAAAGCAGGGTGGCGATAACCGTTGTGTTGAACCAGATGAAGAGGTATTTCTCCGCCGCCGTGACAGGCAGCGTGTAGGAGCGTACCATCGGCAGCCGCTTGTAGAGGTTACGGCAGCTCAAGCGGGTGACGTAATACATGAATCCCAACATCGTGAAGCAGGCGGTTACGCGGAATTCCCCCGGATCACTGCGCCATGATCCGTAAAACCACGCGAAGACAGAGAGCAGAATCAGAATTGCCAGCAGGCCGTAGCCGTAGTAGCGGGCATTTTCAACGTAATGTTTGCGTGCATATAATACAGTGCGCCGAAAAGAGATGGAGTTATTCATGATTGGTGGGATTTGTGTGAAGAATCGAGGGAATGGTCGTGCGGTCGTGGGTGGTGGCTGCGAAGATCAGTTCGAGGTCCGGACGGCTTTCCCGGCCGGTCGTATTGAGGGCGATGCCCTCTTCGCCCGAGAACGAGGGGGTGCTGTAAATCGCTTTCGCGTCTGCGGGCAACGGCCCAAACGTGAGGCGGTGCGACAATTCTTCCGTGGTTGCGGCGAGCACAAGGCCCTGTTCGTCGAGGATGACGATTTTGTCGATCAGGTTCTCGACTTCGCGGACTTGATGGGTCGAGATCACGATGGTGCGTTTCTCGTCGGCGTAGGCCGCCAACAGGCTGCGTAGGATTGTTTTCGACGGGATGTCCAGACCGTTGGTCGGTTCGTCGAGTAGCAGGAACTGTGGATTGCAGGCGAGTGCGAAGGCGATGTAGCCTTTTTTGCGCTGGCCCATGGACATGTCGTGGGGATTTTGTGACGGATCGATTTCGAGTGCTTCGCAATGACTTTCGAACATTTCTGCTGAATAACCGGGGTAGAAGACACCTGTGTGTGAGGCAAAACGGCGGAGTGGAATATTCGGCAGGCTCAGTTCTTCCGGGATCAGCATCAGTCTGGACAGAAGATCCACGCTCCGCTGCCGCGGGGTGAATCCATCGACGGCAATGTGCCCTGTATCGGGTTCGAGCAGTCCGCAGATAAGTTGCAGCAGCGTGCTTTTGCCAGTGCCGTTGCGTCCCAGCAGGCCGTGGATGTGCCCTTCGCCGAACGTCAGCGAGAGATCTGCGAAAACCTTCCGGCGACGGTTGTAACCGAAAGAAACGTTTTGAAAAGCAATCATGGCTGTTATTGTTTTTGTGTATTAGTGTAGTAGTACACTACAAATATAGGGCGATAATTTTATATTCCAAATTTTTTCGGAATTTTAAAAAAAGGAAATGGCTACGCGTCTTAATGGACCGTGGCGTTTTCGTAACCGTGTGTTCGGTGGGGCTGGGGAGCAGGCTCCAACAGCATGATTGTGATCAGAAGTGCGAGTTGTCTAATTAGGTGATTCTGTTAAATGTTGTTACCACACGATCGGCTCCTTGCCCACGGAGCGGAGGTATTCGTTGGCGCGCGAGAAGTGGCGGCAGCCGAAGAATCCCCGGTAGACCGACAGCGGCGAAGGGTGCACGGCTTTGAGGATCAGGTTGCGCTGCGGGTCGGCGATGGCGCCTTTCTTCTGGGCGTAGCTGCCCCAGAGCATGTAGACGATGCCCTCTTTGCGCTGGGCGATGGCGCGCACCACGGCGTCGGTGAAGGTCTCCCAGCCGCGGCCGGCGTGCGACGCGGCTTCGTGAGCGCGGACCGTGAGCACGGCGTTCAAAAGCAGCACTCCCTGTTCGGCCCAGCGGTCGAGGTTGCCCGTAGACGGTATGGGCGTGCCGGTGTCGTCGGAGACCTCCTTGAAGATGTTTTGCAGCGAGGGCGGGAAGGGAACTCCGTCCGCGACCGAGAAACAAAGCCCGTTGGCCTGTCCGGGACCGTGATAGGGGTCCTGGCCGATGACGACCACTTTCAGGCGGTCGAACGGGCATTTGTCGAAGGCGCGGAAGATGTTGCTGCCGCGCGGGAAAATGCGCCGCGAGGCGTATTCCTGCCGTACGAACTCCGTGAGCTGCGCGAAATAGGGTTTTTCGAACTCCGGGGCGAGGAGTTCCTTCCAGTCGGGGGCTATCTTTACATCCATGTTACGAGCGGTTAAAGTCGTGTAAATGTAGTAAAAAGTTCCCGGAATGCCGTGTTTTTGCGGCGGATTTCGGCGGGCAGGGCAAAAAACGGGCGGCATCCGCTGAACTTGGGGTGGACGCCGCCCGTCGCTGATGGTAAGAAGGGGGTTATTTTTGGGTTGCGCCGTAGCCCACGACGAGGATTCCGTCGAGACTGCCTTGGGGTTTTTCAGGCCGTTCGGAGAGCTTGTCCCCGCTGCCTTGGAGGTAAAAATCGACGGGCAGCGTATATTTCACGCGCACCTTCTCTCCGCGCTGCTCGCCGGGCGTCCATGCTCCGGCGGGCGAGGAGGCGATCACGCGGCGGGCCTCGTCGGCAAGCAGTTTGTCGGGCGATTGCAATACCAGGATGTTGCTTGCCGAACCGTCCTTTTCGATGGTGAACGTCACGACCACGCGGCCCTGAATGTTCCGTTCCACGGCCTCGGCGGGGTATTGGAGGTGCTCCTGCACCCACGCGCGGAAGTCGTTGAGGTCGCCGCCGCGGAACGAAGGCATCTTTTCGACGATCAGAAACGGCATGTCTTCCGTGGACGCGGAGGCGATTTCGACCGATCCGGGTTTCTCGTTGAAAACGGCTTCGTCAGCCGCCGGTTTGGCTGCGCCTTTGGTGGTGATCACGATCACGCCGTTTTTACCCCGCGAACCGTACACTGCGGTGGAGGACTGATTTTTGAGGACGCTGATCCGTTCGATCGTATTGGGGGCGATGTCGTCGATGCTCGTCCGCTCGACGCCGTCGACGATATAGAGCGGTTTGGCTTTCCGCTCCTTTTCGGCTCCTGCGGCGCTTTGAGGCGCGGGCGTTTTTTGGTCGCCGGGGGTTACGCTGACGGGGTCGAGCTTGTTGCTCTCGGTCTCCAAGGTGATTTCAAAACTCTCTGCGCCGGATTTGTCGGAGACGCGGACTTTCCGGGTCTGGCAGCCGACGTAGGAGATGACAAGTTCATTGCCGGGAGCCGCTGAAATCTGCGCCGTGCCCTCCTTGCCGGTCACGGTTCCGACGTTCGATCCGCTGATCAGTACGATTGCGCCCGGAAGCGGCTGGCCGTTCTGGAAGACGGTTACGGAGACTTTTTTCTTCGTTGCGTCCTGGGACGCCGTTTCGTCGGCCGGGGCCTTTTCGGTCTCTGCAATCCGGACCTCGGCGGCGCGCGTGGTCAGCGAGAAAGCGCACAGGAGTCCTATCACGGCGGGAAGCGTTCCCGCCAGCCGCAGCAGGGAGTGCCTGCCGGAAGTTTTCGTTGTCATCATTTTAAAGCGTTTTTTGGTTAAGGAATCCCGCAGCCCGTTGGCTATTTCCGGACTATAACCGAATAGCTGCCTGAATATGGTTTTCATGTAATGTTCGATGTCGTACCCTTCGGCCAGCACGTCGCTGTCGGCTTCGAACTCCTCGGCTTCGGTGAGCCGCCGTGCGGCGAGCCATACGAAAGGGTTCCACCACAGCGCGGCCTTCATGCATTCCATCGCCACGCGCTCGGCGGAGTGGCGGTGGGCGACGTGGCTCGCCTCATGGGCTACGATGGCCTGCAACTCTCCGGCCGGGATCTGGTCCCAGAGGTAGATCGAGCGGAAGAACGAGAACGACGCAATCCGCTGCGGGGTGCGCACGAGCGTGAAACGCTCCGTGCGGGTGATCGCCGCACCGCGCCGCAGCCGGCGGATGCGCACGACCTGCCACAGCATGACGCCCGCGACCAGCCCGACCCCGATCAGGTATACCGCCAGGCATATCGCTTCGGGCGTAATGGCCGGCGTCGCCTCTTCGACCACCTCGGCGGTCCATTCGGCCTCGGGCAGGGCTACCGTTGGGATGACCTCGACCGCTTCGCCCGGCCAGACGGGGATGCGCAGCAGCGGAATGACCGCCGCCAGGAGGGTCGATGCGAGCAGGTAGGCCCTGCACCAGCCGAACCGCACGTGTCGTTCGAGCAGGATGGCGTAGGCCGCCAGCAGCACGCCGCTGCAAGCCAGCGCTTCGAGGGCGTAGATGGCGAGGGTTTTCACGACGGTTATTTTTTGGCGTTGTGCATGATTTCGAGAATTTCATCCATCTCCCGGGCGGGGATGTTTTCATGGCGCGAGAAGAACGACACCAGTTGGGCCAGCGAGCCGTCGAAATAGCTGGAAAGCATCGACGACATGACGCCGCGGGCATACTCCTCGCGGCCGATCAGCGGAAAATAGCGGTGGCTCTTGCCCTCGGCCGTATGGCTGACGAAGCCCTTGTTCTCCAGAATCTTGAGAAACGTGGCGACGGTGGTGTACTTGGGGTGGGGTTCGTCGGTCCGGGCGATGATGTCGTTGACCACCGCGTCGCCCAGACGCCAGAGAATCTGCATGATCTCCTCCTCGCCGCGAGTCAGTTCCGTAATCTTGGTATTCATAGGTCGTGTTGTTTCGGGTTTACGACACAATATTACTACTAAATTTTTAGTAAAACAAATTTTCGATCTAAAAATTTAGTAGATAAGCCCGAAATAATTGATACCTAATGTTTATAAGAAAGGTGGAGAGGCCTGGTCGGAGTGGTCGGAGCTGGGAGCGAGGCTATCGTAGCTGCCGTTCGGCCTCGTTGTCTTTCTCCTCCTTGTCGTCCTCCTCCCAGTCGAACCACGGGAATTCGTGCCGGCCGCCCAGCGCGAAGCGCGTGTAGGTGATCGGAAGTCCCATTTCGAGAAAGCGGGTTTCATAAGCCGTCTTGACCGAAAGCACCTCGTCGGCGAACCCCGAACCGTAGATGTCGGGTTCGGAGACCTCGCAAGTCAGCCCGTAATGGCGGATGACCTCGCCCGTGTAGGCGTAGAGGTGCTTGGAGTCGGTCTTGAGGTTGATCCACCCGTCGGGCCGGAGCAGGCGGGCGTAACAAGCCAGGTAGAGCGGCGAGGTGAGACGTTTCTTGGCCCGCCGGGTCTTGAGCTGCGGATCGGGGAAGGTGATCCAGATTTCGGACACTTCGTTTTCGGCGAACAGCGCGTCGATGAACTCGATGCGTGTGCGCAGGAAGCCTACGTTGTGCATCCTGCGGTCCGTGGCGGTCTTCGCGCCGCGCCACATGCGTGCGCCCTTGATGTCGATGCCGATGTAGTTGCGCTGCGGGTCGCGCTGAGCCAGCGCGACGGTGTATTCGCCCTTGCCGCAGCCCAGTTCCAGTACGATGGGATTGTCGTTGCGGAAGAAATCACGGTTCCAGTTCCCTTTCAGCGGGTGGTCGCGGTGGAACACCTCGTCGAATTCGGGTTGCACGAAACATTCGAAAGTCAGGTTCTCGCGGAACCTGCGGAGCTTGTCTTTGCCCATAGTGGTCTGTTGTTCCGCCGGACTGCGGGGCCGGCAGGACGGTAATGTGTTTTCGGTTATCTGCTTTGCTGCAGGTCGACGCCGACGGCTTCGACCCCGCGGACGGGGCGGACCGGCGTGACCGAGCAGCGGTAGTCGCCGTGCTGCGTGAGGCGGATTCGGCGGCGGTAGGGGATCGCTGCCTCGCGCATCAGGGCCGCGGGACCTTTCGGGTGCGGGATGACGAGCAGGAACCACTCCCCGAAGCGGAGCGAATCGGGGGTTACGGTGGCGATGCGGACCGTCAACGTGTCCTCCGCGAAGCGGTCGTTGCAGCGCAGGAAGATCACGGCGTCGCGCAGCGACACGGTGTCTGCGTTCGGCAGGCGGATTTCGGCCCGCGAGTCCCACCGGGCGGGGTTGACGTCGGTGACCGCCGACTGGTGGGGCGAGACGCAGCTTCCGGCCAGAAGCGCGGCCGCCACGGCCGCGATATGCCCTGCCGAGCGTTTCACCGCGCTATTGGTTTTGATGCGTTCCGCCGTTATTGCCGCCTTCGCTGCCGCCTCCGTTGCCGTTATTGCCGGCCGGGGCGTTTCCGCCGTTGTTTCCGTTTCCGTTTCCGTTTCCGCGGCGGCGGTTGCGGTTGTTGCGGCTGCGGTTTCCGCCCTCGCGGCCGCCTCCGTTGTTTTCACGGGGTTCGCGGCCGTTGTTCTCGCGGCCGTTGTTTTCGCCTCGGTTATTGTCGCCGCGGCCGTTGTGCGGACGCTCGCCGTTGCCGCCGTTCTGACGCTCCCCTCCGTTGCCTCCGTTGCGCGGACGGTCGTTGCGGCGCGGCTGCCTGTCGGGACGGCCGGGCTGTCCTTCACGCGGCTGGCGGGTCTCTCCGCCGGACTCCTGCGGCGTCTGTCCGTTCTGCCCTGCGGGGCGTCCCTGCTCGCCGCGGCCCTTGTTGTTGCGGCCGCCGCGCTTGCGGCGTTTGGCCTGGTCGAAGCGGGTGATGCTGTCCTCCTCCGAACGGTAGGTCGGCTCCTCGATCTCCGGGCGGATGTCGTCGGCGTCCTGCAACCGTTCGACCTTCTTACCCTGGCGGTTCAGCGCCATGATCTCCCGCACGCGCGAAACGGGCAACGTGGTGACGTTGGCCATCGCCTCCTTCGACGAAGAGAAGGTCATCGTTCCGGCCAGCACGTCGCTCTTGACGCAGAACCATTCGCCTTCGGCGGCCTGGAGCGGTTCGCGCAGGCGTGGGAACTCCTTGCGGGCGTCGACATAGGTGTCGTATTCGTACATCATGCAGCACTTGAGTTTCGAGCACTGCCCGGCCAGCTTCTGGGGGTTGAGCGAAATGTCCTGCACGCGCGCGGCTCCGGTCGTGACGCTCGAAAAGCTCGACATCCACGACGCGCAGCACAGTTCGCGGCCGCAGGCGCCCAGTCCGCCGATGCGTCCGGCCTCCTGGCGGGCGCCGATCTGCTTCATCTCGATGCGGATGTGGAACCGTTCGGCGAAGACCTTGATCAGTTCGCGGAAGTCCACGCGCTCGTCGGCGATGTAGTAGAAGATAGCCTTGATCTTGTCGCCCTGATACTCCACGTCGCCGATTTTCATGTTCAGGCCCATGTCGGCGGCGATCTGCCGCGAGGCGATCATCGTCTCGTGCTCCAGCGCGATGGCCTCCTGCCACTTTTCGATGTCGTAGGGTTTGGCCTTGCGGTAGATCTTCTTGTATTCGCCGTTGTAGGGGTTGAATCCCGTGCGGCGCATCTGGCGCGCCACCAGGTCGCCCGTGAGCGACACGACGCCGATGTCGTGGCCCGGCGACGCTTCGACGGCCACGATGTCGCCCCGTTTGAGGTCGAGGTTGTTGACGTTCTGGTAGAACGAACGGCGGGTGTTCTTGAAACGCACCTCGACGATGTCGCTCGGCATGTTGACCGGGTACTCGTCGAGCCAGGCCGTTTCGTGGAGCTTGAAGCACCCGTCGCAGAGTTTGGCTTCCGGCTCCGAGCCGCAGTTGCAAAAGGCGCACCCGCGGCCCACTTCGGGTTTGCAGGCGCCCGTATGTCGTTTTTCGGTATCCATGATTGGGTATAATTTGCGTAAAGATACAAAATAATTCACAATTCAGAATTCAGAATTCACAATTTTGGCTTATTCGGGAACTATGCCTGCAAACTGAATTTATGAATTGAGAATTGTGGATTGTGAATTCCCGTTTGCATGCAAACGGCTGATGCTGCGGCGGATGCGCACGATCATCATCACGGCTGCGGCCGACAGTCCGAACGAGAAGCCCAGGAAAAGCCCCGAAGGACCCATGCCCATCGTGAAACCGAACAGGTAGCCCGCCGGGAGGTTCAGCAGCCAGTAGGAGACGAAGGCGATCGGCATGATGATCTTCACGTCCTGAATGCCCCGCAGGATACCCACCGAGACGTTCTGGATGCCGTCCGACAGTTGGTAGAGCGCAGCGAAGACCATCAGGTTCGAGGCGATGGCGATCACCTCGGCGTTGGTGGTGAAGAAGGTCGGGATCACGTTGCGCATCGTGATGAAAACCAGCGCTGCGAGGGCGTTCCACGCCAGCACGAGGTGGTACGACGCCTTGGCCGCGAGCGACAGCTGGCCGATGTCGCGCGCGCCGTAGCAGTGCGACACGCGGATGGTGGTGGCCGCGCCGATCGACATGACGATCATAAAGGCGCAGTTGCCGATGGTCGTGGCGATCTGGTTGGCGCTCATCGTCTCCTTGTTGAACCACCCCATCATAATTCCCGTGCCGACGAAGGCCGAGGCTTCGAGGAACATCTGCATCGAGATCGGCAGGCCCATGTGCAGCAGTTGTCTGACCGACGCCCACGAGTAGTTGCGCGGCGAAAAGCCTTCGAGATAGACGCGGTATTTGCTGCGGCTGTAAAAGTAGCCGATCATCAGCATCGGGGCGATGATGCGCGACATCAGCGTGCCCAGGCCCGCGCCCTCGGCGCCCATCTCGGGAAATCCGTAGCGGCCGTAGATGAACACCCAGTTGAAGCCGATGTTCGCGAGGTTGGCCGCGATCGTGACGAACATCTCGACCTTCGTGTTGCCCACGCCTTCGAGGAACTGCTTGAAGGTGAAGAACAGCATGATGAACGGCATGCTCCACACCAGCATCCTGTAATAGGGGATGGCCATGTCGACCACTTCGGCGGGCTGGCCGAGGTGGTACATCAGCGGAATGACGGCGTACTGCACGGCGGCCATCGCCACGCCCAGCAGTCCGTAGAAGAGAATGCCGTTCTGGAGCAGTCCCGACGATTTCTCGCGGTCGCCCTGCGCGTAGAGTTCGCCCACGAGAGGCGTCATGCCCAGTGCGATGCCGATGGCGGCGATGAAGAGGATGAAGAAGACGGCGCCGCCGAACGACACGGCGGCCAGCGGCGTGGGGTCGCTGCCTCCGTAGCGGCCGACCATCAGGTTGTCGGCGACCTGCGTGAGGATCTGCCCCAGCTGTGTCAGCACCACGGGCAGCGCCAGCCGCAGGTTGGCTTTGTATTGCTCTTTGTATGTTGCGAAACTGTACATTCGATTCGGGTATTGAGGTGCAAAGATAGCCATTTCCGCCGGGATTGCAATTCACAAACCCCTCCCGGGGCGGAAAAAGCGCCGGAAGGGGCTGCGAAAGTGCCCGCGGTGCGGATCAGTAGGGCAGTTCGATGCGGATGCAGCAGCCCCCGCTGTATTCGGGGCAGACGCGGATGTCGCCCCCGAGGCGGGTGACGATCAGGCGGCAGAGGTAAAGCCCGATGCCCGAACCGGGTTTGAAGGGGTCGACCTTGGTGAAGCGTTCGAACACCCACTCCTGCTTTTCGGGCGGGATGCCGATGCCCGTGTCGCTGACGCTGATTTGCAACGTGCGCCGGGGCTCGTCGTTGCGGCAACGGAGCGTGATGCGTCCTGCGGCGGTGAACTTGGCGGCGTTATGCAGCAGGTTGTCGACGACGCGCGTCAGGTAGAAGGCATTGGTGGGTATCTCGATCTCCGTTCCCGCTTCGTTGACGTATTCGACCGCCGGATTGTCGCCGAGCTGCTTTTGCAGCTCCAGCCGTTCGGCGCAGAGCAGGCGGATGTCGGTCTGGGCGACCGGGAGCGGGCTTTCGGAACTGACGAGCTGCGAGAGTTCGAGCATGTTCTCCAGCAGGGCGGTCAGGGCCGTGGTGCTCTTCCAGATCTCGGCCTGAAAAGCCTGCCGGGCCGCAGGCTCCTGTTCCGTGAGCAGCAGTTCGGAGAAGCCGTTGATGGCGTTCAGCGGCGTGCGTATCTCGTGGCACATCGAGTTGATGAAGGCGGTCTTCATTTTTTCGCTCTCCTGGGCGCGGCGGCTTTGGCGCTGCGCCTCTTCGCTGGCCGCCATGAACTGCGTGCGCGCCAGCTTCAGCCGCCGGACCATCGCCTGCTGGTAGGCGGCCCAGCCGGCGAGCAGCAGCAGCACGATGCCGCCGGCGACAAGCAGGAAGAGTTTGTTGCGGTCGGCCAGCCGGACATAGGTCTGCTCCCGTTCGGCGGGCGTGCGCGCCCGGGACAGTGCTGCGGACAGGCTGTCGGCTTCAGTGGTTGCTGCGAACGCCGTCGTCGCGGCGCAGAGGGTTATAAACAAGGCCCCGGAGAGGGTTTTCAGAGAAATCGGACGCATTCGGTTTCTCTGAAGAGGTATGAAATATTCGCACAAATTTAGGAAAAATGGAAAATATCGCATCCTTTCCTGCCGGAAAAAAGCGAAAAGGGGCTGGGAAACGATCCCGGTCCCTCTCTGCGAGCGGTCGGTTATGCCACGCGCAGTTTTACGCCGCGGCCCTTGTCCGACTCCACGATCACGGTGTCGCCCTCGTGGAGCTTGCCGTCGATGATCAGCGTCGAGAGCGGTTCCTCGACGTTGTCCATCAGCGTCCGCTTGAGCGAACGCACGCCGTAGCGCGACTCGTAGCCCATGGCCGCCAGCCGGCGTTTGGCCCCTTCGGTGATCTTCACCTTGTAGCCCAGCCTGCCCGTGCGGGCCATCAGCCCCTGCAATTCCAGGTCGACGATCCGTTCCACGTCGGCGATCTCCAGCGTGCGGAACAGCACGATGTCGTCGATGCGGTTGAGGAACTCCGGGGCGAAGGTGTGCTCCAGAGCCTTGCAGTACTCGCTCTGGGGCGTCCGGTCGGCCACGGCGCTCTTCGAGGTGGTGCTGTAACCCACCTGCACCGATTTCCGGACCACGGCCCGCGAACCCACGTTCGAGGTCATAATGATGATCGTGTTCCGGAAGTCGACCTTGCGTCCCGAGCCGTCGGTGAGGTGTCCTTCGTCGAAGATCTGCAACATGGCGTTGAAGACCTCGGGATGGGCCTTCTCGATCTCGTCGAAGAGCACCACGGCGTAGGGCTGACGACGCACGGCCTCCGTTAACTGGCCTCCTTCGCCGTAACCGACGTATCCCGGGGGCGAGCCGATCAGGCGCGCCACGTTGTGTTTTTCGCCGTATTCGCTCATGTCGATCCGGATCAGCCCGCGGCGCTCGTCGAACAGCCATTTCGACACCTCCTTGGCCAGCAGCGTCTTGCCGACGCCCGTGGGCCCGACGAAGAGGAAGACGCCGATGGGGCGGTTTTCGTCCTTCAGTCCGGCGCGCGAACGGCGGATGGTGCGCGAAATCTTCTCCACGGCCTCCTGCTGTCCCACGACACGCTTGGCGAGGTGTTCGCGCAGGGTTTGCAGACGGATCATCTCGCCGTCCGAGACGCGCTCCGCAGGGATGCCCGTCATGGCGGTAATCACCTCCTGGATATGCCTTGCGGTGATCTCCACGGGGTTGCTTTCGAGCGAGCGCTTCCATTCGGCGCGGCTCTCGCCCAACTTCGAGCGCAGCGCGATTTCCCGCATGCGCGCCGAGGCGGCCTTCTCGTAGACCAGCGCTTCGACCGCTTCGCGGCGTTCGCGCCTGGCGTCGCTGAGCGCCGTCTTCATGGCCCGCAGCTCCTCCGGTTCGCGTGCCGATTGCAGGTGCGCCCGCGAGCCGGCCTCGTCCAGCGCGTCGATGGCCTTGTCGGGGAAATAGCGGTCGGTGACGTAACGCCCGGTGAGCGTCACGCAGGCCTGCAACGCCTCCTCGGTGTAGTGCACCTTGTGGTGGCGCTCGTAGTGGGGCGCGATGTTGCGCAGGATCTGGAGCGTCTGCTCGGGTGTCGTCGGCTCGATCACCACCTTCTGGAAGCGGCGTTCGAGGGCCGAGTCGGTCTCGATGTTCTCGCGGTACTCGTCGAGCGTCGTGGCGCCGATGGTTTGCAGTTCGCCGCGCGCGAGGGCCGGTTTGAGGATGTTGGCCGTGTCGAGGCTGCCCTGCGTGGAGCCGGCGCCCACGATGGTGTGTATCTCGTCGATGAAGATGATCGTGTCCTTGGCTTTGCGCAGTTCGTCCAGCAGCTGCTGCATGCGCTCCTCGAACTCGCCGCGGAACTTCGTGCCCGCCACGAGCGACGAGACGTCGAGCGAGAAGAGCGTTTTGTCGGCGATGGTGTAGGGCACTTCGCCGCGCGCGATGCGCAGCGCCAGCCCTTCGACGATGGCGCTCTTGCCCACGCCGGCCTCGCCGATCAGGATCGGGTTGTTTTTCTTGCGGCGCGAGAGGATCTGCACCACGCGTTCGATCTCCTGCTCGCGGCCTATGACCGGGTCGATCTTCCCCTCGCGGGCCAGCCGCGTGAGGTTCACGCCGAACTTGTCCAGCAGGTGGGCCGGGCCTTTCTCCTCGTTCCTGTTCTCCTCGCCGAAGTCGAGCATGTGAACCTGCACTTCGGTGCGGAAGTCGTCGCCCACGGCGAATTTTTGCAGGTCTCCGGACACGCTGTCGGCCGTCACGCCGTACATCTCCAGCACGCGCGCGGTCGCCGTCGAACGGTCGCTGATGATGGCCAGCAGCGCGTGGGCCGTCGACACGCTCCGGCCGACGCCCGGCATCGAGAGCAGTTCCTCGGTGAAGTCGCGGTAATACTCCTCGGGCGACCGGGTCTCCTGCTGTTTGGCGCTGATTACCTCGCGTTCGATGCGCAGGCGCACCTGATAAAGCTCCCAGTCCTTGAGCCGGGAGGATAAAAGCTGGTAGGCGAGCGACCCCTCTTCGCGGAGCAGTTCCAGCGTGAGGAAGTCCTTGAGCGAATGCGTCATTCCCGCCTTCGTCGTGTTGAATGCCGAACGGGCGATGATGCCCTCCAACGTTTTCGAAATTTTTGGTTGCATGTTGCGTCGTCGTTATGAATTCGCCATACTAACGAGAGCGCGTATGTGATTATTATGCGGCCGTTTTTGTTTAGTGGCTGAACTTTGGTGGCTGATGCAGAGGCGTTTCCATCGGACGGGCATTTTCGGAGCAGCCCCAAGGCATCGGGTTTACCGGCTGACTTCCAGTGTCTTGCGGGCTTTATCGGAGTGTTTCCGGGCGGAATTGTATAGAATCGGCTTTTTTATGGCGCGACTTGCCGGAATGTTCCGGATATTTCGCTGACGATCACCGAAATCCGACCGGAATGCATTTCCGGCCTTTTGGGGTATAAAATTTTATTTCGGGTGATTTTGTGACGGAAAAGGCTCTCCCGGACAGTCGGTTTTAGCTCTCCGCCCGCCGGGTTTTCAGTTGCGGGGCCACTCGCCGACCTCCATGTCGCGCATCTCCGCGCCGTCGATCGTAAGGCGTACGGCCGTGCGGACCTTGTGGAAGCCGAACTCCCCGGCGGCTCCGGGGTTGACGTGGAGCAGGTCGTAGACGGGATCGTAGATGACTTTGAGGATGTGGGAATGCCCGGCGATGAAGAGTTTCGGGTGCACGGACTGGATTTTCTGCACGGCGCGCGGGTCGTAATGGCGGGGATAACCTCCGATGTGGGTCATCAGCACCTGCACCCGCTCGCACTCGAAGGCCTGGAACGCGGGATAGACGCGGCGGGTCATGCCGCCGTCGATGTTGCCGCTCACGGCGCGGAGCGGCTTGAATGCGGCGATCCGGTCGGCCAGCTCGATCGAGCCGATGTCGCCCGCATGCCAGATTTCGTCCACGTCTTTCAGAAATTCGCGGAGCGTGTCGTCGAAGGTTCCGTGGGTGTCGGATATAATGCCGATGCGTTTCATTGGTACTTGTCTTTCCACAGCTGCGCCATCCGTTCGGCGATTTTGGCCTCGGCGGCGTTCTGCGTGTCGGGTTCGTAGAACTTCGTGCCCGAAAGGCTCTCGGGCAGGAACTCCTGCTCGGCGAAATGCCCCGCGTAGTCGTGGGCGTATTTATAGCCCTTGCCGTAGCCCGCCTTGTCCATCAGGCGGGTCGGGGCGTTGCGCAGGTGCAGCGGCACGGGACGGTTCGTGGTGTCGCGCTCGACCAGCGACATCGCCTTGTTGATGGCCATGTAGGCCGAATTGCTCTTGGGGCTGGTGGCCAGGTAGATCGTCGTCTCGGCCAGCGTGATGCGCGCTTCGGGCATGCCGATCTTGTGCACCGTGTCGAAGCAGGCGTTGGCCAGCAGCAGAGCGTTGGGATTGGCCAGCCCGATGTCCTCCGAGGCCAGGATCACCAGACGCCGGGCCAGGAACCGCGGCTCCTCGCCCCCGGCCAGCATCCGCGCCAGGTAGTAGATCGCGGCGTTGGGGTCGCTGCCGCGGACCGATTTGATGAAAGCTGAAATGACATCGTAGTGCTGTTCGCCGTTCTTGTCGTAGAGGGCGATGTTCTGCTGGAGGCAGTCGGTGACGTACCGGTCGGTGATCGTCACCTTGCCGTCGGTGGCCCCGACGACGATTTCGAGGATGTTGAGCAACTTGCGCGCGTCGCCGCCCGAGAAGCGGAACAGCGCGCCGGTTTCCGTGACCTCGATGTCGCGCTCTTTCAGCTCGGTGTCGGTCGTCAGGGCACGGTCGAGCAACGTTTGCAGGTCCTTGTCTTCGAGCGACTTGAGGATGTAGACCTGACAGCGGCTCAAGAGCGGCGAGATCACCTCGAACGAGGGGTTTTCGGTCGTCGCGCCGATGAGCGTGAAGACGCCCTGTTCGACGGCCCCTAAGAGCGAATCCTGCTGCGACTTGTTGAAGCGGTGGATTTCGTCGATGAACAGCAGCGGGGCCTTCTGGTCGAAGAACCGCTGCTTGCGCGCCGACTCGATCACCTCGCGCACGTCCTTCACGCCCGACGTGACGGCCGAGAGGGTGAAGAACGGGCGTTCCAACTGCGTGGCGACGATCTTCGCCAGCGTGGTCTTGCCCACGCCCGGAGGTCCCCAGAGGATGAACGACGGGACGTTGCCCGTCTCGAAGAACTTGCGGAACACCCCGTTTTTGCCCACGAGGTGCTCCTGCCCGATATATTCGTCTATCGTGCGGGGGCGCAGTCGTTCGGCTAAAGGAATGTTCGGCATGGCATGTTCGATTTATTAGGACAAAGATAGTAAAATTTCAAAAATTATTCTATATTTGTTAGACGCTGACAAACACGGAAAGTGTAAGTCTGTTCCCGAATCGTGAACGTAGGAAATTCATTGCAAGAGAGGAATAGGCAAACATCTTGCCGCGTCGTATCCGTATTCTGCGGGTATAGGCGTGGGAGCTGTCGCTTATTTTAATAAATCAGTTGATAAATATATCAATCTGACAAACAGACTTTTAAGA
>ERZ827520.1757-NODE-1757-length-23246-cov-39.838860_pt1 | contig 23246 bp, 20 predicted proteins | sample MGYA00519581_ERZ827520 | MGnify/ENA primary metagenome ERZ827520 (study PRJEB31778, sample SAMEA3449339) | human gut metagenome | biome: human gut; feature: human-associated habitat; material: faeces | place: United Kingdom | collected 2010/2012 ...
GATATGTCCCGTTTTGGCAGGGATTATATCGAAGCCAGCAACTATATTGAGACGATATTCCCGTTTCTTGGGGTACGTTTTATATCGGTAAGTGATCATTTTGACACGGAAGCAGAATTTAACCAGAATAAGGCGTTGGAAATAGCGTTGAAAAATCTGGTGAATGACATGTATGCCAAGGATATTTCAAAGCGTGTTTCAGTCAGTCGCAGGCTTGATATGGAAAGGGGCAAATTTACCGGAAGCAATGCACCATATGGTTATAAGGTGGATAGCGGGGATGCACTTCGCAAGTATGTGATAGACAGGGACGCGGCGGCAGTTGTCCGTCAGATTTTTGAACTGGCAGCAGATGGAGTGACGCTCAGGGAGATTGCGAAAGCACTTCAGGAGTATCGTCTTGCATTACCGGGAGATTATCTGAAAACAGGGAATCTCTATGTGGAGGAAGGTGCAGAGGCAAAGGCGTGGTATCCCGGTACGATTTCCAACATCCTGAAAAATCAGGCTTATATTGGGAACATGGTACAGGGGAAAAGGCGTACCAGCCTGTATGATAACGAGGCAAGGCATGCTACGGATGAAAATGATTGGATTGTGGTTGAAAATACACATGAAGCGATTGTGGATAAGGAACTATTCGATAGGGTAAGAGCTGTTATGGATAAGAAGGTGGAAGAAAGCATTTTCACATCTGGCAGGGGAAAGAATCTGCCAATAAAAGAGGATATCTTTGCAGGAATTTTATTCTGTGGAAATTGTGGCAGAAGAATTCCTTTAGCTTCCAGAATCCTGGAGAAGGACGGAGTGCTGGAGCGCCAGTATTTTTATTCCTGCAGATACAATTATGATTTCGGTGGGAAACAGTGTGGCTGTACCATTATGGAGCAGGAGCTTATAAAGGTAGTGCATAACCTGCTTACAACTCAAATTGCAGTACTTACAGACAGTGCCAGGACGGAGGCTTCCATGCGAGGTGTGATGGACAGGGAACTGAAAAATCATGATGTGCGTATTCAGAAAATTCAGAAGCAGATTGACAGAAAGAATTATGAAGAGAGTAAGGCATATCAGTCTTATGTTACCGGTGAGATTACTAAGGCTGATTTCAAGTACAGGCAGGAGAAAAATGCTGATGCCATAATGAGACTTCGGGGACAGATATCGGATGAAGAGGCAAGCCGCAGGCGTGTGAAGAGATTTTGTGAGAAGAAGATACAATGGCTGAAAGCAATTTATCGTTTTCAAAGTGCGGTTACCCTGGATAGAAATATGATTAAAATTCTAGTCGACAGCATTTACCTGTATCCGGATAAGAGGCTGGTAATTAATCTGAATTTTAAAGATGAGTATGCCAGGATGGCAGACGGAGAGGAGATATAGAATGGAGCAGATAGCAATATATTTGAGATTATCAAAGGAAGATGAATTTGTAAAAGATGAGAGCAACAGTATTACCAATCAGCGTGCTTTTATCCGTGGATTTATTAATAAAAATAAGGAACTTCGCAAAATGAGTGTGGTTGAGTTTGTGGATGATGGCTATTCTGGTAAAAATATGGACCGCCCGGATATGCAGAGAATGCTGGAAATGGTGAAAAGAAAGCAGATTTCATGTGTTATTGTAAAGGATTTCTCCAGATTTTCAAGAGATCATATCGAGCAGGGAAAATATATTGAACAGATATTTCCTTTTATGGGTGTGCGATTTATTGCCATAAATGATAATTATGACAGCGCAGATTATGTGGGTGGTATCGGTGAGATTGATGTTGCATTTAAGGGGATTCTATATGATTTCTTCAGTGAGGAACAGTCTTCCAAAGTATCATTGACACTTGATACAAAGCGTGGCAATGGTAAATACATAGCTACCTATGCTCCTTATGGCTATGTGAAAAGTCCGGAGGACAAGCATAAGTTGGTTGTGGATGAGTTTGCCAGTCAGATTGTAAAGCGCATTTTCAAAGAGTTTCTGTCTGGAAAATCTATGTACAAAATTTCAGAAGGACTGAACCGGGATGGAATAGATACGCCGGGAGTGTATATTGCCATGCAGTCTGGAAGTGAAAAGCAACTTGCCAGATATCGTGAGAAAAAGCCTCTCTGGAATAATGTTGCAATAGGAAGAATCCTCGGAAATGAGCAGTACACCGGCACGATGGTTTACAGCCGATTCAAGAGTGAGAATGTTGGCGATAAACACGCCAAAGCACTTCCAGAGGATGAATGGAAGCGTGTGGAAAATTGTCACGAAGCAATTGTCAGCAAGGCGGATTTTGAAAAAGTCGCTGCCATGCGAAAAGGAAATACATGTGCCAGTGCCAAAAGAAAGCATGAAACACATTGCCTGACTGGTAAAATGATCTGTGGTAACTGTGGGCATCGCCTGTCTCATACTTATGCCGGTCGACCGAAGTATTATTGTGCAAATCATTATCTGGACAAGACTGATGAAAAATGCAATATCAGTGTGCTGGATGCGGATATGGAGAGCGTTGTGAAGAAAGCACTTCAGATGATGATTGATGTCCTGGTAGATTCCAGAAATGTTGTGGATATGCAGCGGGAGAAACAGGCAGAGCGATTAAAGCAGGCAGAGAAGCATCTTTCAGATATGGAGCATAGCCGTGAACTAATTGAAAAGGATTTGCGTGAAGCTTATGAAAGCTACAAGCTGGAAATGACAGATAAAGAAACATATCTGGAACAGCGTAAGACATATGAGCAGATGCTTGAGCGCCTACAGGAGAATATCGAAGAGCAGATGGCAGCAGTCACCAAGATGGCAGATATGGATGTGCCGGAAGTGGCAGGTTTGGAGATGCTGGAAGGGCAGCTGAAGCTGACGGGACTTAACAGAGAAATGGATGAGGTTTTCAATTTTGACGAAAAGGACATAGGAAATGTCCTTGGCTTTTTATTCAAAATAAATCTAAATAGCAAGAAATTGTTTATATATCAGCAAGCATATGTAGGATCCAGATTGCAAGCAAAAAATAATCTAAGAATAATACAAAAAGATAATGTGTTTGAAATTGTCGATAAAGAAATGCTGAAAATCGATAAAAGAGGAGAATTACTTATCTTAGATAATACTATATTGGTAAGAAATGTTAAGGTTCTTCAAGATTTTTTTGGCTTTCAAGTGTTTGTCCGTAACCAAGCACAGAGTGTTATTTCCAAACTGGAAGAATTAGATATTATTGGAAATATAGCTACATTGAAGGAATATCAAACTGGAGAAAAATTAACTATATCCAAAAAACTTATGAAAGTGAAGAATTCACCGGTGTTGGCAATGGATAAAGATGAACTCATAAATAAAATACCATTAGTTCCTCGATATAAAAATATTATACATATTGAAAATGGAAAGATTCGTACAAATACGAAAAAAGATGTCGATAATCTTATGAAATTGCTTAATGATGATTATGTTAAATCGGAATTGACTGATATGGAGTATGATAGTACGTCCAAAACATTATTAAATAGTGAAAGTCAAGATGAATGAATTGTAATGCTTTAATTTCCCAACCCCTGCGGTATGCGCATGGTTATAAAGTTTCAAATGTAGGAAGATAGCGTAACTCATAATCATGCATGGGCAATTGCAAAGTGGGGAATTTCTCATTACCATATTACAATGTAAAAAGATGAATTGCAGAATTAACAAAAAGTGTTTGGTTTGAAAGGAATGTATGCAATGGAAAAACTACCAGTATATAGTTTGAATAAAAAGAAGGGGAATCTTGCGGCAGATTATTTAAAACGAGTTATATCTAATTTTGCTGTTGTTAATATTATTGATGAATCAGTAGACTTAGGAATAGACATGAGAGCAGAATTGCTTAAGGAAACTTCACCGATAGGTTTATTTTTTAATATTCAGAGTAAAGGAAAAGATGAGGTTGATAGCGAAACAGAAAAACAAGGGTATTTTACAGTGCCGATTAAAATATCAACGATAAACTATTGGCGTCAGCAGAATGATGTAACAATTTTGTTTGTTGTGGATAATGTTATGGGTAAATGTTATTGGTGTAATCCGCTTGAGCAGATTGCGGATAAAATTTCAAGTATCCAAAGCCAAGATACAGTGACAATAAGGGTATATTTGAATAAATATATCGATTTGAGTTCACAAGAATGTCCTAGTAGCATAAGACAAGATATAATGTTATATATGGTAAACCAAGTGGAACATATAAATGAAAAGTTGGAAAAAATCAAGAAAGAATTAATTTCAGGAAGTAAAGTAAATACAAAAACCTCAATTGAATTGCTGAAAAGAATCACTAAAACCGCAAGCCAAACAGTAGGAACATATGAGTCTGTATGTGAGGTGCTAATTGACAATATAAAAAAACAATTTAGTGAAGCATATAATTACGCATGTGAATTAGAAGTCTTGGATGCGATGATTGTGAAAAAATGGTGTAAGAGTGGGGTGTTTGAAGAAAAGGGATTTACGAGAAGCAAGAAGTCATTGAGAGATTTACAAAAAGAAATTGATGAACTGATAAATAAATATGAAAATGACAAGGAAAATCTTGATTTATTGGAACAGTTGCAAACATATGATTATGAGGTTGAAGATTTACTAAAAAATATAGGTGCTTTTTTGTATGAAATGGCGTGTGAGGATAGTCCTTTTGGTGATCATACAGAACTATATCATAAAACAGTTGAAAGAGAATGGAAATATAATTAAAGCAAATATATGCTGAAAGTAGGTGAAATATATGAATCATGTAAAATTCATGTTTAATAGAATAAACAACTACGATTTGCTTTATGAAGATATTATGGAAGGTAACCAAGAGTGGGGAGAAAACACTAAACGAGTTGAAGATCATACTAAAGAATATGTTACACAGGTGATGAAGGATATAATGCCTAATCTTTTAAATAAAAGCACTTTGAAATGTTTGGGATGTTTAGAACGTATTGCTAATGAAGTTTTCGCATTGGAAACCGATTCTGCTGAATATAAAATTACTTTTACTATTGATACGTTTCAGAATAAAGATGCGAGAATTATTATAGACATAGTACCAAAATACATTTATGAGGGTATAGAAAAGTGCTATGATCGTTATTTGGAAAAGTTAAAAATAGAAATTAAGAAGAGAATGAATGTAGACTGGAAAAGATGTGATTGGTTGATTGATGAGCCTTCGGAAGCATTATGTACCGAATTGTATTCTGAATTCTTTAAGTTAGAAAATAGAATTCGGTCTTTTGTAAGTAGAGTACTTACATTACATTTGGGGGTAGATTGGCTTAGTAGCTGTGGATTGGAAAAATATTATAACTCAGCAATACAGTTGTCAGAGACATTTAAGCAAAAGGTTCTGGAATTAGATGATATTAATGCCGAGTTGATTTCTCTGACATTAGAATCTGTGTTTGAAATTGTTTTTAAATGTAAGGTGTATGAGAATGATATTGTTCTTTCGAGAGCGGAATATGTACAGCTTGAAAAAATTTTGACGTCAGGCAAGGAAAATGAAAACGCAAAGAATTTTATTCTGAAAAGAAGAAAAAATTGCTGATATATGGGAAGATATTTTGAAACAATTTCAGTGTGATCCTTGTTTTGATATTGAAGAAATTGAAACAACTATATATGATGGAAAAACACATTTTTCGATATAAAGTGTAAGGCATTAGAGCATAATACTGTTGAAGTATACTTTGAGATGTTTATTGATGATGATATGGGAGAGAGTAGTTCATGTTCAATTATTTATTTGCAAAACAGAAATTGCAGAAATCTTTAGAGCAAAATGCCTCTTTGTTAATGGAAGCGGTTGCGAAGGAGATGAATGTTTGATGCAGGCAGAACAGGATTCAGAGTATGATGATTCGGAGGTAGAAGAATTAAAACTCAAACTTATAAAATATGTAATAGAGAAGCTGAATCCCATGATTGCTCAATTGAATCTCATTAAGGAAGATAAGAAAAAACTAAAAGAATTTGTTTCAGATAATGAGTGTGAAGAATGTGGGAACTTTGGAATATCAATTAAAGCTGATTTTTATCCAATTGGTAAGTGCTGTTATTGTGGAACTGAAAATTAAATAACCCTATCAAAAAAAGTTAAAAATTTCCCCATCACACCCTTGACACGAGCGGGAACCGGCAAAACATATGCATCTGCATTTGCAATGCGCGAACTTGGGTATAAAAAAGTCTTGTTTCTGGTTCATCGTAACCAGATTGCGAAACAGGCAATAAAATCATATCACAAGGTATTCGGAAACAGTGTATCAATGGGTATGATGTCATCTGCACTTGGTCGTATGGAATACGATAAAGATTATATTTTTGCTACCATACAGACATTTGCAAAAGATGAGAATCTGCATAGGTTTGAAAAAACACATTTTGACGCAATAATTTATGATGAGGCACATCATGCTTGTGCGGACAGCTATCGGAAAGTCATGGATTATTTTACACCGCGATTGTCTCTTGGAATGACAGCGACACCGGACAGAAGGGATGCAGATGTTAAAGGACGTGATATATATGAGGTATTTGGGCATAATATTGCGTACGAAATCCGGTTACAGCAGGCTATGGAAGAGGACTTATTGTGTCCGTTCCATTATTTTGGTATAACGGATTTAAATATTGACGATGAAGTTTGTGACACAGATAATTTCAGATTTCTCACATCTGATGAACGTGTAAAATATGTGATGTCGCAGGCCCGGTATTACGGTTACAGCGGAAGCAGGGTTAAGGGACTTATTTTTTGCAGCAGGATTGAAGAAGCTAAAGAATTATCGCGTAAATTCAATGAAAACGGGCTCAGGACAATTGCACTCAGCGGAGCCGACACAGAGGAAACAAGGGCGAATGCGATAGAACGACTGGCAATGGAAGAGTGCGATGCAACGGAGGTGGTTCAACCGCTTGATTACATCCTGTCTGTTGACATCTTTTCTGAAGGAACCGATATAATCGAGGTTAATCAGGTAATAATGTTGAGACCAACGCAGTCTCCGATTGTGTTTATACAACAGCTTGGACGAGGACTCAGAAAAGCAGAGGGTAAAGAGTATGTGGTTGTTTTGGATTTTATCGGTAATTACAGAAATAATTTTATGATACCGATTGCACTTTCAGGTGATAGGACATATAACAAGGATACCGTCAGACATTATGTAACTGAAGGATCCAGAATAATTCCGGGCAGCAGTACGCTGCATTTTGATGAGATATCGAAGAAAAGAATATTCAGTTCTATCGACAATGCTAACTTCAGTGATATTAAACTCATTAAAGAAAATTATTTCAATTTGAAGAATAAACTCGGACACATTCCGGCATTGACTGATTTTGATAAATACGGTGAAATGGATGTGCTTAGAATATTTGATAACAACAGTTTGGGATCGTATTATAAATTTCTTGTGAAATACGACCCGGACTACAAGGTGCGCCTATCGGATGAGAAGGCCCAGGTCATAGAATTCATATCCAAGAAAATTGCCAATGGCAAAAGAGCGCACGAACTTGTGCTTCTCAAAGAAATTTTAAAGGGACAACGGGATCTGATTATTAATATGGCTGATACGCTTCACAGGGAATACGGACTTATTGTCGATAGAAACTGTGCTGAAAATGTCGTCAACATATTTACTAATGAATTCCCGGCAGGAGTGGCGCGCGCAACATATAAGAATTGTGTTCTTATCGAACCGGCACATAATGCTTTTTCAAGGCTGTCGGCGTACGCATCGTTGCTCAATAACAACACCGATTATGAAGCCAGCCCTAAATTCATGGAAATGCTTTCCGATAAAGCTTTTCGTTCGATAATAGAGGAACTGGTTGATTTTGGACTTGCCAGATATGAAAGAGATTACAGAGATTCCGATTCACAAAGCGGATTCGCGCTTTATCGTAAATATACATATGAGGATGTGTGCAGGATACTCAACTGGGCACATAACGAGGTTCCACTCAATATAGGTGGATATAAGTATGATGATAGGACAAAGACTTTTCCGATTTTTATTAATTATGACAAAGCGGATGACATAAGCGATACTACCAGATATGAGGATCACTTTACGACAAGTAACACACTTATAGCTATTTCCAAAAGTGGCAGAACAAGAAAATCAACCGATGTCGTAAATATGCTGGAGGCTAAGCAAAGAGGAATCAAAGTTGAACTTTTTGTGCGAAAGAACAAGGATGATAAGATTTCCAAAGAATTTTATTATCTGGGAAGCATGCAGGCAAAGGGTGTGGCACAGGAATTTGTTATGGCCAACACAGACAAAACAGCTGTTGAGATTGAATGGGAACTTGATGTCCCGGTGCGTGAGGACATATACGAATATATTACTCAGGGATGAAAGAGGTGTGATTTATGAAAACAATACGAGTTGTTGCCGCAGTTATCAAGGCGATGAATGACAATGGCGAGAAAATTATTTTTGCCACGGAACGGGGATATGGCGAGTTCAAAGGCGGATGGGAATTTCCGGGTGGTAAGATTGAACCGGGAGAGACGCCACAGCAGGCGCTATGCCGTGAGATAATGGAGGAACTTGACACGAAAATTCAGGTCGGGGACCTGATAGACACAATAGAATACGATTATCCGGCATTCCATTTGTCGATGGACTGCTTCTGGTGTGAGGTGGTTTCAGGAAATCTTGTGCTTAAAGAGCATGAGGCGGCCAGATGGCTTACATCCGATGAGCTTGATAGCGTGGAATGGCTGCCGGCAGATGTAACATTGATAGATAAGATAAGAACAGGAATGTGAAAAATACCTGTCAAAGGAGCCTATTAATATAGGTATCATAGATTTAGAATAATGTTCAAAGAACAGACCGCAAGGAGGAAAACCACATGTTATCATCAAATTTATTAAACAGAACAAGTTTTGGATTTTCGGCAGAGAATCCGAAGGGAGAACCAAACGGAGGAAGCAGGGGCAAGGACTGTGAAAAGTTAAGACCATGTATTCAGATTAAACCGCAGGAAGAAGTGGTGCTGTGTGACACGGACGGTCCGGGAATGCTGACACATTTATGGTTTACAGGTTATGTTGGCCATTCATTTATTCTTCGAATCTATTGGGATGGTATGGATGTTCCGTCTGTGGAGGCTCCGATTTCCGCATTTTTTGGATGTGCATATGATGAGAACTTTGCAGACAGGGATGGAAACTATCCGGTGCTGAATTCAAGCTGTATTCTGGTGGCACCGGGAAGAGGATACAATTGTTACTGGGAGATGCCATTCCGGAAACATTGTAAGGTGACGATGGAAAATCGCGGCAGCAAGGAAGAAACACTTTTTTACATGATTGAGGGATGGCACGGCGAACTTACAGATACGGACGTATACTTCCATGCAGCGTACAGGCAGGAGCATCCGGTGCAGAAGGGACGTGCTTATACGGTCATCGATGGAATTGAAGGAAGGGGTATATTTGCCGGGCTTTGCTTTGCGGCAGGCATGAATGGCAATAATACATGTTGGGTAGAGGGTGAACCTAAGATGTATCTGGATGGAGACAGATATCCGACAATTAATTACACGGGAACGGAGGATTACTTCTGCGGTTCTTATGGGTTCGGAAATGATATTTTATTGCATAAGTATCAGACCTTCAGCGGACTGTATACGGGGATGTATGCGATTTTAGGTAATGACAGCCGGGAAATGTATAATGGGCAGCAGCGCTTTTTGCTTTACCGTTTTCATGTAAAGGATCCGGTTTATTTTCAAAAATCGTTTCGTATGACCATGGATAATCTCGGCTGGACAGGAGCGAGATATGATGATTACACATCCGTTGCATACTGGTATATGGAAAAACCATCCGGACTGTCTGTAGGGCTGCCGTCCGATGAAGAGATGATTATGAAATAAGGCCGTGCAAAATCAACGGAGTAGGCAGGCAGAAAGGCGTGAAGCTGATAACCACAATAAATAAAGAATATATATTTACTTAATATTAAAATCATGCTATAATTTGATTACCAAAATGGTAATTTAAAATGAAAGGAGGAGTATATTTAGGTTTGGGAATGCAGATACTTTATAAGAGTGAAACTGCAAAGAAACAGTTTTGTTCCGAATACAAGAAAAAGTGGAAATATCCTGAGCAAGTGAAAAGGAAACTTGAGGCTGCGGAAAACTTTATATGTAATGCAGAGTCATTGATGGATGTTATGAATTATATTCCATTTCATTTTGAACATTTAATAGGTGATAGAAAAAACGAATGGAGCATACGATTAGGTAATACAGGGTATAGAGTTACAATGATTCCTTGCGATAGTGATGAAAACGAAATCACGGAGGGCGACATTTTGGCTCAATGTAAAATGATTAAAATTGTTAAGGTAACGGAGGTGTCAAACCATTATGGGTAATATTAATGAATACAAAGATATAGTGGCCTTTCACCCTGGATATTATATTGCTGATATTATTGAAGATATGGGAATAAGTCAGGCAGAGTTTGCAATAAGAATGGGAACAACTGCCAAGACATTAAGCCAATTGATTAATGGTCAGTCAAATATATCAAACGATTTGGCCAAGAAACTTTCTGCTATGCTTGGAACAAGTATAGAAGTCTGGCAGAATTTACAGAATACGTATGATCGGAAATTGATTGAAATTAGGCAAGCTAAGGATATTGATGAGCAGGCAGAATTGGCAAGGGAGATAGACTATAAATATTTTGTTGAGGTTATTGGGCTTCCGGCAGCAAGGAGCATTCAAGACAAAATAATAAATATGTGTAAGTATTTTAGAGTCGCGGATTTGAGGATTATGTTGCAACCGGATTTCCTGGTAAATTTCAGGGCGGGTTCGGCATGTAACAGTCCAAAGAACGTTATCAATTCCAGAGCGTGGGTTCAGACTGCTATAAATATTTCAAGAAGCATGGAAACTCAACCATATAACGCTGAGAAATTGAAAAGATGTCTGCCGGAACTTAGAAGTATGACGGTTAGGAAACCGGAGGAATTTTTACCAAGAATGCGAACGATTTTTGCAGAGTGTGGTATTGCATTTGTTCTATTGCCGCATTTGAAAAATTCTGGAATAAATGGTGCGGTTAAGTGGCTGACAGAGGATAGGGTTGTGCTTGCAATGAATAATAGAGGACTGGATGCGGATAAGTTCTGGTTTTCGTTATTTCATGAAATTAAGCATGTCTTTCAGCAGAAAATTAAAACAGTTTTTATCAGCAGTACAGTAGAAGAGATGAAAGATATTAATAACAATCTGGAGGCTGAGGCGGATAAATTTGCAACAAATTATTTAATTTCACCGGTAGACTATAAAAGGTTAGCACCATCAAAATATACTTCCGATGATGATATTATAGAATTTGCAAGGTCCATTGGAATCCATCCGGGAATTGTAGCCGGAAGGCTTCAGCATGATGGAATAATTGCGCAGAACAGGTGTTCCAAACTAAAAGAAAAGTATGTGATTGAATAAGGAGACCAGCTATGAAAAGAAAAGTTATAATTATAATAGCTGCTGTATGTTTGGCACTGGTATGCGGCGGGGTGTTGTTTTACAACATAAGAAAATCCAATCCTGCTTTAGGTGATGACGAGCTGCTTTTGTTGTCAAGTAAAGGATATAATTCCGTTGAAATTTATGAACAGAAAAACAAATTGACTGTAATTGCAAAATCGAAAGCGGAATTCTTTGATGACACTCAGTTCACGGTAGAAACTTCAGAAGAAATAACCCCTGCGGATGTGGAAATTACATGGATGACAATTGATGGGCGTCCTGAGTTGGAACTGTTAGATAATGAAGACCTTGTTATTGTAGAGCTGAAAATAAGAGAAGACGGCAGCTTGATTTGCGATAAAAAGATTAATTTTGTGAAAAAGGCGACCGATGCAATAGAAGACGTGCTGAAGCATAAATCATAAGGAGGCTGTTATGAGAATAAGAACTGCTCAGATGGATGACGTTGATGCTATTGCGGCTGTGGAGAAGGAGTGTTTTCCACCGGCGGAGGCTGCGACAAGGGAGAAATTTGCAGAGAGGATATTACATTATGGCAATCATTTCTGGCTGATGTTTGACGGAGATAAGCTGGCTGCATTTGTGGACGGATTTGTGACGGACGCGCCAGATCTGACCGATGAGATGTATGAGAGGGCCGATATGCATAACGAAGCCGGAGCATGGCAGATGATTTTTGGCGTTAATACAATGCCGGAATATCGTAGAAGGGGGCTTGCGGGTGAATTGATCAGATGTGCGATCGATAATGCCGGAGAGGCGGGAAGAAAAGGACTTGTCCTGACATGTAAGGATGAACTTGTGCATTATTATGCAGGATTTGGATTTAAGGATGAAGGCATAACAGATAAATCCACGCATGGCAATGTTGCATGGCATCAGATGAGACTGGAATTTTAAGGCCTGAGCCTAGAGCGAATATAAATTAAGAGCGCATATTGTCCTGTATGACAATATGCGCTCATATATTATTTCCACTTAAAAGTAATCATTCCGTATACATAGATAAATACGATTGCAACAGGAACCACGAAGCGGAAAAGTGGTTTCATCCAAGGCTTTATTTTCATGCCTTTGCCTGTGTTGGCTTCGGCGATGAAATTGTCCCAGCCCCAGCCGAACTTGTTGCAGCAGAACAGAGCGAGAACAAGCGAGCCGAGAGGAAGAATGGTGGACGATACTATGAAGTCCCAGAAATCAAGCCATGTTGTACCGGCGGCAAACGGCTCGAATTTAAATACACTGAATCCGAGTGCAGTAGTTAAAGCAAGCAGGAAGATTATGATACCGCATACCAGACATCCCTTTGGTCTGGACCAGCCGGTAAGATCCCGTATCATAGCGAGTATGTTTTCACATACACCGAGCACGGTTGACATCGCTGCAAAAATCATAAACATGAAAAACAGGCTTCCCCATATACGTCCGCCCGACATATTGTTAAATACGGTTGCCATGGTATCAAAGAGGAGACTTGGACCGGCGTTAACTTCGAGACCGTATGTGAAACAAGCCGGGAAAATGATTATACCGGCAAGGATTGCAACAAAAGTATCGAGAAGAATAACATTTACCGATTCGCCCATCAGGGAATGTTCCTTACCTATGTAGCTTCCGAATATGGCCATACCGCCCATGCCGGTGGACAGTGTGAAGAATGCCTGATTCATGGCACCGACCATTACAGAACCGTCGATTTTGGAAAAATCGGGCTTGAGATAAAATGCTAAGCCTTCGGAGGCACCGCTTAATGTAAGACTGTGGATTGCAAGCACAAGCATGAGCACAAGAAGAGCCGACATAATATATTTGGTTACACGCTCCAGGCCGCCCTGCAGGTTAAAACATAATATAAAAAAAGCAATTACAACTGTAACGGCCATGAATATTACGTTTACGGAAGGCTCGGAAATCATTGAACTGAATCCGAGAGAAGCATAATTTCCGGTAAGAAATTTAGCAAAATAGTATATGATCCAGCCTGAGACAACGGTGTAAAATGCCATAAGTGATACATTGCCGGCGAGACAGAACCAGCCGAATACACCCCATTTCTGCTTAGGCTTGGATAACTTCTTATACATATAAATCGGACTTACCTGTGATGCACGACCGACAGAAAATTCCATAACCATCGCCGGGATACCAAGTATCAGAAGACACAGGATGTAGACAAGCATAAAGCTGCCGCCGCCGTTCTGCCCGCACATCCACGGGAATTTCCATACATTGCCGCAGCCGATGGCGCATCCGGCAGAAAGCATAATAAACCCCAGTCTGCTGCCGAGTTTTTCACGTTCCATAAGTAACATTCTCCTTCAAAAAACATTTTAATTTAAGTATACGGCCGCAATCAGTATTTGTAAAATTGATGATTTTATGGTATACTATCGAAAATATCGTTTGTATGAGGTTGATATGGACATTAATATTTTGAAAACATTTGTAGCAGTGTGCGAACATTCCGGATTTTCCGCGGCGGCAGAGAAGCTGGGATATACGCAGTCGACAGTATCGTCACAGATAAAAATGCTTGAGAAAGAGCTGCAAACAGTGCTTTTTGACAGGTATTATCACAGAATATCGCTTACATCCGATGGTATTGTTGTGCTTGGTTATGCCAGGAATATCCTTAATGCACATGAGAAGATGCTTACCGATATTAACGGATGCGGTCAGATTGACGGAGATATAAGGCTTGCCATGTCAAGTTCGGTCGCTAACCGGTACTTCGGCAGGGAGTATCTTGGATTCAGAAGACAATACCCGGGAATCAGGCTTACGATTACAGAATGCGGCACCGAGAAGATGTTTGACATGCTTAGGAAAAATGAAGCGGACCTGGTATTCACACTCGATTCGCATATATACGAGTCAGAGTTTGAGATATGTGCGGAAAGAATGGAGAGGGCACATTTCGTGGCATCGACAGAAAATCGACTTGCGCATATACAGCACCTGAATGTGTATGATGTAATAGAAGAACCGTTTATACTTACAGAGCATGGAATGAGTTACAGAAGGCTCCTTGATGAAAAGCTGGCCTCGGCATCATATGAAATCAAACCGGTGCTTGAAGCGGGGAATCCGTTGCAGATATGTGCAATGGTGGAGGGAAGCGGACTGCTGTCTTTTCTGCCCGATTTTATTACGGATGGCTATGTTAAGGATGGCCGACTTGTGTACCTGCCGGTTGATGACTGCGATATTCAGGTGTGGACACAGTTACTGATACATAAGAATAAATGGCGTTCACCGGCGCTGGATGCTTTTATTACATATTATAAGAAAATAATAGAAAAAAGTGAGGATTAACAATGCAGAAAGGATCAAATCCCAACATTACGGAAAATACACAGAAACTGTTAGTGGAAAACATAGGTGTATTAAAAAACAAAATATTCCTGTACCTTACGGAATTTTTTGCGGGAATGTCGGTTATGGCGGTAGAACTCGGAGCGAGCAGGCTTCTTGCTCCGTATTTCAGTTCATCGCAGATAGTCTGGACGATTATCATAGGCACGATCATGATTGCCATGGCACTCGGAAATATATACGGAGGAAAGAGCGCGGATAAATCGCCAAACCCTGACAAATTATACGGCAGGATACTCATCGCGGCAGTATGGATAGCCCTGATTCCGGTTGCCGGCAAGTATATTGTGCTTGGAATATCGGCACTGCTTATTTTTACGGTGAATAATAATTTCCTTATCATAGCTGCATTCTGTGCATGTATGGTAATATTTGTTTTTCCGCTCTTCTTATTGGGGACGGTTACACCGTCGTTGGCCAAATACTCCGTAAGCAGTCTTGACGACAGCGGCAGAACTGTCGGAACACTTGGAGCATTTAACACGATTGGAAGCATTATCGGAACATTTGTGCCGACATTTGTGACAATTCCGGCGGTCGGAACATCAATAACATTCCTTATTTTTGCAGGTATATTGATCGTACTTTCGGTGATATATTTTGTGAGCAGCCGTGTCGGATATAAGAAAATCATCATATCCGGAGTTATCTTCGTGTCATGCTGTGTATTCGGACATGGAGACTCATTCGCATTCTGGCAGAAAGATCTTACATATGAAGGTGAGTCAATATATAATTATCTTCAGGTTTCTGAAGATGATAAACAGGTGTCACTGTCAACCAATGTATTGTTCGGTGTCCAGTCAGTGTATATGAAAGATGATACTCTGACCGGATTGTATTATGATTACGCAATGGCGGCACCTCTTATGGTTCCGGATAAGAATCCTGACAGTATGGAGGTGCTTATCCTCGGAATGGGAACCGGAACATATGCGACACAGTGCCGTAAATATTTTGGCGACATGAACATCGAAGGTGTGGAGATTGATGAAAAAATAACGAAACTGTCAAGAAAATATTTTGCACTTCCGGATGATATCAACGTGACGACATATGACGGACGGGCATTTCTTAATGCATCCGACAGAAAATACGACGTTATTATGGTGGATGCTTACCAGGATATAACGATCCCTTTTCAGATGTCATCGGTCGAGTTTTTCAGGCTTGTTAAATCACATCTGAATGAGAACGGAGTCATGGTCGTCAACATGAACATGAGAGGAAATGATGACGGTGACATCAATCAGTATCTTGCAGATACCATTTCGTCGGTCTTTGGCAATGTGTACACGGTTGAGGTTGACAATTCAACCAACCGCGAGCTGTTTGCATCTGATAATAATGATATGATGGGTGTGCTAAATGATAATATATCCGGAATAAAGGACGCAGACCTCCGTTTTATGATGAATAAGGTAAGAGACAATAGTATCGCATACAATGCGGGAAAGCTCATAATGACGGATGATAATGCACCGGTGGAACTTCTGGGAATGAAGGTCATAGATAAAATAATCCGTGATGAAGTGGCATATTATAAAGAGATTTTTGACGAAAACGGTGTGCAGGGAGTAATTGACGCACTCTGAAATTGCTGTTAAAATAATGTACATATAGTTTACTATGGAGAGGCGGGAATATTGTGAGAAAAATGAGTGTACCAAAGATTGTTTTTATGTGCATATTTGCACTAATCGGAATAATTTGTATATTGTATGGACTTAAAGTCCACAGTGCCGGATATGGATCAGCTTTTTTTGCGGTGTGGCTTGCATTGGGAATATTTTTTATATTCTGTACATGGGCAGTGTGGTTTGGTTTATGGATGCGCCTGCCGAAGTGGTTCAGGATAGCATTTATTGCACTGTGTGCGGTATGCCTTGGTTTTTTTGCGGTAATAGAGGCGTGTATAGCCAGCCGGATCAATTCTAAGGGCGAAGATAATCTGGATTACATAATCGTGCTTGGCGCAATGATCCGGGAAGACGGCCCGAGTTCAATCCTCAAGGCGAGACTTGACAGTGCGATAGAATACCTTGATGGCAATCCGGGTACTAAATGCATAGTGTCCGGCGGGCAGGGATATGATGAACCTTGCTCGGAAGCGGAAGGAATGAGAAAGTATCTTGTAGAAAAAGGCATTGATGAATCAAGAATCATTATGGAACCTGATTCCATGAATACGATCCAAAACATACGAAACAGCAAGGCAATCATAGATAATGACAATGCAAAAGTCGGAATCGTTACCAGTAAATTCCATGTGTACCGTGCTGTCAAAATAGCCGAAAAGCAGGGATTTAAGAACGTAAGCGGAATATCGGCATATGTTGTCGCGTCATATATGCCAAGTAATATGTTCAGGGAATTTTTTGGTGTGGTTAAGGACACTTTGCAGGGAAATATGTAAATTTAAGAGGACTTAAGGATGCGGGCAGGTTTAAATGTTTTGAAGTATATAGCGGTTTTTATTACGACGGTGGCAGCTGCAGCGGCACTTCTGGTGGCAGCAGCTCTTATCCCGCGGGATGCAATCAGAAATAATATGACCGAATCGGCAGAATTCCTAAAGGACGGCGAACTCTTCGGCGAGAAGATTAAGGGCGTGGATGGCAGTAAAATAGACCGTTATGCTGATTCGATACTGCTTGGCATTGCATATCAATATGATAGCGGGCATCCGCTTGAATCGGTTATGAAATCTGCATATTATTACACTGAATATCAGAATGAGAACGTGAATCTTTATGATGCAGTTACCGGGGGATATGAGGCAAATCAGCAATACATGCGCTATTGGCATGGAAGCATTGCGGTTGTAAGACCGCTTATGATGTTTTTTAATATACAGCAGATATACATTATCAATGCAGTTATAATTGCCGGATTAACAGCATGGCTTATGGTTATACTCATCAGAAACAAAGCATATCTGCCTGCTGTGGCAGCCGCGTGCGGACTGATACTTACATCATCCTGGTATGTGCCGATGTCCCTGGAATATACATGGACATATATAATTATGCTTTTTGCGTCGTGTATAGGGACGTTTAGAGCATTTAAAGGAAACATGAGAGATACGGGATTGTTCTTTATGATAACCGGAATGATAACTTCGTATATGGATTTTCTTACAACAGAGACCTTGACACTTCTGGTTCCGCTCCTGCTGATAATATGGATTGATATCCGTAACGAAGGACATGCCGATGTGAAGAAAATACTGAAATCCGTATTGTTCTGGAGTATCGGATATATTGGAATGTGGCTTATGAAATGGGGTCTTGCGGCAGTAATCCTCCGAGAAAATGTCATGCCGTATATTACCGGGCATGTGCGCGAGAGACTTGGCGGGGACATAGGCATCGCACCGTGGCGGTATTATGTTGGTGCGGTGACCCGCAATATACGTCATCTTTTTCCATGGGAATACGGACCGGCCGGAATTGCCGGAGGAGTATTTATCATTCTTGGCGCAATATACACAGGATATGTTTATAAGCGAAAAAATATCAATAAGTGCAATATTTATATATACTTAATTCTTGCAATAATTCCGTATATAAGGTATATTGTATTACATAACCATTCATATGTGCACTCTTTTTTTACTTATAGGGCACAGATGGCTACGATAATTGCGGTGGTTTTGATTGTGGGCGAGACTGCCGGATTCAGACATAACACTTAATCTTAAGATGATATAAGTCATTTTAGATAAATATTTATAACGGAGGTTTATATGAACTCAGAAATAATTCCGTATATAAGGTATATTGTATTACATAACCATTCATATGTGCACTCTTTTTTTACTTATAGGGCACAGATGGCTACGATAATTGCGGTGGTTTTGATTGTGGGCGAGACTGCCGGATTCAGACATAACACTTAATCTTAAGATGATATAAGTCATTTTAGATAAATATTTATAACGGAGGTTTATATGAACTCAGAAATAAGAGCGAGGAAAAAGAAATTTGCAGCACTTGTAACGGTGGTGATGCTCGTTATGTGCAATGTAATGCCTGCCTTTGCGGCAACACACACTGCGGATGAATGGATGACATATGGGTCATTTAACTGGACAGAGGATTATTATGTTAATCCGGGCGATGAAATCCAGATATCGGGTACGCATACATTGTATGAATATGCGTATTATCAGATTGCATATTATGATGATAACAACAATCAAATCAAAGAAGTGAAAAGTTCTACTGCAGATGAGCAATATGATGACGGTGGTTATTATTTTGCACATAATGTTTTTGATTATTCCGACATTATGGGAGAATCAGACAAATCCAGATTGTTTAAGAACTGGAAGGTAACAGATGTATATAAGTCGGGTGGATATGGCGGAAAGGTGCAACTTACAGCACAATTTTATGATGAATTGAATGTAGTATATCATCTCCCGGAAGGAGCCGTTAATTCACCGGATAATCTTTCAACATACCCACAGGGCAAGAGCGATATCATACTTGGGAATGCGTCAATGGAAGGATACACATTTGACGGATGGTATCTGGATGCGGAATTTACGCTCCCGACAGCATCGATTGATGCCACACAGAAGGGAACGGTTCATTTATATGGAAAATTCAAGCCGGCAGTTTATGATATCTCATACGAACTTGATGGAGGAACCAATGATGCCGGTAATCCTGCCACATACACATACGGAATCGGAGTGACTGAATTCAAGCCGGCTGTTAAGGAAGGATATGCATTCGACGGATGGTATCTGGATGCGGAATTTAAGCTGCCGATAGCAATGATTGATGCCACACAGATGGGCGGAGTTGCACTCTATGCCAAATTCACCCTTAATCCTCCTGTAGATCCCGGAGACGGGGAAGAACCCGGAGACGGGGAAGAACCTGGAGACGGGGAAGAACCCGGAAATGATGAGAAACCGGAGAATCCCGGAAATACCGAGACACCGACGGATAATGACCCGAAACTCGGTGAAGATAATATAACAGTTCTTCTTACAGGACTTACGGGACTTGCAGGACTTGGTATTTTTACCATGACATTAAAGAGACGCCGTAAGAGTGAGAGAGAATAGAAATTGATACAAAAGGAGCATACGGATGGAAACTGAACACAAGAGGCGCGTGCGTTACAAGGGCAAATATCCGAGAAAATTTGAAGAAAAATATAAAGAACTGCAGCCTGACAAATATAAGGATACGGTAGCGCATGTAATCAGCAAGGGCAACACTCCGGCCGGAATGCATATTTCGATAATGGTTAATGAAATCCTGGACGTTCTGGATATAAAACCCGGACAGACGGGATTTGATGCGACGTTGGGATATGGCGGGCACACAAGGGCTATGCTTGAGAAACTTGAGGGCAGCGGCCATATGTATGCCACGGATGTCGATCCGGAAGAGTCAGCAAAGACTCGTGAACGACTTGATAAGCTCGGTTTCGGAAGTGATATCCTTACAATTAAGTTACAGAATTTCTGCACTATAGACGAAATTGCCAAGGAAGCCGGTGGCTTTGATTTTATCCTGGCTGACCTTGGAGTGTCATCAATGCAGATAGATAATCCGCAGCGCGGTTTTACATTTAAAACTGACGGACCGCTAGATCTGAGACTGAACCAGCAATGCGGCATCAGTGCGGCAGAACGACTTGACAATATTTCGCGTGATGAGCTGGCGGGTATGTTATATGAGAACTCAGATGAGCCCTACTGTGACGAAATTGCAGAGGCAATAACGGACGAAATCCGTAAGGGTCACAGAATAGATACGACCTTTAAACTTCGTGAAATAATAGAAAATACACTTTCTTTTATACCGGAGAAGGAGCGCAAAGACACGGTTAAGAAAACCTGCCAGCGCGTCTTTCAGGCATTGAGAATAGATGTCAACCATGAATATGAGGTTCTCTATGAATTTATGGAGAAGCTTCCGGGTGCATTGAAACCGGGCGGGAGAGCAGCAATCCTGACATTCCATTCCGGTGAGGACAGAATAGTGAAAAAAGCACTAAAAGATGGTTTTAAGAATGGTGTGTATTCGGATTATTCCAAGGACGTTGTGCGGCCTTCTGCTAAGGAGTGTGCCGAAAACGCAAGGGCACATTCGACTAAAATGCGCTGGGCAATGAAAAGTAAATAACAGACTTTAACACAAAGAACCGGTACAGTTTCATGCGTACCGGTTCTTTTAATGCGTCTTGAGGTATTTTTTTTATCCGAATATGCTTTCGATGAGTTCTTCCCTTACAGAATCGTAGTGCGGGCCGACGAGACCGAAATCCATTTCCTTATATGTCCAGACCGCGCGGCCGATGCCGTACTTGTGGAATACGGAATTGATGTCGTGGAACCATCTTACGGTATCCTCGGCCGGAGCCTGATCGATGACACCGTACTCGCCGCAATAGAGCGGGACATTCAATTTCTCGGCGGCTTTGATAGCGTCGTCAAAAAGTATCTCAAAGAAATCCGGGCCAAGTTCCTTAAGCCTGCTGTTTTCCTCGGCAAGTGCGCCGGTCATTGCGCTTGGCATGCTGTGGCTGATGCGCATGTATTCGTCAAAATCACCCGGATATCCGATATGAAAATCCTTTGGCATGTCCTGAACCCAGTGAGCAGCCTGATGTGTAAAAATAAGCGGCTCGTAGCAGTGAAAATTATAAACAATATTTTCGTCAACAGGCGGCAGAAGTTTTTTGATGGATGTAACGGCATTGTAGCCGACGCCGCCATAGAGAATTCTGGCCGTCGGGGCATATTCGCGGATTACCTTGACAGCACGGGCCGATAATTCGTTCCACTCATCAACAACGTTAAAGGACGCGACTTCATTAAGAAGCTCAAACATCACTATGTCCGCATCCTTGGCTAAACGGCTTATGATTTTTTTCCAAAGATTAAGAAAACGTTCCTGCAGTTCTTCGTTGTGGAAGAAATCCTTTGAATAGTCCTGGTCGTCAAAAATATATCCGGGTGTTTTGTGCAGGTCCAGCACCATATTCAAATTGTATTTACGGCACCACGAAATACAGTCCTCGATATGCCTGTATCCCTCTTCGATGTCACCGCCTTCTTCTGTCTCAACATTCTCGTAATCAAGCGGCAGCCTGACATGGTCAGCACCCCAGCCTGCAATTTTTTTAATATCATCTTCCACGATGAACGTATCGAGATGATGTTTGTCGAGCGGCCCCTGTGAAAGCCAGCCTCCGAGATTAATTCCTCTTTGAAATCCTTCCAATCTTCGCATGATAAACCCTCCTGTAAAACATTTTTTATTGTGATTTCAAGATAACACCTTTCTGACATAAAAAATAATAAAATATTGTTTTTATTATCAAAATATTGTGATAATATATAGAAAAAGAATGGAGGTTTTCTTATGAGCCGGAAGTCTGAGCGTGAACTTGTAGTCCGTCAGTTCATACAGCGTGAGGAAGAAATTTATCATCCCGGATATGATACCGAACTGGATTTTTACGAGGGCGTAAGTGACGGAAGAATTACAGATGTGTATATGGAACTTAATGACGGCTACGGCGAGGTCGACAGTCCGGTGCGCGGGGTCCTTTCCACCAACAAAATCCGTAATCTGCGTTATCACATAATAGTTACGATTGCCATGATATCGCGTTTCTGTATCGAAAAAGGCATGGAACAGATAGAAAGCTATGCTCTCAGCGATTATTATATAAGGCAGCTTGATGAGACGGACACAGAGGCCGGCCTTCGCAGCCTGCACCGTGAGTGTGTCATAGATTACTCCACCCGTATGCGCAACCTGAGGCGCAGCCATGTAAATTCCATCCATTGCATCAAAGCAATGGATTATATCCAGAATCATCTTCATGAAAATATAAGCCTGGAATCTGTCGCTGCCGCTGTCGGCCTTGAGAAAACATATTTCTGCCGGCTGTTCACCCGGTCCGTGGGAATGGGTTTCCCTCACTATGTGATGCAGGAAAAAATAAAGGTCGCCTGTCGTATGCTTGAGCATTCGGAATACAATTGCACCGAGATATCAGAATTCCTTGCATTTTCATCAGGTGCATATTTCGGCCATATTTTCAAGAAAATCACAGGCCTCACACCGACGCAGTACCGCCGCCGCTCATATGGCAAACACTGGAGCAGATGACAGCGTGTGGGTACAGGGAGAGAAAACCCGCCGCGTGAATTATCACTCCAACAGCTCCACCCAGATCCCACAACATAAAATCCCCGACATAATACTTCAGCGGCTGTTTGCACACGCCGGTGCTTAATCCGCTGGAGGCGGATTTTAGCATCCGTTGCGCGTGCAACCAA
>ERZ827520.1762-NODE-1762-length-23170-cov-5.353320_pt1 | contig 23170 bp, 24 predicted proteins | sample MGYA00519581_ERZ827520 | MGnify/ENA primary metagenome ERZ827520 (study PRJEB31778, sample SAMEA3449339) | human gut metagenome | biome: human gut; feature: human-associated habitat; material: faeces | place: United Kingdom | collected 2010/2012 ...
CATGAGTTCTCTTTTTCTTTGTTTTTGTGTTACCTATGTATTATAGCTCAACAGTTCCCGGCTTTACGGATGATACCTATGACCGGGAGGCGGTGTTTGGCGCGCTGGTGCCGCATGGTAAAGCTTAAAAAGGAGAAAACAAAACCTGCCTGGTGGGGAAAACCCTTGCCAGGCAGGTTTTTTGATGCTTTAGTTGGCTTTTGCCAGCAATTCCTGCGCCAGAACGCCGATCTGCGCACGGCTGTCGTCGTTTAGGGCGGACAGGATGCGCACCGTGTTCTCAGTGTAGGTCAGTCCCTTGCAGCTCTCCAGCATCCTCTGCATCACCTTGGCCGCCATGGGCGCCCAGGTGCCGTTTTCCACCAGCGCGACGGTGCGGTTGCGATAGCCGCGCTCAGCCAGATGCTCGATAAAGGCGCGCATGCACGGGAACACATCGGCATTGTATGTGCTGCTGCACAGCACCAGCTGATCGTAGCGGAAAGCGTCCGCCACTGCCCGGGGCAGATCGCAGCGCGCCAGATCATACAGCGCTACCGTGCGCCCGGCGGCGCGCAGCTGCGCGGTCAACTCCTGCGCAGCGGCCCAGGTATGACCATAAATGCTGGCGCAGGCGATCACCGTGCCGGAAGCCTCGGGTACATAGCCCGACCAGCATTGATACAGATGCAGATAATGCGCCAGATTCTCGCGCAGCACGGGGCCGTGCAGCGGGCAGATTGCGGCGATATCCAGCGCCGCCGCCTTTTTGAGCAGCGCTTGCACCTGCGCGCCGTATTTGCCCACGATGCCGATATAGTAGCGCCGGGCCTCATCATCCCAGGGCTCGTCCGCATCCAGCGCGCCAAACTTGCCGAAGGCGTCGGCGGAGTAGAGAATCTTATCTACCGCATCATAGGTAACAATTACCTCGGGCCAGTGCACCATGGGCGCAGCGACAAAGGACAGCGTATGCTTGCCCAGGGGCAAGATATCGCCTTCGCCTACGACGACGCGGCGCTGGGCATAATCCTGGCTGTAAAACTGGCGCATCATGGCAAACGCCTTGGCGCTGGCTACCACGCGCGCGGCGGGATAGCGCGCCATAAAGACGTTGATATTGGCCGAGTGATCGGGCTCCATGTGCTGCACTACCAGATAATCGGGTGTGCGGCCGGATAGCGCGGATTCCAGATTGCATAGCCACTGTGAGCCAAAGCGCGCGTCCACCGTGTCCATCACGGCGATCTGCTCATCCAGAATCACATAGGAATTGTAGCTCATGCCGTTGGGCACATGATATTGGCCTTCAAACAGATCGACCTCGTGGTCGTTTACGCCGATATAACGTACATCGTTTGAGATTTTCATGGTTATTTTCCTCCTGTCTTTTGAAAAATTACAAGGGCGTCAGCAGCGGCGGAATGCGTTTTTCCAGCCGCGATTCCAGATAGGCTTGCAGCAGGGGCAACGGCGCATCCTCGGGCGGCAGCTCGCCGCGCACACCCTGGGCCAGCGCCTCGGCCAGCCAGGCGCGCTCGGCGGGCGAAAGCATGGCGGCGCGCCACGATTGTCCTGCGCAGCGTGAGCATACCACGCCGCCCTGCTCGATGTCAAACAGCACGCTGCCTTCCTCCGGCAGCCTTTCGCCGCACAGCACGCAGTGCTTCAGGCGCGGCCGGTAGCCCATGGCGACGGCATAGTGCAATAGAAACACGGACAGCACCTTGCGCGGCGCGACGTTTTGATAGCTCAGGCACCCCAGCGCCCGCGCCAGTAGCAGGAAGGGGCGGCGCGCGTCCTCCTCTGGCTGCACGGTGGCCTCGCACACATTGGCCATGTAGGCGGCGCAGGATAGCTTGTCGATATCCAGCCGCAGGGGATAAAAGCTGTCCGTCAGCAGGCAGCTGGTGATCACGCAGTGATTCTTGCTGCCCAGCAGCTCGTAATTGGCCAGCGTGAACACCTCGCTGCATGGCAGCAGGGGGGATTTGGGGCGCTTGCAGCCGCGGGACAGCGCGTCCACGCGCCCGCGCGGGGTCAGCAGGGTGAGCATGCGGTCATTCTCGCGGTAATCCGCGTGCCGCAGCACAATGCCCTCGATGGAATAGGAGGCCATGCAATCAGCTCCCTGTGGAACGGTAGCGGCGCAGGCCGCGATAGAAAACAAATGTCATCAGCCCTAAAAACGCAAAGCCGCTCAGCGGCGCAAGCAGCGACCAGCCTGCGCCCGCGCCCCAAAGGGGCTTATCCAGGATGTACGCGGTGGGCAAATGCGTAGTCAGAGCGAAGGGCGCAACCAGCGTGAACAGCAGCTGCAGCCCCCTTGGATAGATATCGATGGGATACTGGCAGGTGCTGCGCCCGCCGTAGGTGAGGATATTGACGAGCTCAATGCGCTTGACGGAGAAGAAGGACAGCGTGGCTTCGATGAGAAACAGCCCGCACACCAGCGCCATGCCGCCCAGAATGGTCCAGATCAGCAGCAGCATCTTGAAGGACGTCCAGTGAATCTGCGCGCTTACGCTGCCCAGGATCAACGCCAGCACGCCGATCAGAATGGCGCCGAAGCGGCGGGGATCGGCGCGGCTGCAAATAACCTGAAACAGCACGCCGCGCGGGCGGATGAGCATGCTGTCCAGATCGCCCTGCGCAATCAGCGGCGGGAACTGCGTGATGCCGCGCGCAAAGCACTCGCACAGGTAGAATGATGTGGAGATGACCCCGAAGAAGAACAGGATTTCCCCACGGTTCCATTGACCCAGCACGGAAAAGCGATCCATCAGGATCAGCACAGCCAGCAGCTCGGTCACCATCATCACCAGCTGGGTGAAGGTTTGCATCAGAAAAGACGCGCGATACTGCATCTGGCTGCGTATCAGCATGCGGCAGGATTTGAAATACAGGCAAAGTGAATTGATCATGCTGCTCAGCCTCCCTGTATTACGATGCGCCGCAGCGTATGCCGCCACAGCATCCGGCCGATCAGCACCAATAGCGCAATCCAGAAAACCTGCATCAGCGCGATCTGCGGAAAGCCGCGCAGCGCGTACTCACCTGTGTACAGGCGAATGGGCGCGTCCAAAATTTGCGCGAAGGGCTGCCATTGAATAAAGCGCTGCCAGCGGTCGGGAAAGAGCGTCAGCGGGAGGATATTGCCGCACAGAAACAGGATCAAAAAGGTGATGACCGCGTTTACTCCGCGGTTGTCCAGCGTGACCAGCACCAGCCCTGCGCTGATGTTGGACAGCGCGGTCACGGCGACAAGCCCCAGCAGGAGCGACAGGAGCGAGAGCATCAGCGCGCCAAAGCTGGCAGGCGCGGACAGGCCGACGCCCGCGGGCAGCAGCGCCGCAATCAGCAGCAAGGGGAAGGCGCGCATCAGCGCGCCCACCAGCTTCATGGCCAGGTTGCGCGCAAACCAGAAATTGTATTGATCCACCGGGCGCACCAGCTGGTAGGCCATATCGCCCTTGATAATGGCGGCAGTCAGCGTGTTGTCGTCCGAGCAGACCATGCGGAAAAACGCCTGCTGAATCCACACATAAGTGGCCGTGGAGGCCAGCGTGGCCAAATCAGCGCCCGCGCCGTATAACGCGCGATAGAGATACACCAGGATCAGCCCGAAAAACAGCTGCGTGGCCAGCCCGCTCAGTGCGGCGGCGCGATACTGCGCTTCCATCTTGGCGCGCATCAGGAAAGCGGCCCAATAGGTTTTCATAGCGCCATCTCCTGATACATGTCGGCGATCATGCGATCCATGCTGCGCTCGTGCAGCGTCAGCTCTGCAATGGGGCCGGCGCTTTGCAGCAGGGATAGGATATGATCGGTGGGTACCTGCTGCTGCGGATAGGCCAGCACATAGAAATCGCCGTCGCGGCTGATCTGCACGCTTTCCGGCAGCGCAGACAGGGTGATCTCCCCGGCATAGCGTACACGCAGCGTGCGCATCGTATCATAGCGCGCAAGCAGCGTGGGCAGTTCGCCGTCAAACAGCTTTTTGCCGTGCCCCAGCACCAGTACGCGGCGGCACAGGGCCGAGATATCCTCCATATCGTGCGTGGTCAGCATGATGGTGGTGCCATGCGCGTGGTTTTCGCTCAGAAGGAAATCGCGCAATTGCAGCTTGCTTACCGCATCCAGGCCGATGGTCGGCTCATCCAGGAACAGGAGCTTGGGCGAATGCAGCAGGCTGCCGCCCAGCTCCGCGCGCATGCGCTGCCCCAGGCTGAGCAGCCGCAGCGGGGTATGCAGAAAATCGCCCAGCGACAGCGCGTCGGTCAGCTCACATAGCCGTTTTTGGTATTTTTGTCCGGGAACGCGGTAGATATCGCGCAGCAGCTGATAACTGTCGATTACCGGCACGTCCCACCATAGCTGAGAGCGCTGGCCGAACACCACGCCGATGCTTTGCGCGTGCTGCTTACGGCTTTGCCAGGGTATCAGGCCGCCCACCGTGGCTGTGCCATCGTCGGCGGTCAGGATGCCGCACAGCAGCTTTACCGTGGTGCTTTTGCCCGCGCCGTTGGGGCCGATATAGCCCAGCAGCTCGCCTTGCTCTACCTGGAAGGAAACATGATCAAGCGCGCAAACCGTGCTTTTTTCGCGCAGCAAATGACCGTCTCGCTTTTTGCGGACGGTAAAGGTCTTTGTCAGACCTTGAACGTCAATATACGGCATGGTTACTGCCTCTGCCGGAGGGTTTCCTCATCCTCCTCCAGCACACGGTACATTTCCGCCGCGCTTTCCTTGCGCACCACCTCGCGCACATCGGTAATCTGATATCGTCCCAGGCGTGCGCCAAAGCGAATCTCCAGCATGTCGCCCTCCTTTACTTCGGCTCCGGCCTTCGCAACCTTTCCGTTGATGGATACGCGGCCGCCGTCACAAGCCTCCTTCGCTACGGTGCGGCGCTTGATGATGCGCGACACCTTCAGGTATTTATCCAGTCTCATAGAGAACTCCTTATTTAATTTTCTTGAAGTTGCCAAGCGTTTCGTTTACGCTGGAAACGCAGGCGAAGGTATCGGGATACTGGCTGATGATCTTGGTAAACTCGGTAATCTGATGCTTGTTGATGATGCAGATGAGCATGGTTTTGCCCTGATGGGAATAGCCGCCTTCCGCGTGGATAATGGTGGCGCTGTGGCGCAGATCGCGGATAACGTGCTGGGTGATTTCGTCGGGGTGGGCGGTAATCATTTCCACCTTCAGGGCTTCCTTGCCGCCCTTGAGAATATGATCGCTCACGCGGGTGGTCAGGTAGCAGTAGACCACGCACAATATCACCGGCTCAATCTTGAAATCGTATACAAAGTACGAAATGCCGGCTACGCACAGGTTGATGGCAAAGGTGATGTGCACCATGGAAAACTCGGGTTTTCTTTTGTGGATCATGGCCGATACGTAATCCATGCCGCCCGTGCTGCCGCCATGCTTGATGGAATTGGCAAAGATAAAGCCGTTGATGGTGCCCGCAGCCACGGGAGCAAGAAGCGTGCTGCGGCCGTCGCTTGTGTGATACATGAAGCGGCGAACGTCGATGATGTTGTTCTGCATCAAGAGCAGCGTGCCAGAAAAAACCAGCACGTTTACCAGCGTTTTCAGGGCGAAGTCGCGGTCAACACGCCAAAATGCCATGGCGAAGAGGGGAATGTTGATGAGCAGCGACATGTAACCAACGCTGAAGTTGAACACGTACTGAATCATCGTGTTGATGCCGCCCAGCCCTGCGGGGGCGAAGGCATTGTTGAGAATGAATACCTGATAGTTGAGCGCCATCAGCATGGCCAACGCCGCCACGATGATGTAGTCCATTACCTGCGAACGCTTTTGAGACACGGGCATACGCAGTTCCTCCTTTGTCGGTAAAGCAGCGCTTCATTATAGCACCCGAAGCAAAGGATGTAAACCGGTTTTGACAAATAACGCGGGCATGGAAAAAACAGGCGAAGCGAGATTGCTCCGCCTGATATACCGTATGCTTATTTCTCAAGCGCTGCGATGACCAGCCGCGCGGTATCCGCCATTTTGCGGTGCGCTTCCATGCTGCGGCGCTGCAAATAGCGGTGCGCCTCGGGCTCGGTCATGCCGCGGGCGGATTGCAGCAGCGCCTTGGCGTGCCGGATGATCTCCTGATCCTGCTGGGAGGGTTTGGCGGGCGCGTGCGCCTGCTGCGCTTGCGTCAGCGCCTCGGCGGCCTCTGCCAGCTGATAGCGGCCGACCGGCAGCGGCAGGCGGCGGATGGCGGGGTTTTCGCAGTCGCTTAGCTGCTCCGGTTTGCCGATGACCAGCAGATCAGCCTGACCATCCAGATCGTCGTATAGTTCATCCGCCGTATAATCGGGCAGGCGCGCGGCGCAGATGACGCTGCCGCCGCCCATATAGCGCACGGCGCGCACTACTTCCGCGCCGGTACGGCAAACAGTCCGGGCGGGAAACCCGGACTGTGCCAGCCATGCGCAGATGCGGTGCGCGGCGGTATCGGATGAAAAAGCGACGATCAGGCGGTTCATTCAAAGCCCTCGGAAGCGTCAATAGGTGACGAGGTACTTTTCGATTTCCCAATTGCTCACATGGGTGCGGTAGGAATCCCATTCCTTTTCCTTGCCAGCGACGTACTGGCTGACGATGTGTTCGCCCAGGGCGGAGCATACCAGCTCATCCTTCTGCATGGCGGCGACCGCATCGTGCAGCGTGCCGGGCAGGCTGTGGATGCCCTTGGCTTCGCGCTCGGCGGGGCTCATGGCAAAGATGTTGCCGGTGATCTCGGCAGGCGGGGTCATCTTCTTTTCAATGCCGTCCAGGCCTGCGGCCAGGCACACCGTCAGCGCCAGATAGGGATTGCAGGCAGGATCGGGGCAGCGCAGTTCCACACGGGTGGCCTGCCCGCGCGCGGCGGGAATGCGGATCAGCGCCGAGCGGTTGGAGGCCGACCAGGCCGTATAGCAGGGAGCTTCATAGCCGGGCACCAGGCGCTTGTACGAGTTGACCAGCGGGTTCAGGATGGCCGTCATGCCGCCGATGTGGTGCAGCAGGCCCGCGATAAAGTGATAAGCGTCGGCGGACAGCATCTTGTCGCCCGTCTCGTCGAAGAATACGTTTTTGCCGTCCTTGAACAGGGACATATTGGTGTGCATGCCGCTGCCGTTGATGCCGAAGATGGGCTTGGGCATAAAGGTGGCGTGCAGGCCGTTTTTCTGCGCCAGCGTCTTGACGGCCAGCTTGAAGGTCATGATATTGTCGGCCGCGGCCAGCGCCTCGGCGTATTTGAAATCAATTTCGTGCTGACCGGCGGCCACCTCATGGTGGGAGGCTTCAATCTCAAAGCCCATGGTTTCCAGCGCCATGCAGATTTCGCGGCGCGTGCTCTCGCCATGATCCAGCGGGCCCAGGTCAAAGTAGCCCGCTTCGTCGTTGGTTGTGGTGGTGGGTTTGCCGTCCTCATCGGTCTGGAACAGGAAAAACTCGCACTCCGGGCCTACGTTAAAGCTGTAGCCCATATCGGCGGCCTTCTTGAGCATCCGGCGCAGCGCGCCGCGCGGATCGCCGATAAAGGGCGTGCCGTCGGGATTGTATACGTCGCAGATCAGCCGCGCGACCTTGCCGTGCTGCGGACGCCAGGGCAGGATGGTGAAGGTGTCCAGATCGGGATGTAAATACTGGTCGGATTCCTGAATGCGCACAAAGCCCTCGATGGAGCTGCCGTCAATCATGATTTCGTTGTTGACGGCCTTTTCAATCTGCGATGCGGTGATGGCCACGTTCTTGAGCTGGCCGAAAATATCGGTAAATTGCATGCGAATAAACTCCACGTCGTCTTCCCGCACAATACGAACGATATCTTCCTTGGTGAACTTGCTCATTCCGGAAACCCTCCCTTAAAAAGTAAAACAGAGCATGGGAACGCCTTGCACAGCACCCTTGCTCTGTAATGCGGATATTTTAGCAGACGAAGCGCCGTCTGTCAATCAGAATCCGAATATTTGATTGTATTTCTTTGGTATTTCAGGCGCTCTGCGCGGCGGGAGTCTTGAAACGCCTGCACAGCGAGATAATCACATACAGCGCCGCGACGCCCGTGATGATATCCGAAAGCGGCATGAAGAAGATGATGCCATCCAGCCCCCAGAACAGCGGCAGCAGCAGCGGAAGCCCCACGCCGCACACGATCTCGCGCAGCATGGACAGCGCGGTGGATAACCCCGCCTTGCCCATGGCTTGCAGGAAAATAAACGCGCCCTTATTGATACAGGATAGCGTGGTCATGGCCAGAAAAATGCGGATGCATCGGATGGCGAAATTGGTATAGTGAACGCTTTCCTCCGCCGCGCCGAAGATGCCGATCAGCTGTCTTGGGAAGCACTCAAAGATCACCGTGGCGACCAGTCCGACGATGGCCTCCGCCCAGGTCAGCAGCCGCAGCAGATTGCCCACGCGGTCGCGGCGCTCCGCGCCCATATTATATCCGACCACCGGTATGCACCCTGCGGCCAGGCCGATGGAAACGGACATGATGATTTGGAAGAACTTCATCACGATACCCAGCACTGCCGTGGGAATCTGCGCGTATTGCTCCTGGCCGAAGATCGCGTCCATTGCGCCATATTTTTTGACCATGTTCAGCACCGCCGCCATGGACAGCACGATGGAAATCTGCGATAGGAAGCTCGTCAGCCCCAGCCCCAGCATGCGGCGCAGCAAACGGCCTTCCACGCGGAAGCTGTCGCGACATAGACGCACGGCCTTCATGCGGAACAGGTAAATCAGCGCCAGCACGGCCGATACGATTTGCCCGATGACTGTGGCTACCGCCGCGCCCATCATGCCCCAGTGCAGGGTGTAGATGAAGATGGGATCCAGAATGCAGTTGAGAATCGCGCCCGAAAGCAGCGTGATCATGGCGAACCTGGGGCTGCCGTCCGAGCGGATGATGGGGTTAAGCGCCTGGCCGAATATGTAAAACGGCACGCCCAGGGCGATATAGAAAAAGTATTCTTTGCTCAGCCGGAAGGTTTCCTCATTGACCCGCGCGCCGAACATCGTCACGATCGGCTCTAAAAAGATCAGGTAAATCGCCGTCAGCACAAGGCTGCTGGCAATCAGCGCCACGATGGCTGTGCCCACGCCCTTGTGCGCTTCCTGTTGGTTTTGGGCGCCCAGGCTGAGGCTGACGAAGGCGCAGCAGCCGTCGCCCAGCATGGTGGCGATGGCCAGTGCGATCACCGTTAGCGGGAACACCACCGTGTTGGCCGCGTTGCCGTAGGAGCCCAGGTAGGATGCGTTGGCGATGTAGATTTGATCCACAATATTATACAGCGCGCCTACCAGCAGCGATATCACACAGGGCAGCGCGAATTTGCGCATCAGCCTGCTTACCTTTTCCGTGCCCAGAAATGCGTTGGATTGTGTTTCCATGATGCTTCCTCCTTTAATAAAAAAGCCCTTGCCGCGTTTGCGGCAGGGCAGGAAAACACAACCCGCGATACAGCCGCAGCGCTCCGTGTCGTATCAGCAGCGGCATACTGCGTGTATCGTTTCGGCGTGTATTTTAGCACCTGGAAAGCGAAAAATGCAAGCGAAATTTTCATCTGCGCCGATGGCTTTCTGCAATCGCGCCCGATAAGAAAAATTTATCGCATCAATGAAAAAAACGGCCATGCTCCAGCAAACGTTTTGAGGTTCAATTCCAGTTTCTATCCTTATTCAATTAGATTCGCGCGCTTTGGCTTCCGTACTTGCCGGGCTTATAAGACTTTGTAATCCAACGATATCGAAACATTATTTGATATTCTGCCGCAGGATGTCTATAATGGCGGCAATTCAAAGCGAAGGGGGCAAGGCGCGGTGACGCGGAGCATGCTGGGGCAGGTCGGGCGCTACGCCGCACTGCCTGCAAAACGCGGACAGATTGCCCGCAGCCTGCAAGCTGGGCCATGCCTGCCTGGCGGGTTACTGCGCAGCATCCGCAGCCAGCGCGGCCTGGGCATGATGCTGGCGGCGGACGCCGTGCTGTTTGGCTGGTGCCTGCTGGCTTCCCTTGCTCTGGACTTTGTGCCAGGGCTGCCTGCCCTGTGGCATGGGCTGCTGGGCGCGGCTGCGTGCGCACTGGCCTTTGGCCTGTGCTGGGAGGCGCCCTGGCGGATGACGCTGAAAACCGGGTATATCCTGCTGACGCTGCTCAGCGGCGAGACATGGACGGCAGCGGTTGTATTTTTGATTTTGTTTGAGCATGTGGCGGTTGTACCCGCCGAAGGAGAAGACGATGAAGGATCAGTCGAGCGAGAAAGAGCTGTTTGAGCATTGCCCGGTACCCAAGGCTATTTTTAAGCTGGCGCTGCCCACGGTGATCGGACAGATCATCCTGGTGGTGTACAACATGGCCGATACCTTCTTTATCGGCCTGACGGGCAGCGATGCGATGATTACCGCCGTGACGGTGTGCATGCCGGCCTTCATGTTCCTGTCGGCCATCTCCAACCTGTTCGGCGTGGGCGGCGCAAGCGTTATTTCCCGTGCGCTGGGCAAGCACAGCCCGGAGCGCGCCAGGCACACGGCGGCGTTTGCGCTGTGGGGCTGCATTGCGGTGACGCTGCTGTATTCGCTGGCTGCCTACCTGATGCGCGATACGTTTATCAACCTGCTGGGCGGCTCTGATCCCATGGTGCACGCCTACGCGGTGGAATACCTGGTCTGCACGGTGGTGCTCGGCGGCTTCTGCACGGCGATGAACACGCTGCTGGCGCATCTGATCCGCGCCGAGGGGCACTCGCTGCAATCCAGCGTCGGCATTACGCTGGGCGGCATCTTCAACATGGCGCTGGATCCGCTGTTCATGTTTGTGATCCTGCCCAGGGGACAGGAAACCCTGGGCGCAGCCATCGCCACGGCGCTGTCCAATGTGCTGGCTACAGGCTACTTTGTATGGGTGATCGCCCGCAACCGCGACCGCTCGGTGATGCGCTTTGCGCCCTCCCGCAGGATGCTGGACGACCGCATCCCGGCCGACGTGATGAGCACCGGCCTGCCTGCCTGCCTGATGACGCTGTTTGAAAACATCTCCTATGCGGTGCTGGATAACCTGATGTCCCTAGCGGGCACGGCCATGCAGGCGGGCATCGGCGTGGCCAAGAAGGTGAACATGCTGGCGCACTGCATCGTGCGCGGTATGGCGCAGGGCGTGCTGCCGCTGATCGGCTACAATTACGCCTCGGGCAACCACTGCCGCATGCGCTCCACCGTGCTGATTTCCACGCTGGCCTCGGTTGCCATGGCCACGCTGTGCATGACGGTCAGCCTGTGCTTCAGCCGGCAGCTGATTGGCATATTCATCCAGCACGGCTCGGATTCGGTGGTTTATGGCGCGCGCTTCCTGCGCATCCTGTCCCTGGGCGGCCCCTTCTCGGCCTGCGCTTACGCTTTCATATCGTTCTTCCAGGCGACGGGCAAGGGCATGAAGTCTTTCCTGCTGGCCATCCTGCGCAAGGGTCTGGTGGATATCCCGCTGATGTTCATCCTCAACAACGCGATGCCCATTTACGGCATCGTATGGGCTACGCCTATCGCTGATGTGATCTGCTGTGTTACGGCCATCGCGTTCTTTGCATCCTTCATGCGCCAGCACGCCGATCTTTTGAGCGATCAGCCTGCTGCGGCGGGGATGGCGCAAAGCGCAAAGGTGTGATATAATAATTTCTAATCCTGCACACACTGCATTATCAGTGATTGTGATGACTGAGAGGCTATGCTTGTGATTGATCCCAAGGTGTATTCCCTGATTAAGGTGGCCGAGACGGGCAGCTATACCCGCGCCGCCGAGCAATTATCCCTGACGCAGCCGGCGGTGAGCCAGCACATCCGCGCGCTGGAGGGCGAGCTGGGCATCCGCATTTTTGAGCGCGTCAATAACGAACTGCGCATCACCCATGAGGGCGAAACGGCCATCAAGTACGCCAAACGCATGCTGTCGCTGTACAACAATTTACAGCGCGATTTGACCAGCGAAAAGCGGCAGCTGACGCAATTGACTGTGGGCATCACTCATACGGCCGAGAGCAACGCTATTTCCGAGGCGCTGGCCAAGTATGTAAACAACCACGAGGGCGTGACGGTCAAGATCATCACCGATACGCTGAGCAACCTGTACGACAAGGTGAAAAACTATGAGCTGGATTTTGCCATCGTGGAGGGCAAGCTCAACCACCCCTCGCTGCGCTATCTGATGCTGGATACCGACTGCCTGGTGCTGGCGGTATCGCCCAACCATCGCCTGGCCAAGCAGAGCATGGTGACCATCAGCGCCCTGAAAAAGGAAAAGATGATTCTGCGCCTGCCCGACAGCAGCACGCGCAACCTGTTCGTAGCCTCGCTGGAAAGCCAGAATATGAGCATCGACGATTTTAACGTCATCATGGAAATCGACAACATCGCCACGATCAAGGATCTGATCCGCCGCGATTTCGGCGTGTCCGTGCTGGCCAAAAGCGCCTGCATGGATGAGCTGAAAAAGAAAAAAATTGCAGTCTTGCCCATCGAGAACCTGAGCATGATGCGCGAGATTAACATCGTTTACTCTCAGGACTTTGAACACTTTGAGACGCTGCGGGACATCGTGCGCAGCTACAATGAGACAAGGGGCGTGGTTGGCGACAGAAAATAATCCCTAGGAGGTACGGCGGTGGAGGAGGAGGACAAAAAACAGCTGCATTGCAGCTGTTTTTTGGTTTTGGTAAACGTGCGTCTGGGGTTTGCTTTTGGGCAGGATTCATGCTATCATACCTTCAGCACGATCAGGAGGACAAAGCCATGCGGATTACAGCGCACCACGCCCATCTTTTTCCCACCCAGGTACGGCCTGCGGGCGACATAGCGCACCTTTTGAGCACGCTGGATGCCTGCGGCATTGAGCAGTGCGTGGCCTTCGCGCCCTTTCCTGCGCAGATGCACCGGCAGGATATTTCCCCAAGCCGCTGGCTGCATGATGAAATCGCGCCGCATGGCGACCGGCTATTTGGCTTTGGCGTGATTGATTTTGCGCGCGGGCATTTGCAGGAGCAGGTGGATGAAATTGCGCAGCTGGGTTTCAGAGGCATTAAGCTGCACCCGGCGTATCAGCATTTCCATGTCTTTGGCCCCGAGGCGCGCGAGGTTTACGCCCGTGCGGAGGAGCTGGGGCTGTTCCTCAGCTTCCATACCGGCGTGCATTTCGATCGCATCGCCCATTACGATGTGCTGCTGTTCGATGAAATCGCCTGGCATTACCGCAAGCTGCGTTTCAGCATGGAGCATATCGGCGGCTACAGCTTTGTGCGCCCCGCATTGGCTGTGCTGGCTAATAACGACCATGATAAGGAGCATCCTCAGGTATACGGCGGCTTTACCAGCATTTTTGAAACCGAGCGAAATTATCTATGGTATCTCAGCCCGGAGGAGCGCGCGCTGGCCGTGCGCATGGCGGGGGAGAACGGTATCCTCTTTGGCCTGGACTTTCCCTATAATGACGTGGCGAAGATTCGCAAGGGCATCGAGGCGGTGCTTGCCATGGATGTATCCGAGACCTGCAAGGAGAAGATCCTGGGCGGCAACCTGCGCGGAATCTTGGGCATTGATTGATCGTAGCTTTATCAGCTGCCGTTTCCTTCGGCAGCTTTTTTGTAAGCGTTTTTCTTCTTTTCAGCGTACTATAAGCGACCGGTCAATCAAACCCAGGAAAGGAAGTGAGCCGTTTGACGGATGCGGAGCTGAGCCGCGCCGTGCAAAGCAGGGATGAGGCGGCGATGGAGGTTATCATCAACCGCTATTCCCGGCTGCTGTGGCGCGTGTGCGCGGCTGTTTTAAGCAAAAGCGGCGGCACGCAGGATGTTGAAGAGTGCGTGGCTGATGCCTTCGTTTACCTGTGGCGGTATCCGGAACGCTATGATTCTTCGCGTAGCACGCTGAAAACTTTTCTGTGCATGGTGGCGCGCAGCCGGGCGATGGACAGGTATCGCAGCCTGATGCGCAGCCGCACAGTGCCGATGGAAGAAGGGCTGGCTGCGCAGACACTGGATATCAGCGCGCAGGCGCTGTCCGCTGAGACGCGGCAGGAGCTGACGGCGGCGTTGCATACCCTGCCGGAAGAAGAGCAGGATATGCTGCTGCGCCGGTATCTGGGCGATCAGAAGCCGCGCGAGATTGCCCTGGCGCTGGGCATTACATCCCGCCAGGTGCAGAACCGCCTTTATCGTGCGCGGAGCAGGCTGCGCGCACAGCTGAATATGGACGAATTATAAAGGAGAAAAATGATGAACAAGCAGAATTTGCAGCATATCAAGCAGCGCTTCTGCGCGCAGACCGGGGTTCACTTTGCGCCTGCCGCAGGGCATAGAACAATGCGCCGCACGGCGCTGCTGTGCGCGGCCCTGGTGCTGTGCGCAGCCATCGCCCTGCCTGCAATGGCCGACAGTGTGCCGGCGGCGTATGAGCTGTTGTATCGCGTGTCGCCCGCCACGGCACAGTATTTCCGCTCGGTGCGCATGAGCTGCGAGGATCAGGGTATTCGCATGGAGGTGATCAGCGCTTATGCGCAGGATGATACCGCCCAGATTTATTTTACCCTACAGGATCTGACCGGCGACCGGCTGTCCAAGGATGCCGATCTGTTTGACAGCTATTCCATCCATGCCCCCTCCCCGGTAGAGGCGAATGGCGAATGTGTGGACTATGATTCCGACACGCGCACGGCGACCTTCCTGCTGACCATCCGCCAGTTGGACGGCAAAAAAATTGCGGGCGATAAGATTACCTTCACCGTGAAAAAGACGCTGGGAATTCGCACTAAGGGTGAAGCGGCCGTTCCCGCCGATGAGATTGCGCGCCTGACCGTGCAGGCCACCCAGCAGGTGCCGGAAACAAAGCTGCGCGGCTGGGGCGGCTCTGAAGAAGATGAGATAGACCCGGCGCAGCTTGCCGCGGCGCTGCTGCCGCAGACGCAGCCCTATCAGATTTATCCCGGCGTGGAGCTGACCGCCGTGGGTGAGGTGGATGGCAAGGCGCGCGTGCAGCTGCACTTTACGGATGTAAAGAATGCCGATCAGCATGGCGATGTGTATTGGACGGCGGAAGATGGCAAAACGATCGGTGCGCCGGTGAGCTTTGACTTTTTCATGGATAAGGAGCTTGGCGATGCATACAGCGAGGCGATCTTTGATGTGCCGCTGTCGCAGCTCTCGGCATGTACCATGAACGCTTATTACTTCGTTTCCGGCCAGGTGATTCATGGAAGCTGGGAGGTTACCTTCCCCCTGGAAAACGCCGAAAAGTGAATGGAAAGCAATCAAAAAGCCGTGCGCATGAACCATGCGCACGGCTTTTGTTTTGCAGTGAAGATTTTATATGAAGGCTTTATTTCAGGAACCAGCTCATCATATAGCCCGTGTAGCTGCCGTAGGATACCTGCGACCATTCCGCCCCCCAGGACAGCAGCGATACTGTAGCGCCCACAGGCACGCGGACATTTACATTGCCGCTGGTTTTGTTGGGCGAGGAGCGCAGGTTCACATAGGTGCCGCCGTTGGGGTTGTATACCCGGCGGGCAGAGGCGGCGCTGGAGGTGAACTTGAGGAACTTGGACATCATATAGCCCTTTTGCCCCTTGACCTCCACGTAGGACCAGGCAGCGCCCTTTTGCAGCACAGTCACGGCGGTGCCGTTGCTGTAGCGCCCCAGGATGCCCGCGTTGGCATATGCCTGCTCGCGCAGGTTCAATTTGCCGCTGTTGCCCGTCTGCACAATCGCGGTGCCCGCGGTGGTGGTGGGGGTACTGGGCGTGCTGGGAGCGGCGGTGGGCAGGCTTGGGGTACGCTCAGTGACGTAGGAGATATCCACAAAGCCGATTTCGCCGTTGTAGCTGACCATCCAGTAGTAGTTGCCCTTGAGCAGCACGTTCATCGCGGAGCCGTTGGGAATCTGCAGCAGCACGCCCGCATCGGAGCCGGGATAGGTGCGCAGGTTCAGCCGGCCGCCGTTGCTTGTGTTCACATAAGCGGTGCCGATGCTGCCCACGCTGCTGCCGCCCATGACCAGGTATTCGCTGCGGAAATAGCCGTACAGCGGGGAGCCGTTCAGATTGACGGATACATACCACCAGCCGTCCGCCTGCCGGTTGATGACCTGGCAGGTGGCGCCGTTATAGAAGATGCCCAACACATTGGCAGTGTAGCTGGGAGCCTCGCGCAGATTCAAAAATCGCGTTCCCGCAGGGTTTTTTACCGTGGCGGTGCTGGAGGATGCGCCGGATACGGTTTTCAGGAAATTCTTGCTCATATAGCCGGTGCGCCCCTGATACGCACCGGAATACAGCCGCACCTGATACCAGTTGTCCGATTCGCCCTCGATGCCTACCCAGTCGTTGCGGTTGGCCTGGCCAAGCCAGGTGTACTCGCTGCCGGGGCCAGAACGCAGGTTGAGCGTATCAGTATTATACACCACGGCGAAGGGCGTGCTGCTGGCGCTGATGGGATCGGTGCTGGAGGAGCCGCCCACCACGCGCAGGAAGTTCTTGCTCATGTAGCCGGTCAGCCGGTTATCCAGGGTGATCACCTGATACCAGTTGCCGCTTTCACCAACCACGCGCACGCGCTCGCCCAGGGGCACAGCGCCCAGCCAGCTATAGCTGCTGCCAGGGCCGGAGCGGATGTTCAAGGATTCAGTGTTGTAAACCTCTGCGTAAAACTCAGCCAGAGCCAGCGGGCACAGGCTTAACAGCAGCGCGGCTGCCAATAGCAGGGCAAGAAGCTTTTTCTTCATGGTAAATACCTCCCAAAGGGGTCTTCATCTATAAAGACGAAAGAAGCGCCCTTTTTCATCCCACACCAGTATAACAAATTATTCCTGCCGCGGCAATAGCGGCGATACAGCATTTTCCTTTTTACATGTTGGAAAGTTGCATTTTGCGCCGCAAACAGGTATAATAGGAACGTTTCCATACGATACTGATGCGAAGGGACGTTTTTAAGATGAAGTTAGGCGTCGTTGGTCTGCCCAATGTGGGCAAAAGCACCCTGTTTAACGCCATTACCAATGCGGGCGCGCAGGCCGCTAATTATCCGTTCTGCACCATTGAACCCAACTCCGGCGTGGTAGCCGTGCCGGATGAGCGTCTGGACGTGCTGGCCCAGATGTATGAGCCCAAGAAGGTTACGCCCGCCAGCGTGGAATTTGTGGATATAGCGGGCCTGGTCAAGGGCGCCAGCCACGGCGAGGGCCTGGGCAACAAGTTCCTGTCCCATATCCGTGAGTGCGATGCCATCGTGCATGTTGTGCGCTGTTTTGAGGATGATAATATCATCCATGTGGACGGCTCGGTTGATCCCGCGCGCGATATCGAGACAATTAACCTGGAGCTGGTTTTTGCCGACATGGAGACGGTGGAAAAGCGCCTGGATAAGGCGCGCAAGCTGTTCAAAACCGGCGATAAGAAATACGCTGCCGAGGCCGAAACGGCTGAAAAGCTGTACGCGCATCTGGAATCGGGCAAGCCTGCCCGCACCTGCGCGCTGACCGAGGATGAGCAGGCCATCGTGGACGGCTGGTTCCTGCTGACGGACAAGCCCGTAATCTATGTGGCTAATATTGCCGAGGACGCGCTGGACGGTATCGATACCAACCCCCTGGTACGTACCGTGCGCGATATTGCCAGGCAGGAGCATGCCGAGTGCGTGGCCATTTCCGCCCAGATCGAGGAGGAAATCGCCGGCATGGAGGCTGATGAGCGCGTCATGTTCCTGGAGGAGCTGGGCATTGAAAAGAGCGGCCTGGATACGCTGATCACCGCCTGCTATCATCTGCTGGGGCTGATCTCCTTCCTGACCGCCGGCTCGGATGAATGCCGCGCCTGGACGATTAAGCGCGGCACCAAGGCGCCCCAGGCGGCGGGCAAAATCCATACGGACTTTGAACGTGGCTTTATCCGCGCCGAGATAGTGCCCTTTGAAACCCTTAAGGAGTTGGGCAGCATGAACGCTTGCCGCGAAAAGGGGCTGATCCGCTCCGAGGGCAAGGATTATGTGATGCAGGATGGCGATGTGACGCTGTTCCGCTTCAACGTGTAAGCAATGCGTAAAGATTGAAAGAAGGTGCCCTGGCAATGAGCAAACTGGGCTACGCGGTTAAGCGCGCCATGAAAATGGACTGGAAAAAAATGCGCCAGACTGCCGATATGCTGCATGAAAAAACCGGCAAAAGCCGCGCCTGGCTGATGCAGGATATGCTGCGCTGCGCGCTGCGCTACAACGCGGGCTACATGGATTATAAAATCGCCGCCATGTACAATCTGAACGATGCGCAGCGGCGCACCGTCATTACCCGCGGTATCTCCAATAATATTGTCCGCCGCATGAACGATAAGGCCTACTGGCACTATTTTGATGATAAAACCACCTTCAATACCCTGTTTGCGCCCTATATTGGCCGCAAGTGGATCAAGGTGGACGACAGCCTGACGGCGGACGCGCTGGCGGAGTTTCTTAGCGATCTGCCCGCCGTGCTCTTTAAGCCCCTGGAGGGCTCCAGCGGCGTGGGCATCGTCAAGTATAACAAGGCCGATTGGGAAAAGGATATACCCGCGTTTCTCAATACCCTGCGCGGGCAGGGCGCGGGACTGCTGGAGGAGCTGCTGGTACAGCATCCCGAAATGTCCCGCCTGTGCCCAACCTCGGTCAATACCGTGCGCATCGCCACCCTGCTTGGCGATAAGCGCGAGGGTGTGGTATACGCCTTCCTGCGCATCGGCAACGGCAAGGTAATGGATAATGTGGATCAGGGCGGCATGGCCGCGCGCGTGGATCTGGCTACCGGCAAGCTGCTGACTGTGGCTGCCGATAAGGCGGGCAACGTGTATGACAAGCATCCCATCACTGGCACGCCCATCGTGGGCTTTACTATTCCCTATTTTAAAGAAGCCATGGATATGTGCCTGCAGGCCATGCACAAGGTGCCGCAGGTGCGCTTTGTGGCCTGGGATGTGGCTATTACGGCCGACGGCCCGCGCTTTATCGAGGGCAATTCCTTCCCCAGCCACGCTGTGCCGCAGTTTGCGGCGCACTATCCCGATGGCATTGGTATTTTGCCGGAGTTCCGCAAGTTTATCGATATCTAATCCCCAGTCTTTGACTTGAACGAAAGGAGAGGAATACGCCGTGGATATCCTCAAAACGCTGATCGTCTACATGGTCATGGTGGCTAACGGCGCGGTCGTGGCCAGCGGCGCTACGCCCATTCCCTACGAGACGCTGCATACGCCCACCCCGTATATGACGGCTACGCCCACCCCTGCGCCCACGCCCGATCCTACCCTTGCGCCTGCCGTCGCCACCGCCACGCCCCGGCTGTATCTGCTTACCAAGGGCAGCACGGGCACCAGCGTGCGCAATCTGCAGGCGCGGCTGATCGAGCTGGGCTACCTCAACGGCGAGGCGGACGGCATCTATGGCAAGGCGACTGAAAACGCCGTGCGTGATTTTCAGCTGCGCAACGGCCTGAAGGTGGATGGCAAGGCTGGTCTGCAAACCCAGGAAAAGCTGTTCTACGCGCAGGATGTTGTGGCGGCTAAATAATAACGGTTTAGAGCGTATTTCCAAATTCTAATCCCTTTCTCATTTTCGCAAAAGGACGGTCTAATCTTCCAGCAGTATACTGCCACCGTACTCAAAAAACACACGACATGGAGGAATCACAGATGGATCATCTTGAAATGGTGGAAAAGCTGCGCGCGAAGGCGAACGTATCCTATGAGGAGGCGCGAGACGCGCTGGAAGCGTGCGATTGGGATTTGCTGGACGCGCTGCTGATGCTGGAAAGCGAAGGCCGTCTGAACGAGGAAAAGCAGGCGGAATATACCACCCGCCCCAAGACCGAGGAAAAGCCCCGCGCCGAGCGCAGGAAGCGCGGCGAGGGCGTTATCTCCCAGCTGATGCGCGGTCTGGGCCGCTTTATTCGCAAGTGCAACGCCGTTACCGTGCAGATTAAAAAGGGCGGCGAAACCCGCATGGAGCTGTCCATGACGGTGGTTATCCTGCTGGTGGCGTTCATGTTCTGGTGGGTGATTGTCGCGGCCTTGATCGCTATGATCTTTGGCTACCGCTATTCCGTTAAGGGTCTGCGCATCGACGATGATGTAAACCAGGCCATGGACAAGGCGGGGGACTTTGTCAACAACGTCGTCAACGTCACGCCCGTGAAGGTTGTCCATGAGGATGAACACAAGGATACGGATTCCGACGAAAATAAGTAAACCTCAAACATTCGGCGTTGGAAGAAAATTCCAACGCCATTTTGTATAGGGAGAGATATTTTGCATGCAGCAGAGCATTTTGCTGATTGAGGATGAGGAGTCGCTGGCGCGCTTTGTGGAGCTGGAGCTGCAGCACGAGGGTTACGCTGTGGCCAAGCGCTTTGATGGGCGCGAGGGGCTGGACGAGGCGCTGCGGGGCGCGTATGATTTGATCCTGCTGGATATCATGCTGCCCGGCCTGAACGGACTGGAGGTGCTGCGCCGTCTGCGCCGCGAAAAGCAAACGCCCGTCATTTTGCTGACCGCGCGCGATGCGGTGATGGATAAGGTGACAGGGCTGGATGCGGGCGCGGAGGATTACATCACCAAGCCCTTTGCCATTGAGGAGCTGCTGGCACGCATCCGCACGGCGCTGCGCCGCAAGGCAGCCGCGCCTGCTGCCGATGTGCTGCGGGTGGGGCCGGTGGCGCTGGATCCTCTGCGCCATATCGTAACCGTTAACGGGCAGGAGGTTACGCTGACGGGGCGCGAATTTCAACTGCTGCAATACATGATGGAAAACGAGGATATCGTGCTGTCGCGCGAAACGCTGCTGTCCACCGTGTGGGGCTATGACTATCTGGGCGAAACCAACGTGGTGGACGTCTATATCCGCTACCTGCGGCAGAAGATTGACGAAACGCATCATGTAAAAACCCTGCATACCATCCGCGGCGTGGGTTATGTGATGAAGGCGGAGGACAGCCATGTCTGAAACTCGACGCATGACCTCCACCGCCGCGCGCATCAACCGCAGCTTTACCTGGCGGTTGATCACGGTGCTGTTCTGGATAAACCTGCTGGTGTTGGCTTTGGCGCTGGGCGGATGGTGCTATTATCAGGAAAAGGCTGCCCTGGGTGCGGCTTGGCAGCCCAATATCTGGCGCAGCGTGCAGATCAGCAGCGATGTGCCCTGGTATACCAAGCCGGCCACGACGGTATATTCCTTCCGCGCGCCCACGCAGCAGGAAAGTCATGTAGTCATCGCAGGGGATTACTGCATGCGTGTCGCTTGGCTGTTTATCGCTCTTTTGTGCGCCGAGTTTTTGATGATTCTGTGTCAATATGGCGCAGGGCGGCGCAGGGCTGAGCGCCTGCTGACTCCGCTTCGACGCATGGCCGAGACGGCGCAATCGTTGGACAAAACGTTTGATACCCGAAAGTATCATGACTTAGAGGAAGCCATTTCGCAGGTCAACGTCGGCGTGGACAACGCGCGCATCGAGACGGGCGACCGCGATCTCAAAGGCATGGAGGAGGCGGTCAACGGGCTGCTTCGCCGCACGCAGGAGGCATATCGCCAACAAACACGCTTTGTATCCGATGCCTCGCATGAGCTGCGCACGCCCATCAGCGTGATACGCGGATATGCCGAAATGCTGGATCGCTGGGGCAAGAACGATGAGAAGGTGCGCGACGAGTCCATCGCCGCCATCTTAAAGGAAGCGGACAGCATGCAGCGGCTGGTAGAGCAGCTGCTGTTCCTGGCCAGGGGCGATAGCGGCCGACAGACGCTGACGATATCGCGTGTGGATTTGACGGCGGTGATGCAGGAAATCTGCGAGGAAATGCGCATGGTTGCGCCCGCCCGCACCTTTGTGATGCCGGATTCCGAGCCTGTTTATGCCCAGGGCGACGCAGGCATGATCAAGCAGGCTGCGCGCATTTTGACAGATAACGCCATGCGCTATTCGCCCGAGGACGAGCGCATTACCCTGCGTGCCTTCCGCAATGAGAAAGGCGAAAGCTGCCTGTCTGTGCAGGATAACGGCGCAGGCATGAGCGCCCAGGATGTGCCGCATATTTTTGAGCGCTTTTACCGCTCCGACCGCGCGCGCTCCCGTGCCGGCGGCACGGGACTGGGGCTGTCCATCGCCAAGTGGATTGCCGATGCGCACAACGGCTATTTTGATGTGATTACGCGCGAGGGTGTGGGCACGCGCATTACGCTGTGCCTGCCTGCCGCGCCTGAAAGTGGAAAAGGAGATAACGTATGATGCGCTACCGCTGCCTGGTTCTGGATCATGATGACACCTCCGTGCAGAGCACGCCCACGGTGCATTATCCCGCTTATGTGGAAACCATGCGCCGCCTGCGCCCGCAGCTGACCCCGGCCACGCGGGAGGAGTTTACCCGCCTGTGGTTTGAATCCCGCTTTATGGAAACCTGCCGCGATGTGTATCATTTTACGCCCGAGGAAATGCAGCTTCAGGATGATAACTGGAAGGAGTTTATGCAGCAGCGCGTGCCCGAGTTTTTTGATGGTCTGCCGCAGATCATCCGCCGCCAGCGCGCGGAGGGCGGGCTGGTGTGCGTGGTATCGCATTCCTATGCGCGCTATATCCGCCGGGATTATGCCGCAGCGGGCCTGCCCGAGCCAAACGCCGTGCTGGGCTGGGAAATTGGGGCGGAGCATCAAAAGCCCAGCCCCGAGCCGCTGGAGCGGCTGATGCAGCAGTTTGATCTGACGCCTGCCGACATCCTGGTGGTGGATGATCTCAAGCCCGGCTTCGATATGGCGCGCGCCGCCGGGTGTGATTTTATCGCCGCGCTGTGGGGCTATCCAAACGGCGCGCTGCGGCAGATGATCGCCGAGGGCGCGCAGGGCGGCCGTATGCTGGAAACGCCGGCGGAGCTGTACCAGGCGCTGTTTGGGGAAGAAATGAAGGAAAGATGAGGCGCGATTATTCTGCGTATTGAGCGGAAGGTACAGAATGAGATGCTGCTTGCGGTTCAGCGTATCAGGCTCATTTCATTCGCCAGTTTTCCCCAAGGAGAAGCCTTATGCGTGCTTTGCTGTAAGAGTAGCGTGAGGTGGTTTTTGCAAAATTCACGACTATGAGAGCCTTCTCCCAAACGGGAGAAGGTGTCGAGCGAATAGCG
>ERZ827520.1765-NODE-1765-length-23148-cov-3.407829_pt1 | contig 23148 bp, 20 predicted proteins | sample MGYA00519581_ERZ827520 | MGnify/ENA primary metagenome ERZ827520 (study PRJEB31778, sample SAMEA3449339) | human gut metagenome | biome: human gut; feature: human-associated habitat; material: faeces | place: United Kingdom | collected 2010/2012 ...
CGACGGTGTAGATGTCTAGGTCGTTGGTCGGTTCGTCGAGGATGAGCACGTCCGGATTGCCGAACAGGGCACGGGCCAGCAGTACGCGCACTTTGTCCTTGGTCTCCAGATCGGCCATCATGGAGTAGTGTTTGTCCTCCGGGATGCCCAGCGAGGAAAGCAGCGAGGCGGCGTCGCTCTCGGCATTCCATCCGCCCATTTTTTCGAATGCGTCGCTCAATTCCCCGGCGCGGATGCCGTCTTCGTCCGAAAAGTCGGGTTTGGCATAGACGGCGTCCAGCTCGGCTTTTATCTCGGAGAGGCGGCTGTTGCCCGAAATGACGGTATCGAGCACCGTACGGTCGTCGAAGGCATAGTGGTCCTGGGAAAGGACGGACATTCGTTTGTCTTTTTCCAGGGATACGGACCCGCTGGTGGGTTCGATCTCTCCGGAGAGGATCTTGAGAAAGGTGGATTTTCCGGCTCCGTTGGCGCCGATGACCCCGTAGCAGTTCCCGGGGGTGAATTTCAGATTGACATCTTCGAAGAGGACCCGTTTGCCGAATTGGAGGGAAAGGTTGGATACCGTGAGCATGATAGGTGTCTTTTGGCTTGTATTTGAGATGGCGCAAAGGTAAGCAATCCCCCGGGATGAAAAAAATAACACATCTGCTGTAACCTTTTTGCCGTTTTTCCGGTCTAATGTTGTTGAAAAGAAAGAAGGAAAGAAGAAATGAAGAAAATGCCATGGATCGGTCTGTCTTTCGCTTGCCTGTTTGTCGGGGCTTGTACGGAAGGGGTGGCCTTTGAGAACAATACGGAGAGGGCGCAGCAGGAAGGCTCATTTGCTGGAGTTCTCGCTCTCGAGATCCGGCAGAAAGGAGGACAGACACACCTTTTTCCCAGCCGAAGCGACACTTTGCATGTTCGGATAGAAGGATTTCAGGGAGGGAACGCAGGAGTACCCGCAGCGAAGCCCCGGTATGAGCAGGACGGCGATCGCCTGATACTTCGGATTCCGGACGGCGGATCGTTCGAGGATCCTTCCCGACAGATGGTTGCGGTAGAAGTACCGGCTTGCGTGGAGGTGGTAAAGGTGAAAAACCGGGGCGATGTGCAGGCCGAAGGACTGACGGTGCGCTCGTTGGAATTGGTCAGTACGCGTGGAAAGGTCGATCCGGGCGATTGTTGCGGATGGGAAAAAGTGCATATTTCTTCCCGGAAATAAGACAAAAGGAAATAACAGAGAAAATATAAATGGAGTTCGCTATGAAGAAGATATTTTTTGCGGCTTTTGCCGCGGTTTTCGCTTTGTTGGCTGCCGGATGCAGTTGGAGTGCCGTGAACCGTTCCGGATGGTCGGAGGGGAATGCGGTTCAGTGGAAGGACACGACCCTTCTCGACGGCCAGTATGCCGGGGTGCGTGCCGCTCGGGTAGCGCAGAGCATTTTCCCGGTGCGTGTCCTTCCCGGTACATCGGATAGCGTGTCGGTAGTGTGCTACGTAGGGCAGATGAAGGTCAATGTCCCCGACTACAAGATCGGCGTGCGTCAGGACGGGGGCGTGCTGGAGATCTATCAGACGCCCAAGGACGGAGTGGTTTGCCGACAGGCTTCGGGGTGCTACCTCGAACTGCGGGTGCCCGCCTCGGTGCGGGAGGTGGACATCCAGGGCGTCTCGGGCGGAATTTATGCCGAAGGGGTTTCTTTGGATCGCCTGAAGGCGCAGACGGTTTCGGGGGGAGTGAAAGTGAGCGGAGTGAATGCCGAGCAAATGAACTTGAGTACGGTCTCGGGAGGTGTAGAGCTCTCGCAGGTATGGGGAAAGTGGCTCACATGCAAGACCGTCTCGGGCGGGATTCGCGCCGAGGCTTTGTCGGCCAACCAAATGGAGGGAGAAACCGTCTCGGGCGGAGTGAAAGTCTATTTGGAAGATTCGGCACAAGAGGTATCTTTGGAGAGTATTTCGGGCGGGATCGACGTGTACCTCAAAGGTGATCTGAGCCGCAACGGTTACGATTTGAATGCCACTTCGGGCGGAGTACGGGTGGCCGGGGTCGGTGAATCCCGGCGCCATTTCGAAAGCGAAGGCCAGAGCGGAGGAGTACACCTGAAGGCCACGACGGTTTCGGGCGGGGTCGATGTACGCTCCTGGTAGGAAGTGGCGGAGAGGAGAAAAGACGGAAAGAATGTCAAACGCAAATACGAAAGAAGTGCGATGAAAAAGCTACTCTTGTTATTCTGCGCCCTGTGGATGATGGGAACCGTCGGGGCGGAGACGATCGAGAACAAAGTGTTTATCGATGCGGCTTATTCGGGGGTAACCACCATCAAGGTAGTGCAGCCGGTCTTGCCGGTGAGTGTGGTCAAAACAGACGGTGCGCAGACCAAGGTCGAGTGCCGGGTGGACTACATGGATATTCGGGAAAAGAATTTCAGCATCCAGGCGCGCAAGTCGGGTTCGACCTTGGAGATCTACCAAACGCTCCGCTCGGTGTCCATCCGCCGTGCGCAGGGCTATATCCGTATCGAGGCTCCGGCGGATGTGCGGGTGGTCGTTGTCAATGGAGTTGCGGGCGATGTCTCGCTGCAGGGGCTTCGTTTGGAGGGAGCGGAAGTCTCGTCCGTTTCGGGGTGTGTGTCGCTGGTCGGCGTATCGGCGGACGACCTGTCGGTGAGCACGGTATCGGGCGATATGACCCTCAAGGGGATCACGTCTAACTTGGCCGTAGTGCGCACTACCTCGGGCAATGTTTCCCTGGCCGATTGTGCGGGCAACAAGATCGATGTAACTACCATTGCGGGCGATGTGCTGGCCAAGGGGAGCAAGACCGGGGTGGATTTTTCCCTGGTCGGGGTGTCCTCCACTTCGGGCAACGTATGCCTGTACATGGGACCGAAACTCCGGCAGACGTCGATCAAATCCGTCTCGGGCGATATCCGCCTTTACCTGAAGGGCGACCTGAAGTCGCATAGCTACTCGCTCAGCGGGATGAGCAGCGAGATCGAGATTTCGGGTGTGGCGCGCGCCAGCCGCCGCCTGGAGTTGAACACTTCCGGAAATGGGGTTCAAGTGCGGGCCAATGCCGTTTCGGGCAATATATACGTGGGGGCGTGGTAGAAAGGCGTGGTAAAAAGGTGACTTGCTCTGCGGTAAAATAAAAAATCCGGCAACGCATAGTGCGTTGCCGGATTTTTTATCGCTGCGCGGGGCTTTTCTGTCTGCAGCAGGTATGCGTTAGAAAAACAACTTCCATGCGATGGCGGCCACTCCGACGATCAGGCAGTAGATGGCAAACCATTTCAGCTGTGCGCGTTTTACCAGGGCGATCATCCAGCGGCAGGCGGCGATGCCCACCAGGAACGATACCAGAGTCCCTGCCAGGATGACACCGGCACCGCTTTGGGACATGTCGGCCGAGAGCCCTCCGTCCAGGATGTCTTTGGCGATCTGGCCGAAGATAAGCGGAAGCACCATCAGGAACGAGAAGCGGGCGGCATCGCCTCGGTCTACCTTGCAGAGGACTGAAGTGGATATCGTTGTGCCGGAACGGGACAGTCCGGGCAGGATAGCCAAGGCTTGCGAGAGGCCGATGATCAGGGCGCTGGCGAACGACACTTTCCGGGTGGTGTCCCGGGCGCGGTCCGCTACCAGCAGCAGGGCGGCGGTGAGGATGAGCATGGAGCCGACCAGCAGGACGTTGCCTTCGAAGAGCAGGTCGATGTAGTCCATGAAGAAAAGCCCGGCGATCCCGGCCGGGATCATCGAAACGGCGATCATGGCCAGGTAGCGCGTCTGCTCGTTCCAACGGAATTCAAAGAGTCCTTTGAGCAGGTCCCAGATCGTTTTTCGGAAGACGACCACCGTCGCCAGGGCAGTTCCGACGTGGAGGTAGATGGTAAAGGCCAGTCCGGCGCTTCCTTCCAGGTCTACTCCGAGGGCGGCTTTGGCCAGTTCCAGTTGTCCGCTGGAAGATACGGGCAGGAATTCCGCCAGTCCTTGGATGAGCCCCAAAAGGATCGCTTGCCATAAATCCATAGTATAAAGAGGGTTAAGAGGTTAAACGAGGTAAGGCACTCCGCCGCGCGCGGAAGATTTTCCCTATCCGGGCCGGGAGATGCTTTTCCACCCTCCCGGGCGGGACGTCCCGGGGTTATTTCTCTGCCGGGGTGTCGCTTTTCTTGCGCGGGGAGTAAAAGATGGCGATGATCTCGATCACGAATCCCAGGATGACGATCAGCGGTGCCCAGAAGATGCGCCGGCGGGAGAAGATCGCTTCGTTGAACTGGGTCAGGTCGGGGTCGTTGCCTCCGCTCATCAGGAGAAATCCCAGCAGGATGACGACCACTCCGGCCGCCATCAGGAGGTAATTGTTCCGGGTGAAGAGAAAGGTGCTTTGTGAGGCTTTCATAAGGCGTGTGGTTTGTGTTTTGAAACGGGGGTTAGTAATACAGGTCTTCGGGGCGCATGCCGAGGAATTTGCGCACGGCTGTCCGGCCGCTGATCATCGTGATGAGCACCGAGATGATCACCAGACCGCAGTACAAGGCTCCGATGAGCCGCAGGTCCAGTACGATCCGGTATTCGGGCTGCCACTGGTACAGGTAATATACGATGCCGGAGAGCAGGATCAGGGCGATGAAGGCGCTGATCAGTGCGCTGCCTACCAGGCGGTTGACAAAGGGCCGACGGATAAACTTCGGGGTGGCTCCCACCAGTTGCATGGTCCGGATGGTAAAGCGTTTGGAATAGATGGTCAGGCGCACCGAGTTGTTGATCAGCAGGATGGACACGACCAGAAACAGGATGGCGAAAGCACCCAGCCACAGGCTGATGGTGCGGATGTTGGAGTTTATTTCGTCCAGCATGATCCGGTTGTAGTCCACCGAATCGACGAAGTCGTTTTTCATCAGCATCGTGGCTACGGAATCGACCTGGCGGCTGTCGGCATATTCGGCGCGGAAAAATACGTCGATACGGTCGTTGAGGGGGTTGTCCCCGACGAACTCGACGAAATCCTCGCCCAAGTCGTCCTTGAGGGTTTGAAGGGCATCTTCCCGGCTGACGAACTGGACACCTTTGGCGTAGGGAGCTACTTCGATGGCGCGGATGAACTGGTCGAGGTCCTGTTGTTTCACGCCGTCCTTCAGGGCGACCCCGACGGCGAAGTTTTCCTTGATGTGGCGGGTGAGGTTGTCCGTGGAGAGCACCAGCATCCCGATGAGGCCCAGGATGAAAAGTACCAGCGTGGTGCTGACCACTACCGATACGTAGGACGATTTGACCCGGCGGCGTTCGTATTTTTCTCTTTTGTCTTTTCTCATGCAGATGAGATGGATTCAGCGGCTAAATTACTAAAAAGGGCGCAATGTGTGGTCGTTGCGCCCTGTTTTTTTGTCTTTGGGAGGGAAGACGGGGGTTATTTCTTACCCCCGAACAAGCCCTTGATGGCGTCGACCGCTTTGTCTTTCAGGTTGTCGGTCTGCTCCTTCACTTTTTCCTCGGCTTTTTCCTTGGCGGCTTCGGCGGCGTTTTTGGCGGCCTTTTCGGTTTCGGATTTCAGGTAGTCGGCCAGCGAGGGGCTATGATCCGGACCGTACGCGATGGAGTATTTCGGCGAAGTAGCTTCCCCGGTGATCAGCCCGGCAATGTCGAGCGTTTCGCCCACCGAGGTTTTCACCCCGAGGGAAGAGAGGGTCGAGACGGCCTTGTCGATCGTCTGGTTGATGCTCTGGGGCAGCATCGTACGGGGTACTTTCAGGTCGGTGGTCATGTCGAGGGTCATCCCTTCGAGGGCCATATCGCCGGCTAGGGTAGCTCCGATGCCGGCCAGTTTGAACGAAGTCGGGGCGACGGTCAGCCGGCCGTCGGTGATGGTATAGCTGAGGTTGAGGTCTTCCACCTTCGGGTCGTTTTCCAGGGCGGAGATCCCGAGGGCTTTTCCCAGCGTCTTGGTAAATTCGCTGTTCTTCAGCTGTAAACCTTGTGTGGACAGGGTGCCCTGGCTGTTCATCGTGGTGTACACCGGCTGCATCGCTGCGTCCAGGCGGGTGTTGAGTGCGATCGAGCCGCTGACCCGTCCGCTCACCGAAGAGGCTATCGGTGCCAAGGTCTTCACACTGGTGAACATGGCGGCCATCTGCGGGATGTCGAGCCCGGAGAGCGAGAAGGTCATGTCGGCCAGGGCGTTGTCCGCCTGGCGGGCGTCGTAGGAACCCGAAGCGTTTACCGTGCCGTCCGCTACGTGCATGGCGATGTTTTTCAGGTAGGCGATCTGGTCGTACAGGCCCAGATGTCCCTGAACCTGGGAGAGGGCGATGGTGCCGTAGCTTACCTTTTTCAGGTCGAGTTGCGTGTCGAACCGGATGCCTTTGGGCAGGCGGATGGGCTGGGAGGCAGCCGTTTCCTCCGGGGAGGATTGCGCGACTTCCTGGGCGGCAGGGGTGGCGGTGCTGTCGGCCGGCAGGATGGAGGACAGGTCGAGGTTTTTCGAGGCGACATTCAGGTTGCCCTGCAGGGTTTGTCCTTTCAGGTAGTACCCGAGGTAGTTTTTCAGTTGTCCCGAAAGGGAAAGGTCGCTTTCACCGATCTCCAGGGCGAAAGAGCGAAGGTCGAGGGCTTGAGGCGAGAAGACCAGCTGTGCCGAGGGGATCCTTACCGGTTGTGCGACCGAGCGAGTGGCGTATTCCAGGTTTTGGATCGAGATGCTGCCGTCGGCCTTGAAGTCCTGGTAGTTGCCTTTTTCCAGGGTGGACATCCGGCCGGCGATCGAGACGTCGGCGAGGATCTTTCCGTCGATCCGATCATCCTCCTCCAGCGGGATCACATCGCGCAGCGAGGCTACGTCGAGCGTGGTCTTCAGCGAAGCGCGGATGTCCGGATCGCTGATCGGGGTGGCAAGTTGCAGGGTGGCGGAAACCGGGCTGTCGGCTACTTTCATCGTGCATTTGGACATGTCGATGGTCAGGGCGTCGAGCGAGGTGCTCTGGGGCGAAGCTACCCGCAGGTCGATCTGGATGTCGTCGATCGATTTGGGTAGTTTGGGGTATTGGATGCGGCCGTTCTCGGCTTTGAGCAGCGCTTGGATAGCGGGGAAGGCATTTTCGCCGTAGGTGCCTTTGACGGTGGCATCCATCTCGAAGGTCCCTTCGGTTTTCACCCCGTCCAGCATCGAGGCGTATTGCGGGGGAAGCATCGAGAGCAGGGACGAGAACTGGGTCTTCCCGCTGCCCAGATGCAGGTCGATGTCCATGCCGCCGCCGTCCAGCAGACCGAGGGAACCTTCACACAACAGGTCGATGTCGTTCAGATGCAGGTTGTAGTCCTCGCCCTGCGTGTCGACCGTGAAGACCATTGCGCCCATGTCCATGTCCAGGGTGATGTGACCCAGGATGCGGGCGTCCTTGATGTAGCGGGTACCTTCCACAGCGAAGGTGAGCGTGTCGATGGAGGTCTCGGTTTTCAGGGCAAAACGTTCGGAGCGCATTGCGCCGCTGCCCGAGTGGTTCAGGTTGCCGATATGCAGGGCCATCGACGAGGTGGAGTCGATGTAATCCACTTCGGCGCGGGAGATGCTGTATTTTTTTAGGTCGATGTTCAGCGCCAGGGCACTCGTGTCGGCCGGTTCGGATTCCTTTTCGTCCGAGGGTTTGACGATGTCGTAGTTGGCACTGCCGTCCTTGGCGGTGATCAGGTGGATTTGGGGTTTTTCCAGTCCGACGGCCCGGATGTTGGGCGTGCCGGAAAAGACGCTGGCGAGGTCGATCACAGCGTAGATCTTCGAAGCACGGATCAGGGTGGTGCCTTCGAATTTTCCCGTGCCTTCGATGGCGAAGTCTTCGATGGCGAGGGTGAAGTTGGGGAAGTGGGAGAACAGCGAGAAGTGTACGTCCGAGGGATCGACCACGATCCGGGCGGTGAGCGATTCGTTGGCGGCCTGGAGGGCGGCGTCGACGATCTTGTCCTTGAAGAAATAGGGGATGGCGATCATCAGGACGATGAGCAGCCCGACGAGGGATCCTATGCCGATGGCTGCGATCTTGAATGCTTTCATTTTTGTATGGGGTATTGTGTTTTTTCTGCGGCGTCGAACCGATTTTGGTCGATGTGGAAAGTTACGGAGATTTGGGCCGGGATGGGTCTTAAAATGTCGTTAAAAAAAGATAAGAAATTAAATGGGAAAAAGTGGTGGAAAGTGGTGGGGATGTGGTGGAAATGTAGTAATTTTGAACGATAATAGATCGTATGTACCGTATACTCGAGACATTTGTCGTAAAACCTGATGCCAAAGGGCGTATAGCCCTGCCTTCGGCCCTGCGCAAGGCGCTGGGCGGAGAGGTGGCCGGCGGATTTTTTATTCGCCGCTCGATGCAGGAGACGTGTTTGGAGATGTACACGTCCCGCATGTGGGAGGAGGAGTTGGGCAAGATCCAGCGTTTGAATCCCTATGTGCGGGAGCACCGCGACTTCATTCGCCGTTTCATGGCGGGGGTGCGCTTTGTGGAGGCCGATGCGGTGGGACGGGTGAATATCCCGGCCGATCTGGCTGTTTGGGCGCATTTCGAACGGGAAGTGGTGTTGTCTCCGGTGGGGAATTTCTTCGAGTTGTGGGACAAAGACCTGTACGAACAGGCGCTCGGCCGCGGAGAGAGTTCCTATGCCGAGTTGGCAGAAAGATTGATGGGATCCGCCGGGAAGGAAGGTGATGGTTCCTCCCGGGAGATATGAATACGACGATGAGTTACCACGTACCCGTACTTTTGAACGAGTCCGTCGATGCTCTTGCGATCAAGCCCGACGGTGTGTACGTCGATGCGACGTTCGGCGGCGGCGGACACTCGCGCGAAATCCTTTCCCGCTTGGGGCAAGGCGGCCGTTTGTTCGCCTTCGACCAGGACAGCGAAGTGCCGGCCGGGGAGATCGACGACCCTCGCTTTACCTTTGTCGGGGAAAACTTCCGCTACATGTCCCGTTACCTGCGTTTTTATCGGGTGGAGGCTGTCGATGGCATCCTGGCCGATCTGGGTGTGTCGTCCCACCAGTTCGATACGGCGGGGCGCGGTTTTTCCATTCGCTACGACGGCCCGCTGGACATGCGGATGAACCCTTCGGGAGGGCTGACGGCGGCTCAGGTGGTCAATGAGTACGAGGCGGAGGCCTTGGCCGATCTTTTTTACCGCTATGGAGAGCTTCGCCAAGGGCGGGCTTTGGCTCGTCAGATTCTGAGGAAACGCCCCATTGCCACTACCGGGGAGTTGATGGCGGCCTTGGAAGGCTTTGCGGCACCGGGCAGGGAAAACAAGTTTTTCGCTCAGGTGTTCCAGGCGCTGCGCATCGCGGTGAACGACGAACTGGGGGCTTTGGAAGATTTCCTGACCCAGTCGGGGGAGGTCCTGCGCGAAGGAGGACGTTTGAGCGTGATCTCGTACCACAGCCTGGAGGATCGGCTGGTGAAAAATTTCATCCGCTCCGGGCGTTTTTCGGGCGAGGTGGAAAAAGACTTCTACGGCAATCCTCTGCGGCCCTTGCAGCCGGTGGAGCGCAAAGCGATCGTCCCTTCGGAGAGGGAAATGGCGGAAAACTCCCGCGCCCGCAGCGCCCGGTTGCGCGTGGGGGAAAAGGTAGCCGGGCAACACGATAAAAACGGAAAACGATGAATCCGCTCGATATTTTCGCCAAGTTCATCCGGGGTGATTATTTCACTGGCCGGATGTGGAAATGGACCGGACTGGTGGTGGTCATTGCCTTTGCCATGGTGTACAGTTCGGCTTCGATGGACCAGAAGGTGTATCGGATCAAGAACCTTACCGAGCAGAAAAATACCTTGGCCACCGAGTACGTGGAAATCCAGTCCCGGATCTCCCAGGTGAGGATGGAAAGCGGGATGCTCGAACGGTTTTCCGAGCAGGGATTCAAACCGACCGACCAGCCGGTCAATATGATACAGGTGGACAAAAAGAAGTGATCGGATGATCGAACAGGGAACAGGACAGCCGACGGACGATCGGACGGAGACCCGACAGGGAGACCGTCTGCAGGGCGTTTCGTACCTGTGGATCGGGGTGATGGCGGTCGGATTTCTCGTGCTGCTGGCGGCTGTGGCGTTTTTTATGTTCCGTATCGCCGTTACGGGCGATGAACTCCGTCGCGAGGCGCGTTCCCGCCGTATCGAAGAACGCGAGGTGCCTTCCCGCTGGGGTAACATCTACTCCTCGGACGGGTATCTGTTGGCCTCGACCGTGTTGCGTTACGACGTGTATTGGGATACGGCCGTGCCTACCGACCAGACGTACAACGATACGAAGGACAAAAAGAACATCTCGGCCCTGTGCGATTCGATGGCCAAGTATTTCCCTACGCGGTCCTCGGCCGGATGGCGCAGGTATTTCGACGCGGCGCGCAAAAAGAAGAACCGCTATCTGCGGGTAGCGACCGATATTTCCCAAGCCGACCGGGATCGGTTGCTCACCTTCCCGATCTTCGAGTACTATGCCAAGAAGACTTCGCCGGTGCGCAGCGGGCTCATCGTCAAGGATTACTCCAAGCGCATCAACCCCCTGCGGGGAATGGGCGACCGCCTGATCGGCTATTCGGACGACAACCGGGCCTATGTCGGTGCCGAGGGGTATTACGTGCTTCAACTCAAGGGTACTCCCGGGGTGCGGATGATGCAGCAGCTCCGGGGCGAATGGAAGCCTTTGGCCGACGGGAACAAGCGCGACCCGGTTGACGGGAAGGACTTGGTGCTCACCATCGACGCTCGTATCCAGAACATCGCCCATGAAGCATTGCAGGAGCATTTGCTCAAATGGAACGCCGAGCGGGGTTGCGCCGTGGTGATGGACGTGAAGACCGGGGGTATCAAGGCTATGGTCAATCTGGGACGTATCGGGGAGGAACAGTACGCCGAGGTGCTCAACTATGCGGTGGGCGAGCGGAGCGACCCGGGTTCGACTTTCAAACTGATGTCCGTCCTGGCGCTTTTGGAAGAAGATGCCGCCGATACGGCGCAGAAAGTGGATACCGAACGGGGTATCTATACGATATACGGCCGCCATGTCCGGGATTACAAGGCGGGCGGCTACGGGGTGATTTCCCTTCGCAAGGCCTTTGTCAAGTCGTCCAATACGGGCATTGTCAAGACGGCTTATGAGGCTTTCAAGGACCACCAGGAGGATTTTATCGACCGTTTGTTCAAGATGCAGGTGGGGCAGAAGACGGGCATCGACATCGCCGGTGAACCCGATCCGTACGTCCCCGTGCCGGGATCGCCCAAATGGTCGGGGATTTCCATGCCTTGGGTATCGTATGGATACGAAGTGCAGCTCACCCCCTTGCAGACGCTCTCCCTCTACAATGCAGTGGCGCACGATGGGGTGTACCTTCAGCCGCATATCTTGGAGCAGGTGCGCCAGGGAGGCGAAGTCGTGGAGCGGGTGGCTCCCAAATCGCGCGGGAAGATCGCTTCGGACAAAAACATCAAGATCATGCAGGATCTTTTGCGCGGAGTGGTGGAAGACCGCGACGGTACGGCGCACCGGGCTTGTTACGATCCCGACCTGCGGCTGGCCGGAAAAACGGGTACCGCGCAGTACAATTACGGCCGGGGCGAGCCGATGCAGTACATGGTGTCCTTTGCCGGGTATTTCCCGCATGACGACCCGCAGTATTCCCTGATCGTCTGCATCTACCATCCTCAGGGATACGGGATTTCCGGCGGTGTGATCGCTGCGCCGGTGGTCAAGGACATCGCCGCGGGGATCTACCGGACCACGCCCCGTCAGGTGTACCGGTACAAAGGTCCCGAATCCGGCATGTACGAACAGGCGGAAGAAGCGGCTCCCCGTCCCTCGATCGACGAAACGGCCCAGGTGATGCCCGATGTCAAGGGGCTTTACCCGGCCGATGTGGTCCCTGCTCTGGAACGGATGGGGCTCTCGGTGCGTGTGGAGGGCGGTACGGGCAAGATCACCCACCAGTCCCTGGCCAAGGGCAGCCGCCTGCGCAGCGGGGAAAAGGTAATATTGACGGCAAGATAACCATGACTATGGATAAGGAAGAAAAGACGATCAAGACCTTACAAGAAGTGCTCGCCGGGATCCCGCACCGTTTGCTCGGCGGGAGGGAAGACCTGCCTCTGGCCGGGCTTTCGTTCGATTCGCGGGCGGTGGTGCCTTCCGGTGCCTTTGTCGCCATAGAGGGCACGGCGGCCGACGGGCACGACTATATCGACCAGGCGATCCGTGCAGGGGCTTGCGCGGTGGTGCTGCGCAAGACGCCCGGGGAGTTGCACCCCGGGGTGAGCTACGTGCAGGTCGAGGATACTTCGCGGGCCTTGGCGCTGATGGCCCGGGCGTTTTACGACAACCCGACTTCGCGTATCGCCCTGGTGGGCGTGACGGGAACCAACGGAAAGACGACGACGGCGACGCTGCTGTATCAGGTGTTCCGTTCGATGGGGTATCGCTGCGGGCTGTTCTCCACGGTGGAGAATATCATTGGCGAGGAACACATCCCCGCCCGGCAGACCACTCCGGACATCCTCACGCTCAATGCTTCGCTGGATCGGATGGCGCGGCAGGGGTGTACGCATTGCTTTATGGAGGTCAGCTCCCATGCCTTGGCGCAGCAGCGGGTGGCGGGGCTGGATTTCCGGGGGGCGATCTTCTCCAACCTCACGCACGACCATCTGGACTACCACAAGACCTTCGCCGGATACCGCGATGCCAAGAAACGCCTGTTCGATTCGCTCGCTCCCGATGCCTTTGCGCTGGTCAATGCGGACGACCGCAACGGGGCCTACATGCTGCAAAACACCCGGGCGCATAAATACACGTATTCGCTGGCCTCGGTGTCCGACTTCAAGGCTCGGATCCTGGAGAGCACCTTCGAAGGAATGGAACTCGAGATCGACGGCCGCCAGGTGTGGCTGCCTCTGGTCGGGCGGTTCAACGCGTACAATGCTCTGGCGATCTATGCCACGGCGGTGCTGCTGGGCTGCGAACCCACCCGGGTGCTGGAAGCGCTCAGTTGTCAGCGGGGGGTGCACGGGCGGTTTGAGAACTGGACTTCTCCCTCCGGGGTGGTGTGCATCGTCGATTATGCCCATACGCCGGATGCGCTGGACAATGTCATCCGTACGGTCAACCAACTGCGCACGGGCAACGAAACCTTTACCGTGGTAGCGGGATGCGGAGGCGACCGCGACCGCACCAAACGTCCGGAGATGGCGGCCATCGTGGCCGAAGGAGCCGATCGGGCCATCTTCACTTCGGACAATCCCCGCAGCGAAGACCCGATGGATATCCTCGAAGAGATGATGGCCGGTGTACCGGCCGAGCGCACCGCCCGCGTGCTGGTCAATCCCGACCGCCGGCAGGCGATCCGTACGGCCGTGGCGATGGCCAGGAAGGGCGACATCATCCTGGTAGCGGGCAAAGGACACGAAACTTACCAGGAGGTCAAGGGTGTGCGCACGCATTTCGACGACATGGAACAGTTGCGCGAGGCATTTTCCGCTTCGGCCGCGGAAAAACGCTGACGATACAAGAATAAAAAGAAGACAAAATACACGGAAGGGACATGATATACTACCTGTTCAACTATTTGGATCGCGTGTGCGACTTTCCCGGGGCGGGGATGTTCAATTACATCAGTTTCCGGGGCGCGGCGGCTTTTCTGCTCTCGCTAGTCATCGCCCTGGTGTTCGGCAAGAAGATCATCCGTTTCTTGCGCCGCAAGCAGATCGGAGAGACGGTGCGGCATTTGGGCTTGGCCGGACAGGAGGAAAAGGCCGGAACTCCGACGATGGGCGGGGTGATCATCATCCTGGCGACGGTCGTGCCGGTGCTGCTCTTTGCCCGTTTGGACAATATCTACCTCGTGCTGTTGCTCATAACGACGCTTTGGATGGGGGCGATCGGGTTTCTGGACGATTATATCAAGGTCTTCCGCAAGAACAAGGACGGGCTCAAAGGTCGCTTCAAAGTGGTGGGGCAGGTAGGTTTGGGCTTGCTGGTGGGCTGTGTGCTGTATTTCAGCCCGCAGGTAACCATTCGCGAGGCTTCGCCCGAACGCACGGCCGTGGTACAGGCGGTCGGCGGGGCGGAAAGTGCGTCGGGTGAAGGGCAGGAACGCTTTCTCCAGGCCGAGGAACACTCCACCAAGACCACGATCCCCTTTGTCAAAAACAACGAGTTCGACTATGCGTACCTGATCAGTTGGTTGGGCGGCAATTACCGCGACTGGGTATGGCTCCTGTTCATTCCCGTGGTCATCTTCATCATCACCGCCGTATCGAACGGGGCCAATCTGACCGATGGCATCGATGGGCTGGCAGCCGGGACATCCGCTGTTCAGGCTTCGGTGCTGGGGCTGTTCGCCTGGTTGTCGGGCAATATCATTTTTGCCGATTACCTCAACATCATGTACATTCCCGATGTGGGCGAACTAATGGTATTCATCTGCGCGTTCGTAGGGGCGCTGATCGGATTTTTGTGGTACAACGCTTATCCGGCGCAGGTGTTCATGGGCGATACGGGTTCTCTGACCATCGGCGGGATCATCGCGGTGCTGGCCATCTGCGTGCGCAAGGAATTGCTCCTGCCGTTGATCTCGGGGATATTTTTGGTAGAAGCGCTTTCGGTGATGATCCAGGTGTCGTATTTCAAGTACACCAAACGCAAGTACGGCCAGGGGCGGAGGATCTTCCTGATGTCCCCCCTGCATCATCATTACCAGAAGAAAGGCCTGCACGAGAGCAAGATCGTTACCCGGTTTTGGATCATCTCGGTATTCCTGGCGGTATTGAGCATCGTTACGCTTAAGATCAGATAACAAAACAAGGCAAAAGGCATGAAGAACCCTGCGGACGGCATTCTGCGTATCGACTTCCACATCCTGCGCCACGGAGACAAGGTCATCTGGGGTGTGGTCGTTCTGTTGCTGCTCTTCTCCCTGCTGGGGGTCATCAGTACCAGTACCATCCGCCAGGTGAGCAGCATCTCTTCGGTCTTTATCACCTTTGCGCGGGACGTGCTGGTCGGGGTGCTGCTGATGTTTCTGGCGTATTGGCTGAACTACCGTCTGTACCGGGGACTGACGTGGATCGTGGTGGTGCTTACCATCGGAGCGTTGGTATGGGCGTTTTTCTCGGGGACGGTCATCGAAGGGCAGAACGCCGGGCGTTGGGTGCGGATATTCGGGGTCAGCTTTCAGCCTTCGGCCTTTGCGCTGATCGCGATGGTCATGTTTACGGCGCGCTACCTGGAGAAATACAGCCGCGACCCGCAGAGGATGCTCGGCTGGAAACACCGGGTGATCGACCTTTGGGGGCCGGTTCTGGTGATGGCGGCGCTGATCATCCCGCACAACCTCTCGACGGGACTCATCTTCCTGTTTACGTTTTACGTGATGCTGGTCATCGGGCGGTACCCCTTCAAGCACATCGCAGTTACGGTGCTGTTGTTCATTCTGGGGGCGGTGTTGGTCTTCGGTACTTACAAGGCCAAGCCCGACCTTTTCGAAGGAACCCGCGTAGGTACCTGGATGGCGCGCATAGAAAACTACGTCTCCCGTTCGGAGAACAAGGAAATGTCCAAGGAGGAACGGGACAAATACCTGCAGATCACCGCGGCGCAGACGGCCATTGCCCTGGGAGGAAGCCTTCCGGCGGCCGGACCGGGAAAGAGCATCCAGAAGTATTTCCTCTCGCAGGCGGACAGCGATTTTATCTTTTCCATCCTGGTGGAGGAATACAGCGTGGTAGGCGGAGCGTTCATCCTGTTGCTCTTTGCCGTATTTGCCGTTCGGGTTACGGTGCAGGCGCTGCGGGTGGAGGATCGCTTCGGACTGTTGGTCTTGTGCGGCCTGCTGTGCGTGATCATGTGCCAGGCCATTGTCCATACGGGGGTCAATGTGGGGATGTTGCCCGTTACGGGGCAGAACCTCCCGTTTATCAGTTCCGGAGGAACGTCCATCATCGCTTCGTGTTTGATGGTGGGTATCATGCAGAAGATCATCATGAACGCCCGGGAGAAAACACCGCTTCCGCCGCTTCCCTCTTCGCCGTCTTCCGATCCCCAGCCGCAGCCGGAGGTCTCGGCGCCGGAGGCTTTCCCGAAGGAAGAAGAAAACAACACTCCGGAGGAGGATACCCCCGAGGAACAAAAGAGGCAAGAGAAGGCTCGACAAATACTCGAAAATATATGACATCGCACAAAAAACCCTATCGGATCATCTTGAGCGGAGGAGGCACCGGCGGACATATATTCCCGGCGGTATCCATTGCCGACGAATTGCGCCGGAGACATCCCGATGCCGACATCCTGTTCGTGGGGGCGCAGGGGCGCATGGAAATGACGCGCGTGCCCGAAGCAGGATACCGGATCGTGGGGCTGCCCATTGCGGGCATCCAGCGTTCGCTTTCCCTGTCGAATCTGGCAGTCCCCTTCAAGGTGATTTCCAGCCTGTGGCGGGCCCGCAGCATTGTCCGTCGGTTCCGTCCCGATGTGGTCATCGGTACAGGGGGATATGCCAGTGCTCCGGTGCTGTTCGCCGCTTCGCTGGCAGGGGTTCCCACCCTCATCCAGGAGCAAAACGGTTTTGCGGGGCTGACTAACCGGATCCTTTCCCACCGGGCGCGGGTCATCTGCGTGGCATACGAGGGATTGGAGAAGGTTTTCCCACGGGAGAAGATCGTCTTTACCGGCAATCCGGTGCGCAGCAGCATTACCGATGCAGGACTTTCCCAACGCCAGGCCAAGGAGACCTTCGGGTTGAATACCGAAAAGAAAACCTTCCTGGTGCTCGGGGGCTCGCTCGGAGCGCGGGCGATCAACGAAGCGGTGTATGCCAACCTGGATATTTTCCTGGAAAACAGCGCGCAACTCCTCTGGCAATGCGGTCGGACGTACTATGCCCGTTACCGCGAGATGCTCGATCGGCTTATCGAGGCGTATCCAGACAAACATTATGCCTCCCGGGTGGCACTGCTTCCCTTTATCTCCGAGATGGACATCGCTTTTGCGGCCGCGGATGCCGTGATCTCCCGTTCGGGGGCGGGTACTCTGTCGGAACTCTGCATCGTGGGCAAACCGGCCATCCTCATCCCTTCGCCCAACGTGGCGGAAGACCACCAGCGGCACAATGCCCAGGCACTTTCCAGTCGCTCGGCGGCCATCCTGATCCCGGAGAGCGAAAAGCTGCCTTTCGAGTTGGGCGATGCCGTGATGCGGCTGATCAAGGATCCGGCATTGTGTCAAGACCTTTCCCGAAACATCTCCGAGATGGCACACCCCCATGCCACCTCCGATATTGTGGATCAGGTGGAAAAACTGTTGAAAGAAAAACGATAACCCTTCGACCCCTCGGCTCGCTATGTCCAAACGTACGGTTTATCTGATCTTCTCTCTCGCAGTGGCGGCCTTTGTGGTCTTTGCTGTGCTGATGGAGCATGCCGGCTCGGGACCTGCCCGTGTAAGGGTCGAGTCGAAGCAGGAGTCCGGATACGGCTTTGTTGATCGGGAGGCCGTCCGGAAGTACGTCGAGGAAAAGTTGGAAGGAGTCCCCTCGGATTCCGTCCCGGGGAGGTTGTTGCCCTTGGAACAGCACATCGCCCGCAGCCCGTACGTGGAACGCGCGATGGTGTACCGCCGCCCTTCGGGCGAGGTGCGGGTGGACCTTTGGGAGGAGCAGCCTTCGTTTCGTCTGGTGACCGATACGGGCAATTACTACGTCAGCCGCAAGGATCGTCTGATGCCGGTGCAGGCCGGAGTAGGGGTGGACGTCCCCTGGGTGTCCGGGCAGGTGGACCGGGAGGCATTCCCGAAAGTGCGGGAGGTGATCGCCCGGGTGGAACAGGACGATTTCTTTTCGGCTCAGACGGTCGGCATCCGGGTGTCCCGACGTCAGAAGAGCGGGAAGGCGGTGTACGACTTTGCGCTGGATACCCGGGCGGGACTGCAAGTGGTGCTGGGCGAGGCGGACGAGCTGGATCTCAAGTTCGAGAATTTCGGGATAATTTATGCGTATTTGTTTTCCGCCGGCAAGACGGATGCGTATAAAGTCGTAAATTTGGAGTTTGGGAATTACGTGATTTGCAAAAAGAAATAGGAGGATAAAAACGATATGGCAAACAACAATAACACGATAGCGGCAGGACTGGACATCGGTACGACCAAGATTGCGGTGATGGTGGGCCGCCGCCAGGCGGACGGTTCGGTGGAGATCATCGGGGTGGGCCAAAGCCCGAGCACGGGCGTAAGCAAAGGTGCCATCCAGAACATATCGAAGACCATTGCCGGGATCCGCGATGCGGTGGCGCAGGCCGAGCAGACCGCCGGAGTGAAGATCGAACAGGTAACGGTCGGGATCGCCGGGCAGTACATCCGCTCGGTGCGTCAGACCGACTATATCACCCGGGAGAATCCCCTTCGGGTCATCGACCAGTCCGACGTCGATCGCTTGGTGGAACGCGTGTTGAAGACTCCTCTGTCCGATCACGAGCGGATCATTCACGTATTGCCCCAGGAATACAAGGTAGATGCCGAAGGCGGCATCCTCGAACCGGTCGGCATGTCCGGCCAGCGCCTGGAGGCAACCTTCCACGTGATCATCGGCCAGGTGGCTCCCCTGTTGAACGTGAGACGCTGTGTGGAAGGGGCGGGACTGCAACTGGCCGGTTTGAAACTCGAACCCATTGCCTCGGCCGATGCAACCCTGACCGACGAAGAGAAAGAAGCCGGCGTCGTGCTGGTCGATATAGGTGGAGGAACGACCGACCTGGTGGTCTATCGCGACAACCTGGTGCGTTATTCCGCCGTGATCCCTTACGGAGGAAAAGCGATCACCAACGACATCAAGGAAGCCTGCTCCATCCTGGGACGCTATGCCGAGAAGCTCAAGGTGCAGTTCGGTTCGACCTGGCCCGGAGCCAACCTCGATACGGACATCGTATCCATCCCGGTCATTCAGGGGCTTCCTCCCAAGGAGATCTCGATGAAATCCCTCTCGCGGGTCATTTACGCCCGGATGGACGAAATCCTGGACGACATCAACGCCGAGATCGCCCACTATCGCCAGATAGAGCCCAACAGAAGCCTCATCGGCGGGGTGGTCATCACCGGAGGCGGAGCGCAGCTCAAACACCTGCCGCAACTGGTTTCGTTCAAGACGCAGATGAGTTGCCGGGTAGGGACGCCCAACATTTACCTCTCCGAGGAAAACCGCGAATGCCTTACCTCGCCGGCGTATTCGACGTGCGTGGGACTGGTGTTGAGCGGGTTGGAAGGGGCAGCACAGGAAGAACCCACCCTCGAAGAACAAGTGGTGCAGTCTTCGGTGGAACATCTGGAGCAGGATACGGTCGAGTTGCCCTTGGATGATGTCCTCTCCGAAATGCACATGCGGGTTACGGTCGAGAAGCATCAGCAGCCGCAGCCGGATCCTTCGCCCGAGGAAACCCCGCGGCAGGAAACTCCCGCCGCTTCTCCCGCGCAGGAACCCCTTCGGGAGGCTGAACCTGTTCGGGTAGAGAAAGTCGAGGAACCGGACGAAGAGGAAGAAGAAGCCCCTTCGCCGCAGAAACCTGAAAAAACCGAAGACCCCGAAGCAAAACCGAAAGGGAAAAACTCCCGGGACTGGAACAGGAAGATAGAGGCGACGATCGTCAAATTCCTCAAGAAGATAGAATAAAGGTTCTCCGTTCCCCTTTCGGCTCGCCGGGCGTGCAGAGAACTAAAACGGGGGGGGGAAAAGAAAAAATGGAGCGGGTTTGCCCCCGTAGCATCCGCGTTACTAGCGGCGATAGAGGTCAGCAGTAAATACGAAGGCAGGAAATAATATGGCATCGATATTTGGAGATAAGATACGGTTTGTTCCCAAGGCGGAAAACGCCCGCCACGAGATCAAGGTCGTCGGCGTAGGCGGCGGCGGTAGCAATACGGTCAATCACATGTTCCGCAAAGGCGGTACGGCGGTGGATTTTGCCGTGTGCAATACCGACAAGCAGGCATTGGCAGCCAGCCCGGTGCCGGAGAAAATACAGCTCGGGGCCTCGCTCACCGAAGGGCTCGGTGCGGGTTCCAAACCCGAGGTAGGCCGTCATGCAGCGGAAGAAAGCCTCGACGACATCCGCAGCCTTTTCCCGGACGAGACCAAGATGGTGTTCGTCACCGCCGGGATGGGGGGTGGTACGGGAACGGGAGCGGCCCCCATCATCGCCCGTATGGCCAAAGACATGGGCAAACTCACGGTCGGCATCGTCACCACGCCGTTCAAGTTCGAATGCCGCGACCGGGTAGCCGCCGCCGGTATTGCCGAGATGCGCAAGTCGGTCGATTCGCTGATCATCATCAACAACAACAGGATCTTCGACATTTACAGCGATGTGGACATGAGCGACACCTTTGCCATCGTAAACGAGGTGTTGTGCACCGCCGCTTCGAGCATTGCCGAGGTGATCAACCAGTCCCTTACCGTCAATGTCGACCTGGCCGATACCCGTACTCTGCTCACCGACAGCGGGACGACGCTGCTGGGATCGGGACGCGCCCGTGGGGCAGGACGTGTCAAGAAAGTGACCGAACAGGCCCTCACCTCCCCGCTGCTCAACGATGCGGACATTTACGGGGCAAAAGGTTTCATCTTCGTGGTCAAGTACGGCAAGGGCGGTTTCCCGGCCAAGGAATTGGACGAGATGACCACCATCATCCGGGAACGCTCCGGGAACGACTCGCCGGTAAAATGGGGAATGGGGCAGGACGACTCGCTCGCCCCCGACGAACTGAGCCTGATGGTGATCGCGGCCGGTTTCCCTTCGTCGGAGCAGCCGGAGGATTTTCGCAAAGGGGGGGCAAGTAGTACGGACCAATACCGTTCGATGGCTCCGGAAAAGGGCCCGGAAGCTCCCCTGAACATTTCCCCAGAGGCCTCCCGGGAGGACGATGTGCATACCGAAGAGCGGGTGCTGCCCAATGGAGAAAAGAAAGTATTTACCATCCATACCCTTCGCCTCGATCCGGACGATGTGTCGGTGCCGGAGTTGAGCGAAGGGGCGTATTCGTCGTTCGCTCGGGCGGATGTGGGTCAGGCGGAGGCACCAAGGCCGTATCAGCGGCGGGCTTCCTCTCCGACATCTCCCCTGGACTCGGGGATCGACGAGGTTTTGTCTGCTTCGGCGGCTCCCCGTGGGGTGGCGGCTTCTTCCCGCGTGCCTGCTTCGGGACATGTAGCCTCCGGCAATCGGGATACCGAGCCGGCCTACCTGCGCCGGGGGATCACCGTCAATACCCATCCGCCGAAAGAAGGGCGGACGCATGTCTGGACGCTCGATGCCGATTGAGCAGCCGGCAGGCCATCTGGTGAGACACAAAAGCCGGCACCCTTTGGGTGCCGGCTTTTGTGTCTCACCAGGAGAAAGGAGAGCATTAGTGTTCTCCGTCCAGATACAGTTTGGCCGCATGCCAGGACGTATCGAAACCTTTGCGGTGGTAGAAGCGCATGGCCCCCTCATTGTGCCCCTCTACGTCCAGTTCCACCCGGTTCATCCCCCGGCGCCGGGCCTCGGCTACCACGGCATCCATCAGCGCTTCGCCGATGTGTTGTCCCCGGTATTCCGGAAGGACCATCAGGTCTTCGATGTGCAGGTTCGGTCCTTTCCAGGTGGAAAACCGTTCGAAATAGATCGCGCAACCCACGATCTGCCCGTTCGGGGCTTCGGCTACCAAGGCTTCGAAAACAGGGTGTTTCGCTTCGAGCCCTTTTTCCCGCAGGTCGTCGGCGTTCCAGACGATCATTTGCGAGGCGTTGTGTTGTTCTGCCAGGTCTTGGATCAGGCGGAGGATCGCTTCGGCATCGCCGCCTGTGGCTCTTCTTATGCTTGTATCGGTCATCGGTATAAGTGTTTGGTAAATGCGATAAAAAAGAAACCGGGCCTTTCCGGAAAATAAGTTTGCGGAAAGGCCCGGCGGAGGCTTTCCGCCCGGGAAGGGACGGATCGGGTTATCCCAGATAAGTCTTCAGGATCTTGCTGCGCGAGGTGTGTTTCAACCGCCGGATGGCTTTCTCCTTGATCTGGCGCACGCGTTCGCGGGTCAGGTCGAACGTTTCGCCGATTTCCTCCAGGGTCATGGCGTGTTGTCCTCCCAGCCCGAAGTACAGACGGATCACGTCGGCCTCACGCGGAGTGAGGGTTTGCAGGACGCGTTCGATCTCGATGCGCAGCGATTCGTTCATCAGTTCGCGGTCGGGGTTGGGCGATTCGCCGCTCTTGAGCACGTCGTAGAGGTTCGAATCTTCGCCTTCCACCAGCGGGGCGTCCATCGAAATGTGCCGGCCGGAGTTCTTCAGGGATTCTTTGACATCCTCCTCGGTCATGTCCAGTTCCTGGGCGATCTCTTCAGCCGAAGGAGCCCGTTCGTTGAGCTGTTCGAGTTCGGCGTATTTCTTGTTGATCTTGTTGATCGAACCGATCTTGTTAAGCGGCAGACGGACGATGCGGGACTGTTCGGCCAGCGCCTGGAGGATGGACTGCCGGATCCACCATACGGCATACGAGATGAATTTGAAACCTCGGGTCTCGTCGAAACGCTGGGCGGCCTTGATCAGTCCCAGGTTGCCCTCGTTGATCAGGTCGGGGAGGGTAAGCCCCTGGTTTTGGTATTGCTTGGCTACCGACACGACGAAACGCAGGTTGGCTTTGGTGAGTTTGTCCAGCGCTTTCTGGTCGCCGGCCTTGATCTTTTGCGCCAGTTCGACCTCTTCGTCGGCCGAGATCAGACCTACTTTTCCGATCTCCTGAAGGTATTTGTCCAGCGAAGCGGTTTCGCGGTTGGTAACCTGTTTGGTGATTTTAAGTTGTCTCATGAAGTATCGTTTGTCGGGAGGGTTTGGAACTCCGCAACATTATACTATACGCAGAAAAAAGAGGCGGGTTACAAATATTGGGAAAATTTTAACACTACAATGGGACGACCCGAAGCGGAATGCACAGCAGCCCGACAAGGATCAGGAGCTTTATTCCTACCAGGATCGTACGAAAGGTCCTGTCTGCGGGCAGAACCAGCAAAGCGACCGTTCCGCAGAGAAGTCCGGCACCTGCCACGAGAAAGTAGAGGAAAAAAGCGTTTCCCCGCTCGAAGACCAGCACGGCGGCGGTGCAAGCGGCAGCGG
>ERZ827520.1769-NODE-1769-length-23102-cov-3.067080_pt1 | contig 23102 bp, 31 predicted proteins | sample MGYA00519581_ERZ827520 | MGnify/ENA primary metagenome ERZ827520 (study PRJEB31778, sample SAMEA3449339) | human gut metagenome | biome: human gut; feature: human-associated habitat; material: faeces | place: United Kingdom | collected 2010/2012 ...
GAAATGGGGATGGGGAAAAGCATCTGCACACTGACGGCGCTGAATGATCTGAAGTACGACATGTTTGAGGCGGTAAAGATCCTGATCATCGCACCGAAGCTGGTGGCAAGGGACACATGGGATGCTGAGATACTGAAGTGGGATCATACTCGTAATCTCACATGGTCAAAGATTTTGGGCACACAGAAGCAGCGATTACAGGCATTGGAGCAGGAGGCAGACATCTATCTGATCAATCGTGAGAATGTGGCATGGCTAGTTGACCGATACGGGAAAAAGTGGCCATTCGATACGGTAGTGATCGATGAACTGAGCAGTTTCAAAGATTCAAGCAGCAGAAGGTTTAGAAGCTTGAGAAAAGTGAGACCTTTGATCAAACGGTTGATAGGCTTGACCGGTACACCAGCACCGAATGGCTACATGGATCTGTGGTCGCAGGTCTATCTGCTGGATGGCGGCGAACGGTTAGGCAGGACCTTAACAGCTTATCGTAATCGGTTCTTTACACCAGGTCGGCGTAACGGACATATCGTTTATGACTGGATCCTACGACCAGGAGCAGCGGAAGAGATTCAGGAGCGAATCAAGGACCTTTGCCTGAGTCTATCAGCATCAGATTGGCTGCAGGTTCCAGAACAGATCAGTATCACACATACCGTTGATCTAGGACCTGAAATCCTGTTGCAGTATAAAGCTTTCGCGAAAAGCAAGCTGATGGCGGTTGAAGATTCAGAGGTTCCTATCGTTGCAGATTCAGCAGGCGTATTGACCAACAAACTACTACAGTTTGCAAACGGTAGGATCTACGATGAGAACCATCATGTTCAGTACATTCATGATCAGAAGCTGCAGGCTCTTGAGGAATTGGTCGATGAAGCGAACGGTAAGCCGGTACTCGTCTTCTATGCCTTCAAACATGATGAAAGAGCAATCAGAGAGCAATTGGCGGATAGGAACATTTGTGATCTATCCGAAGAAGGTGCAGTCAAGAGATGGAATGCCGGTGAGATCAAGGTTCTGTTGGTGCATCCAGCATCAGTAGCCTATGGACTTAACCTGCAAGACGGTGGCAACATCATCATCTGGTATGGACTCACATACAGCCTTGAAGCTTACCTTCAGGCAAATGCCAGACTACATCGGCAAGGCCAGAAGCAGAAGGTCTTAGTCCACCACATCGTCGCAAAAGGAACAGTCGATGAGCAAGTGATGAAGGTTCTGGAGAATAAAAACATTACGCAGCAAGAGCTGTTGGAATCTGTGAAAGTACGGATCAGAAATTATTGAAATGGGAGACTGATATGAAACGAAAGTGCAGTATGTGTGGAGAGCACAAAGATACTTCACAGTTTAGATACATGAACACGTTGAAACGATTTAATTGTTATTGTAAAGACTGTGAGAAATGGTACATGAAGCAGTATGGTCGAATCCGATATGAACGAGAAAAAGCGAGGAAAATGAAATGAAAAAAGTGTTGAAATGCAGTGAATGCAAGCACTTAATTGACAATACTTGCAGTCTAAAGCATTATGAGAATGGCGAGAGATATGTGATCTGTTCCATAAATCATTTCAATGGCAAGTTACAGATAAAGACAGCACCAAGGTGGTGTCCACTCAAGAGAGGTAAGACGTGTTGATGTTGACTGATAAAGATAAAATAGAGCAGTTTAAAAGAGACTTACGCAGTTATACTTATCATCAAAAAATGGTAACTGAAATTGATTACAAAATAGAAGAGTTAAAAGTAAAATTGCAGGGTGTATCGTCTCCTGATATGAAACCTGTGGTATTAGAAAACGCAGGGGATCCTTATCGTGAAAATAAGATAGCATTGATGATGGAAGAGGGCGAGTTGATGAATGAACGCAACAAGCACTTGCTAGAAATGAAGAAAATAGATGAAGCATTGAGACTTCTTCCGGCAGAAGAACAGGATGTACTTATCCAAGTGTACATATTGCGTAAACGATATGATTCAGTGGCAGTTGATTCTAATAAATCAAGAGCTACATTATTTAGAGATATCAATCAATCGATATTGAATATCTTAAAAAATGCAACTTGAGACTCATTTCACGAAAAACCGTGTTATTATGATAGTATGAATTAACAGGGAAAGCATCTATACGGGCATAGGTGCTTTTCTTTTACCAAAAAAGAGGTGATGACATGGAGATTATTGAGCTAGATATTAAAGAGTTACATCCTTATGCAGACAATCCACGTTACAATGATGATGCTGTTGATTATGTAGCTAACTCTATCAAAGAATTTGGCTTCAAGGTGCCTCTTGTCATTGATAAAGATCATAACATCGTAACGGGTCATACAAGATATAAAGCTTGCCAGCAATTAGGTATCAAAAGCGTTCCATGCGTAATTGCTGATGATTTAACTGAAGATCAGGTAAAGGCTTTTCGATTAGCTGATAACAAGGTTGCTGAATACTCAACATGGAATTTCAACTTACTGGACTTTGAGCTTGAAGATATTCAGTTAGATATGGAACCTTTCGGGTTTGAAATAAAACTTCCTGATCAAGAAAATGAAAAGGAAAATGAGCGTATCAGAACAAACGAAGCTTATAACTTGGATATTTATGAGGAATCAGAAACAGCCGGCTATTATCAAATGCCAATTATCTATAACGATGGTATTGTGCCTGATGATATTATAGGATTTAATTATGCCAAGACATCCAAAGATAAAGATATCGGTATCCATATGTATGTCGATGATTACCAGTTTGAACGCCTATGGAATAAACCCCAAGATTATGTAGATATACTAAGTGAGTATCAATGTGTGTTTAGTCCTGACTTCAGCTTATACATGGATATGCCAATGGCAATGAAAGTATGGAATATCTACCGCAGCCGTATGATTGGTCAATATTTGCAGCGTCAAGGTGTTAAAGTAGTACCAACGATCAGTTGGGCAGAGTCGGATACCTTCGCATTCTGTTTTGATGGAATACCAGAGGGAAGTATAGTGACGGTATCAACGATAGGTGTTAAACGTGATGAATACGCATTAGAAATCTGGAAAGCTGGCATGGATGCTATGATTGATAAAATTAAACCATCAATGATTTTAGTGTATGGTGGTGAGCTTGAATATGATTATGGAAACATACCAGTTAAATATTATGAGAATAAAGTAACTGAACGTATGAAAGCATCAAAGGAAGTGGATTAGATGGGCGGTAGAGGTGCAAGTAGTGGGGTATCAAATAAAGGCAAAAAATATGGTACCGAATATACAACGCTTTTACAATCAGGTAATATAAAGTTTGTTAGATATAATGATGCAGGGTCAGCTAAATCCCCAATGGAAACAATGACTAAAGGTCGAGTTTATGTAACTGTAAACCATAAAAATGAATTGAAATCAATAACTTTATATGATGATGGAAAAAGAATAAAACAAGTTGATCTGAGAGGTACGGCGCATATGATAAATGGTGAAAAAGTATTACCTCATAGTCATGTAGGCTATGAGCATGATGAAAAAGGCACAAAAAAATTAACTAAAAAAGAAAATGCGCTTATTGCTAAAGTTAATAAAATATGGGAGAATAAAGGCGGATAGTGATTAGTATACGAGTGAGTACAGTCTGATATTTATAAGCTAGACGGCGCCGAGCGTTAAAAATAAAGTAGCTAGCGAATGATGCTTATATCTTTCAATGTTTTGCATTGTACGGAAAGGGTTCGGTTGAAATCCGAAACGCTATCTGACATCTTGTCAAAGCAAGATGTCTTTCATTTGTAATTAACAACAAGCATATGGATATTTTAATACAAGCAATCAATTAAATTTGGTTGCTTTTTATTTTACAAGAAAGGAGTGAATGAAATGGGAGGACGAGGTGCATCAAGTAGTCAAGGAATGTCGCAGCAGTCATTAGAGAAGAGGATGAGTGCTCTATCAGCAAAGATGGTTGAATACGCTCCATATACTATGTCTTCATATCGTGGTGATGATAAAGAACAGAAAAGGAATGAATATTTCAAAGTACAGCGGCAGTTTAATGATACGAGAAACAAACTCAATGAAATGCAGAATAAACAAAGATTAGCAAGGCAGGCAAACAAAGAAGTTGACATGGAGGCAAAGCATAGAGAACACGTTAAACAGCGTGAACTTGAAGTTACATCATCAACTTATGAACGAGCTAAAAAGCGAACACAAAAAAATGTTAATAGCTGGTTTGGCAGAGGAATGTAAGACAAGGAGTGAGGTGAATGGCTAATGAAAATAACTTAATACCCGTTACAGAGCGAAGCAAGGAAGAAGCAAGAGCATTATCATCAAAAGGTGGTAAGGCATCAGGAGTAACAAGACGACGTAAAAAGACGATGAAAGATGCCATGAACCTACTGCTTGCATTGCCTGTTGATGATGCCAATAGAGCTAAAATGGAACGATTAGGTATTGATCCGTCAATAGCTGACAATCAAATGCTGATGTTGATTGCAGCCTTTCAGCAAGCCATCAAGGGAAATGTCAGAGCGATGGAATTTATAAAAGAAATAACTGGTTCTTCAGCTATGACAGAACTTGACAAGACAAGGCTGAAGCTTGAAAAGGAAAAGGTTAAGCTGGCACGGGATAAGATACAGGATGATGTCGAGGAAATGGAAAACGATGGTTTCTTAGAAGCATTAAACGGTACCGCTAAGGATGATTGGCATGAAGAAGGCTAAGTTCAAATTTCAGCCTTTTAGCTTGAAGCAGCGCAAGGTGCTTAATTGGTGGTGTCCTGACAGTCCGGTAAAGGAAATGGATGGAATCATTGCTGATGGTGCAATCCGTTCCGGCAAAACAGTATCAATGTCGCTTTCATTTGTCCTATGGGCTATGACATGCTTTGATGCTCAAAACTTCGGCATGTGTGGGAAGACGATCGGCAGCTTCCGGCGCAACGTATTATTCTGGCTGAAGCTGATGCTGATCAGCCGTGGTTACAGAGTCAAAGATCATCGGGCAGATAATCTGCTTATTGTTAGCCGTAACGGTATTGAAAATTACTTTTATATCTTTGGTGGAAAGGACGAACGTTCACAGGATCTCATACAGGGTATTACTCTGGCTGGGGTCTTTTTTGATGAAGTAGCCTTGATGCCAGAGAGCTTCGTTAACCAAGCAACTGGCCGATGTTCTGTGGCAGGCTCGAAGTTTTGGTTCAACTGTAATCCGGATGGACCGAAACACTGGTTCAAACTCAACTGGATTGATAAGCAAGAGGAGAAACATCTTATCTACCTGCATTTCACAATGGACGATAACCTCTCCTTGTCCGAAGCTATCAAAAACAGATACAAGGCAATGTATGTGGGTGTCTTTTATCAGCGCTATATTCTAGGTCTTTGGGTAGCTGCTGAAGGTGTCATCTTTAAGCAGCTTGCTGAGGATCCTCAGGCATGGGAATACATTGGTGTGCTGCCGGCATTTCGCTTTGTCAATATTGGTATCGATATTGGTGGTACACGATCCCATTCAACGCTGATTGCAACAGGAATCACTCATGATTGGAAGGTGCTTACGTTCAGGGCCGAGAAGATTGAGCATGCGAAAGGTATCGTTTCACCAGATATGATTTATCAAAGGCTGGAAGCTTTTGTCCAGCTGATCCAAGCTGAGGATAAAGTCAATGTTGATTATATCTTCGTGGACTGTGCTGAGCAGGTTATCCTTAATGGTATCCGTGTGTATATGCGTGATGCCGGCTTTATGGTTGAAGTGAGAGATAGCCGCAAGGTTGAGGGTAAGACAAGGATCCTTGCTTATCATGTGCTGCTGAACACTCACCGTATGAGCTTCAGGCAAGTACCGCTTGTTGTGGATGCCTTATCAACAGCGTTATACGACGAGAAAAAGCATGAGGATACGATATTAGACGATTTTACGACTGACGTCGATACATTCGATGGCCACTTTTATAGCTGGTCATTTTTTATTGATTACTTTGGCGCATTTAAATAGGAGGTGATGAGATGGACGCAATACTACAGATTTTAAGAGACGAAGGGTACAGTGTATCTAATGAGCTGGCAAGCTATTATTCATATGTCGATCTATGGAAGAAATGGTGGGAAGGTTATGTGCCTTTAGTGCATGACTATTCACAGGTGATTCTTGATGGCAGCATCAGGACATTCAAGCGATATAGGATGAACATGGCTAAAAAGGTCAGTGAGGACTGGGCCAATCTATTGCTCACCAACAAGACACTCATCAATGTGGATGATGAGGTATCACAGCAGTATTTAGCCGGTGATGCTGTGGAACAGAATGAAGGTGTCTTAGGTGATAATCATTTCTGGGAGAATGCTAACTTATTGGTAGAGAATGCCTATGCTGCCGGTACCGGGGCTTTCGTGCTGAGAGTAAAAGATGCACAGTTGAAAGGAAATACCTTGACTGGCGGTAAAGTTAAAATCACCTATATCGATGATGCTGCCATGATCTATCCGCTATCATGGGATAAGGGAGAGATTACGGAGTGCGCGTTTGGCTCAGTGAAGTATATTGAAGGTAAAAGACATTTGTATCTGGAAAAGCACTTACTCACAGCAACCGGATATAAAGTGGTGAATGAGTATTACAACTACGAGCAGGAGAAGCCGGTCAAGGTTGCGGTTCCTGAAGGACTTATAGAAGAATTTCAAATTGATTGCAAGCTGTTCTATGTCGTAAAGCCTAACTTAGCCAATAACATCTACAAGAACAGCCCTCTCGGTCTGTCAGTGTATGCTAATTCGCTAGATCAGTTGGCTGCCTGTGATATTGCCTATGACAACTTTGTGTATGACTTTGTATTAGGGCGTAAGAGAGTATTTATGAATCAAGACATTATCTCAATGAAGGACGGTAAGCCTAATCTATCAGAAACGATGGAGACAAGGCTCTTTTATTCAATGGGCCAGAAGATGCCCAATGAGAATCAGCTCTTCCAAGAATACAACCCAGCTCTTAGGATCACTGAAAACAAGGAAGGAATCCAGACAGCTTTAGACATCCTTTCTGCGAATGTTGGCTTCGGGCAGTCACGATACTCTTTTAATGACAGGACTATGACGACTGCTACACAGTCGAAACTATCTAACAAGGATTTGACTGAATCAGTAGCTAAGCAGCGGGTGATGATCGAAGAAGCCCTAAAGGGTTTGGTTAAATCAATCTTATGGCTTGGCAGGAATATCATTGGCGAGAAGGTCAACGAAGAAGCTAAGGTAACGATTACTTTCGATGATTCAATGTTTCAGGACATCGACTCTGAAAAAGCGCAGTTCCTTCAGGAGATACGCGATGGTATCCGGCAGAAGTGGGAGTATCGTGTTAAATACTTCGGTGAAGATGAGGAAACAGCTAAAAGCATGGTACAGCAAGATGAGGAAATTGAGTTTCCAGAGGCTGAATAATGCTTGATCCTGTCAAACTGTTAAAGGTTCCTGATGAACTGGTGCTGCTTTTCTATGACCTAGAAACAGACATTTTAAAGGACATCGCAGAGCGGCTAGTGATGAATGACTTTAAACTATCGCCAACATCAGCATACCGGCTGAAGAAGCTGAATGAGCTTGGTTTGCATCAGGATGCAGTCATCAAGAAGATAGCGGCCATTCTGAAAGAGAGTGAAAAGAAAGTCAAAAAGGCAGTCAATGATACTACTTACCAAAATATCAATTCAGACAATGAAATGTTGAAGCAGCATGATCTCTTCAGCAATGCTAATTATGATACTGGAGAGCTGCGGGATATCATGTTGAAGGGTATTCGGCAAACGAATGGTGAATTAAGAAATATCACGAAGTCGATGGCAGGCGCTGTCAGCAAGACATACGAGCGGGCGTTAGACAACGCTTATCTTAAAGTTCGTAGCGGTGCTTATTCATACACAGAAGCCATAAAAACAGCGGTGGAGGACTTAGCGAGTAAAGGCATGGAGACATTTGAGTATAAGTCAGGCAAGCATGAGCAGGTATCTACCGTAGTCCGTAGGGCGGTTTTAACTGGTGTAAACAAGACAGCTATCGAAATGCAGCTGGCAAATTTATCTAAGATGGGAATGAACCTTGTGAGAACTACCCAGCACTTAGGCGCACGGCCAACCCATGAGATATGGCAAGGTAAAACATTCTATGTGGGTGAACCAGTCGAGGGCTATTTAAGCCTTGAAGAAGGTACGGGGTATGGCACCGGTGAAGGGCTTGGTGGCTGGAACTGCCGGCATGGTATTAGGATCGCCCTTGAAGTGATGGGCATTGAATACACTGAGCAGCCCATTGACACTGAAGAGAACAACCGCATTTATGAATTAGAACAGCAGCAACGTTACAATGAACGTATGATCCGCGAATGGAAGCGGCGGCGAGATATTAAAAAAGCTGGTGGTCAAGACTACTCAAAAGAAAGCCGAAAGGTAAAGGAGTGGAATGCTCGGCAGGACAGTTTTGTTAAAGCACACCCTGAATTGAAGCGGCAGATGAATAGGGAGATTATTTCAAAGCGAACTAGCAAAGGACTTTCATCAGGTAAAAACAATAGTCTAGAACAAGGAAGCACCGAAATCATACAGCGAGGTAAGTTGACAAAGACTGATCCTGATACTAAGATAAAAGTGTTAGAAGCTTATGAGAAACGCCTTGTGAATTATGACCATGAGCGAGCGGTTGTAATTGCAAAAGATGGTTCTGTATATGAAGTCATAGGAACTTCTGGACATGTCTATCCTGAATGTTTAGGCAAAGCAGTATTAGAGGATGCTTTTGTAACGCATAATCACCCTGAACACGAAACAGAATATACATTTAGTAAAACTGATTTAAGTTTTTTTAGTGATTTCCGATTGAATACTTTAAGAGGGGTTGACAATGCTTTTGTTTACCAGGTTGCAAATAGCGGTGCTGCAACTGTTAAAGATTTTGATTATTATAATTGGTATGATGTTTTAAATGGTAGGCATGCAATGATGACAGATGAGTATTTGCATCGAAATTTGAATTATTGGAGGAAAAAGAAATGAACGATACAGCTAAAAACTTAATCAGTATGCTGAACTTTGAAAATAAAGAGTTTGAAAAAGAAGCAGTTAAGTTATTTACAGAGATGTTTGAGACTATCGAAGTAAATGAGTTGGAGTGGGATAAAACACATCCTAATCCGCGAGGACTTGATGGGGGATTTAATACTAGAAGAATAACTGATGAGTATTTTGCTCGTTTTAGAGATTTGAAACTGAAATACGGAATTGAAGATAAGCACCGATAAGGTGTTTTTCTTTACCTTGAAGGAAGGTGATGAGGTGTGTAATCACGCCTATGTAAAAACGATTGATAAGACCTATTATGACCGTGAATTAAAATGCAGGGTTCTCATTGAGGAGAGTACCTGCATTTTTTGTGGCCGAAAAGAAAAAGAAAGGAGCATCTATATGGATCCACCGAGACGGAAACTACCAAAGTTTATCAAAGATGATCTATCTAATTATTAGCCCTGAGTATGGCATATTAAACTGCTTCTTGTCCCGCACATGACATATAAACTGTGCCCCTAATGACCGGAGAGAACCGGATATAAAAAACACAGGAGAAAACATATGGAATGGTTAAAAGAATTTTTAGGTGATGAATTATATGCGCAGGTATCTGTGAAGCTGCAAGGTAACAATAAAGTGAAACTCGCTAACTTGGCCAGTGGTGAGTATGTTGCCAAGCAAAAATACACAGATAAGGAGTCAGAGGTTGCTACCCTTAATACTGAGCTTGCAGCGCTGAAAGAAGCAGCTAAAAAGTTTGAGGGTATCGATGTTGATGCGCTGAATCAGAAAATCAAAGATCTAGAAGCAAATTCCGCAAAAGAGATTGAAAAGGTGAAGCGTGAATCAGTAGCTAAGGAACTCTTATCTGGATATAAATTCACATCAAAATTAGCGCAGGAGTCAGCACTCAATAAGCTTCTATCCAAAGAACTGAAACTGGAAGGAGACAAGTTACTGGGAGCTGATGATTTCATGAAATCTTTACAAACCGAATGCCCTGAAGCATTCGCAAATGATGATGGTGGTACTAAACCGCCAGTAGTCGTAAACACAGGCGGAAGCCATGAAGGCGGACAGCCGGCACAGACACCTTCATTGGAATCCGCAATCTCAGATTTTTATAAATAAAGGAGGGCAAATAAATGCCATTAACATTAGCACAAGCAAAAGTCGGTATGGCCGACAAGGTCGATCAGGCCGTCATTGATGAGTTCAGACGCTCATCGTTATTATTAGATCGTTTAGTATTTGATAACGCCGTATCACCCGGCACAGGCGGTTCCACACTGACCTATGGATACATCAGATTAAAGACGCCTTCTGTTGCCGCCGGTCGTGCATTAAATAGTGAGTATGTACCAGGTGAAGCCATCAAGGAAAAAGCAACCACAGATTTAAAGATCATGGGTGGCAGCTTTCAGGTTGACCGTGTACTAGAAGATACTGCAGCACAGTCAGAGATCGCATTCCAAGTATCTGAGAAGACGAAGGCCACAGCCAATCAGTTTCACAACGAAGTAATCAATGGCGATTCCACTTCAAAGGAAACAGACTTTGATGGCTTAGATAAAATTCTTACCGGTACAGATACTGAATTCAAACCAACTTCAGGTGTTGATTTATCAACATCAGCAGCCATGACCACAAACTTTGATGAGTTCTTAGATAATATGCTGACCTTCATTTCAAAATTGGATGGTAAGCCGGATATGTTGCTGATGAACTCAACGAGGTTAGTCAAAAGGAAATCAGTGGCACGCCGTGCAGGTTATTACAGCCGAACAGAGAATGCGTTTGGCGCATCAGTAGATAATTGGGATGGCATTCCTATGGTGGATTTAGAAAACTACTATGACGGTACTAAAACAAACCCTATCGTTGCGATTGCTGCGGACGGCACAACAGACGTCTATGCAGTACGTATCGGCTTGGATGGTTTCCACGGTGTATCACCAACCGGTAATAAGATCATTAAGACCTATCTTCCTCGCAAGGATGAACCGGGCGCTGTCAAAAAGGGTGAAGTTGAATTAGTTGCCGGCATTGCACTAAAGAATTCAAAACGCGCGGGTGTGTTCAGAGGAATCAAAGTGGCACCGGCATCTAACTAGGAGGAACAAACATGGATAAATATATCGTTAAGACACCAGTGAAGAACTTTACTGGTGTTTCATGGGGATTAGCTTTTGTGGGCGGTAAGTCTGTCGAGTTTGCAGATAAGGTTCTGTTTGATAAGCTAGTAAAAAAAGGGTATAAAGGCGAGGTCATCAAAGAGAAGAAACCTGCAAAGAAAGATTCTGATCAGCAAGATGATCCTGATAATAAATCGGAAACAAGATAGCTATGAATTACAATGAGTACAAGCAGCTAGGAGGCATTATTAGCGAGAATGAGTTTAATCAACTGCTGCCTTCGGTAAAAGAACTGCTGCTTGATTATACGGCCACTGCATTAGTACCTCATTGGCGCATGAAGCAGACCCTTGATGAAATGGTTGATACAGATATGATCTATTTTTATCAGCTTGATATGATTGCAGCGAACGGCGGCATGAATGCATTCTACGGACAGAATGACCTTGATCTAAAACAGGTAACTACTGGTGGCTTTGCTTATTCAATCGGTGCAGGAAATAAGATGGAATTCTTTAATGGGATTCCTCTTTCACCATTAGCTGTATCGAATCTAAAACGGCAGTTAAGAGCTAAGGGCTATTTGCAGAGGTGCTTATGAGAGCTTCACCGCGCCGATTAAGGCAGGATAAAATCACACTGTTTACACCGATTGAAAAGGAGTTTGACGTAACCTATCAAACTACATTTGTTGATTATGTTCGAGTGGATGAAAACTATGGCATCAATCAGTCAGCGAAAGGCATTGAGGATACTAACTCAGTGCTTGTGGTAATTGACCTAAATGACCTTCAGGCATATGGTGCTGAACCAGTAAAGGATTTGCTGCCATTACTTATCAAGGGCAGAACTTTAGTCAAGCTTGAACATACGGATGATTCGCAGAATGCTTTCACGTTAAACGATATCAAAAAAGATAAGCCGGCGGATAACAAACCGGCTTTTTTGGAATTGTTACTGCGATGAAATACGCAATTGAATATGAGTTTAACAGTAAAAAACTCATCAAGAAGTATGAAGCTAAAAGAGAAGCTGCTCAGATGAGGTTGAAGCAGATAGTTGTGGAAGATACAGATCCATTTGTACCTTTTGAGAGCGGATATCTAAAGAACTCAGTTGCAGATTCATTGAATGATGCACTGCCAAGAATTGTCTATCAAGGACCCTATGCTCACTATCTTTATACCGGTTATGTCATGGTTGATCCCGATACCAAAAGTCCGTGGGCTAAAAAAGGTGCAATCAAGGAGTACAAGAATCCAATGCAGGCGCTGCAGTTTAAGAGAGGTATGTCAGAGTGGTTTGAACACTCAAAAAACCTCTACACTAAGCGCTGGATCAAGGAAGTGGAGAAGGTGATCAAGTCATGAAATCATTAGCAATCGAAGAAACACGTCAGATCGTTGACGTACTGTTTAAAGAATTCATATCAAAAATTAAAATTAATGGCATCACATGGGAGCTGGAATTTATCACTCATGAGATGCCGAACCTATGTTTTAAACAGCTTACCGGCTCAATGGTGAAGCAATATATTACAGGTGATTATGTGGCTGAATTACCCTTTGCAGTTTATTACCGCGCAAGGGCAGCTTCAGTCAATGATGTGTTGGCCTTAAGCCAGCCATTGAATGACATCGCTAACCTCTTTTATGAAGAGGAACGAAGCAATTTTGGTTATTTAAAGACCGTACTGCCTGAAGGCGTTGAACCCCAGGAGCTGAGGATGACATCAACACCTACTCTGGAAGATGGTCTGAAGAATAATACAGCTGTATTTAAAGCAATATATACCTTCAGGTATAGGAAAGGAAAATAGATGGAAAAGATTAAGAGAGAACTATGGCAGACGTTTGTTAAGCCAGGTACGGAAAGTGCAAAGTATGCCGTCATCGGTGAAGATTTAGAAGAATTTGCGCTTGAAATGAATGCCGATATCGAAAAGAAAAAGAACATTCTCGGTACGACATCGATCAACCTAAAAGGCTATGAGAAACAATCAACGGTTGCCCCTTATGTATGCCGTAAAGGGGATCCTGTATTTGAGTGGCTGAAGGGCATCGTAGACAATGAAAAGACGCTTGACGATGTTAAGGCGACTGTATGCAATGTGGATTTATTTGAGACTGCAACAGGCGGAGCTTATCCGGCAATTGAGGAAGATGCCTATATTGAAGTGACTTCTTTTGGTGGAGATACAGAAGCTTTAAAAATTGAGTACAACATTCACTACACCGGCATCAAGCGTTCAGGAACTTTCAATCCAACGACTAAGACATTCACACCGACCGGCAGCGCGGCATAAGGAGGCACAAGATGAATCCAATTAATATTGATACAGGTTTGCTTGAAATACCTGTTATACGAGATGGTGTTGAAGCAGGAAAGCTTTCGTTCAACCCTAATGATGTTTTGTTTGTGTCACGTTTTTACGATTTGATTGGTGTTCTCGAAAGAAAAGAAAAGGAAGTTACACTGAAAAAGAAAGTTTTGGATAAGGATAAAACGGTAGATAAATACGGTATTCCTACAACCGCCGGTAAGGTTGTTAAACTGAATGAAGAACTATGCGATTTCTTGATCAGCGAATTTGATAAGGTATTTGGATTGGGAACTTGTAAGCTGCTATTTGGTGAAGCAAGGAACCCTGAACTTTTCTTTCAATTTGTCAATCAGCTTCTGCCTTTGATCAAATCAACTAGAGAAAATAAGCTTTCTAATTATCTTCAGGACTCGACTGATATTCTGGAAGCATAATGAACGTATTAATTGACAAATTTCCTACTAAGGTGAAAATCAATAATGAATTCTATGAATTGAATACAGATTATAGAATTTGCTTAAAGAACATGCTTGCTTTTGAAGACGAAGAATTAACTTATCAAGAACAGATCATGGTCATGTTAAACCTTTTGTATAAAGAAATTCCTCAGGATACTGATAAAGCATGTATAGCTGCCATCAAATTCTTGGACTGTTGCGAAAACACAGAAGGTAGTGATAAAAGTATATCCTATCGGTTATTTTCGTGGCAAAAGGATGCTAAATATATTTATTCTGCCATTAAACAGGCGCATGGCATCGATTTAGAGCAAATACCTTATCTACATTGGTGGAAATTTGTTTATATGTTTCTTGATCTAAACGAAAACTGTTTCTTCAACCGGCTTGTCGGGGTGCGGGATAAACAGAAAAAAGGGAAGCTTACAAAGGAAGAAAGAGAATATGTGACTCGTCATAAGGACATTGTTTCTTTGCCAGTCCGTCTTACCCCTGAAGAAAAAATAAAGATTGCTCAATTTAAGTCATTGCTGGGGGGTGGTGTTGATGGAATATGATGGCTCAATCAGAATTAATACAGAGATAGATATAAAAGAATTGAAAAGGCAGGCCCAACAAGCGGAAAGAGAGTTTAAAAGACTCAGCAAAAGTAAAGCTTCACTGGTTGATAAAAAGGAACTGTCAGAAGAGAACCTTACTCGCTCTACATTGAAAAGTGATGAGATTATCAGTAAGTATACGACTACCTCTGAGTATAAAAAATTTCTGCAAAAAGCAACTATGCAACAAGAAGCAGGTAGTCTGAGTAAAGAAGATTTCTATAAGCAAAAAGAGGCTTTTTTATTAAAGAATGCTGAGGGCTATGCTTCGGCAACTAAAGAAGTAAATAAATATGCTAAAGAAGTAGAAAAATACGAAGACTTAATCGATACTGCAAATAGGAATATCAATACGGCACAACAAGCAATGGCAGCATCTCAAACAAGACTTGCAGAAGCACAGGGACGAACATCCACTAATGTGTTAAGTAGAATATTGCAACGCTTAAAGTCAGATTACGAGGATACTGAGAAATCCGGGCACGGTTTTTTCTCAATGCTGAAAAAAGAGAAGAATCCAGTAAAAGAACTTGGGAATTCGATATTTACACTTGGTAAAATGTTTAAATTGCTGGCTGTCAGGATGGCACTTAGAAAAGTATTGAATTTAGTAATTACAGGTTTTAAGAATTTAGCTGAATATTCAGCAAACTTCAATACCACAATGAGCAGCTATCAAAGCAATATGCAATATTTAGGCAATGCGTTATCGACCTCTCTAGCACCAATTCTGACAGCACTGCTGCCGCTCTTTGATCAGATAACAGAAGCCATCGTAAGAGCCATTAATGCAGTTGCAGCTTTTACTTCAAGGCTGTTTGGCTTATCCAATACGTACATTCGAGCGAAGAAGGCACAAACGGATTTTGCGAATTCAAGTAAGAAAGCTACTGACAAGCAATTAGCTAGTTTCGACACAATTAATAAATTAAGTAAGTCATCTTCTTCATCATCATCAGGTGCAGGGGGCATGTTTGAAGAAGTTGCCATACCTCAGGAAACGATTAATAATGCTGAAAAGTTTAGAGCAACGATTCAGCCCACAATTGATGCACTTAGAAGATTGCAAGAGGCTCTAGGAGCATTTGGTGAAACGATTTGGTCAGGGCTGTCATGGGGGTATGACAATGTTTTAGTTCCGCTGGGTGCTTGGGTGTTCAGTAATGCACTTCCGTTATTTCTGGATATATTAACTGAATCGGTTAAGCTACTTGATGCTGCGTTAAAAGCGCTGGGACCGGCAGTTGTGTGGTTGTGGGATAATTTATTATCACCGGCATTGCAGGTGGTTGGAAATGTAATTATTGAAATTTTGAAGTCTATCAAAGATACACTTATAGATCTGAATCAATGGGCTGAAGATAATCCGGAAATGTTTCAGGCGATTATTGTTGCATTAACTGGATTGTTATTCATTCTTTTGGCGATCAAGGTTCCTATTTTAGGCGTGATTGCTTTAGGACTGCTGTTGATTGCGGCGTTTGATGATATGGGAGCTACAACAGAATTATTGGTTGTTATCTTAGGGACTTTAGCTATTGCGCTGCTTGCTACTACAAGTCCTATTATGGCTGTGATAGCTGCCATTGCATTAATCGTATACGCCATTATGAATTGGGAAGAAGTATGGAAAGGTATCGTCGCTGTCGCTTCAAGCGTATGGGAGGCTATAGTTGATATATGGAAAGGTGTTGCTAACTGGTTTGAAACTAAGATATTCACACCAGTAAAAAATGGATTTAAAAAATTCGTGAATGGTTTGATTAATTATTTTGAGAATTTTGTAAATGGATTGATTAAAGGCATCAACTGGATCATTGATGCTTTGAATAGAGCTTTATCTTTTGATATACCTGATTGGGTTCCTATTATTGGTGGATCGTCGTGGTCTATCGGTATACCTAATGTAAGACAGATATCTATTCCACGATTAGCCACTGGCACAGTCGTTTCACCTAACAATCCATTCATGGCCATGCTGGGTGATAACAAGCAAGAACAGGAAATCGTATCACCACTGTCAACGATGAAACAGGCTTTGCAGGAAGTCTTGGCTGAGAGCGGCATGAGTAGAAACATTACTGTCGTTATGGAATATAACGGTCGTGAGTTTGGTAGGGCAGTCTATGAGGCCAACAATAAAGAAACACAGCGTATCGGCTTGAAATTAGCGAAGGGAGGTAAATTCTAATGTTTTCAATCGATGGAAAAGAATATGATGTATCCATCCTCTTTATCCCTGAGGAAGGGATAGAACGTAAATTTAATATCCTTGATGGCAACAATGCCGGCCGGCTGCAGGCAAAAGGAAAAATGTATCGAGACATCATCGGTACATTTTTCACTTATGTCATCAAGATCGATACGAATCGACTTGATCCTCAGGAGTATGATGAGCTGTATGAAACGATCTCAGACCCCAATGTAGACAGTCACACACTGGTAGTTCCTTACGGGCAGAGTTCACTAACCTTTGAGGCTTACATAACCAGTGGCAGTGATAAGCTGTCAAGACGTGTTAACGGCATCAATTATTGGGAGGGGCTTTCCTTAGAATTTGTATCAATGCAGGCGATCAGGTGATCCTATGGGAGCAAAGATACTATATAAGGACATATCACCCACTGCAAAGCTTTATTGTACGCCTGTAACGGAGGACGCAGCTTCATGGATCAAGATTGAACAGCTGAACCAAGACAGTGGTAATTATCGTGCTTATTCAAGCTGTGAGCATAATCGAAGGGTACTGAATGGCAGCTTCATTGATTTGAACTATGAAGGTGATTTTGGCTTTTGGAGTAAGCAGATGAGTGATGACAGGTGCCTGTTTTCTAAAAATCCGATCATTACTCTTTCATACTCCACACCAATCACATTCGTTGGTCTAACTTTGACCTTTGATGCGAATGGAAATGAATATGCTACCGATTTCAATATTAAGTATTATTTCAATGAAGAACTGATCAGCGAAGTTGAGTATAAAAACACATCTATAAAATTCTTTACCAATACAAGGATCGTGACGTGCAATAAGATCGTCATGGAATTTAAACGAACAAATCTTCCGCATCGCTACCTGAAATTAAATATCCTTGACTATGGTATCATTCGGCAGTTTGAAGGTGATGAATTGATGGATATTAGTATTCAAGAAGATCTATCACTGCTGTCAACTGAAATTGCGATTAATACGATGGATTTCACGATCAAGAGCAATCAGACGATTGATTTTCTCTTTCAGAAAAAGCAGCCATTGGAATGTTATTTTAATGATGAGTTGGTCGGTGTGTTCTTTATGGAAAAGGCTACTCAAAAAAATGAGGTCATATGGTCCATAGAAAGCAGTGACTATATCGGTGTCTTGGATAAGTTCTCATATACTGGTGGTATTTTTAAGAACATCAAGGCGAGCGTGATCCTGCATGATATTTTAGATGCATGGAACATCCCCTTTGAACTGGATGCCTCTTTTAATGATATAGAATTATCAGGTTATCTGCCGATCGCATCAGCTCGTGAATGTGTGCAGCAGGTCTTGTTTGCTTGCGGCTGCGTGTGTGATACGTCAAGGACAGGGGCTATCAAAATGTATGCTTACGATTTCAATGTCGATTATGACCTTAAGCAAGAAATCATGGAAGGAGCATCATTTGAAAGCAATGACAAAGTAACTGAAGTACGTCTCACCCAATATGAGTATGTGATTAAAAATGAAGTTCAGCAGATTGCTTCCGGAGAGAGTACAGGCACCGTCCAGATCACCTTTAGCAGTCCTCATACAGAGCTTTCTTTGACTGGTGGAACTATTACTCAAAGCGGTGCGAATTATGCAATCATCGAAGCTACTGGCGCTTATGTTCTATCCGGTATGCAATATGAGGCAAACACAACGATCCTATCCAAACTGAATCCTACAACCAGCTTGATTGATTTACAGAATGTAGTTGAGGTAAGTAATGCTACTTTGATATCCGGTAGTAACTCTGCAGATATATTAGAAAAGCTTTATCAGTATAGCATCCGTGTCAATGTATCTAACATTAAAGCGCCTAACAGCAGTGTGTCTGTGGGGGACTTTATCAAGTTTGAATCAGATTATATGGGAATAAAGCGTGGGCATGTGATAAGCAATACGTTCAATCTAAACAGTGATAAGAAGATCGTTAGTGAATTGGAGGTGCTTGAAGTTGATCCTGGATGAGTTGATTTATGATCGTACCATCGCTGATGTGAATCATGTCTTGACACTGATTAAAAAAGGCTATGATGGCATGACAGAGGCTGAAAAAATAGAATGGAATAGCGATTTAAAAGGTGCGCTCAATGCTTCAGACTTGAATCGAGTGCTTGCGGCAGCAGAATATGTTGCGGAGCAGATGAAAGCCTATGGCTATTATGCAAGATTCAAAGAGGCTAGACCTAATGGTGAAGAGTGGACTGAGAATGATATTCAGGACGAATTGTTGATGAGGAATTATTTGCACAATGTCAAACAGGCTCTGCAATTTGGGCTTGCTTTAAATATACCTGTAACTACTCAGAACTTGGACTATATCGGTCAGAATAATATCGAAAAGCATCTGCACGAAGCTGCCCGTTATATGACGAATGCTGAGGCAGTAAGAATACATTCCGGCACAATGTATGTCGGCTTTCAAGGAGGATTGAGAAGATGATCAATGTGAAAGATTTGATTCCAACTGAGACAGCGAATGTCTATCGGTATGAAGAACTGGACAGCAAAGGAAATGCGACAGGGAATTATAAGTATTTCAAGTATGCACCTGGTGATTTAGCAAGCGAACCAACACCGCTCGATCGTAACTTATTCATGAAGTTACAAGGATTTATAGCTAGTAAGACGGTATTTAATGCTGATGGAAGTATTACTGAAGGGAATGCAAGTGGTACACAGGTGACATCATTCTTAGATAATGGGAATATTGAACAGATTTTTACTTCAACTGAGGGACAATCAATAGGATTAAGAACTAAATTTAATGCTGATGGCAGCATAGAAACGGAGGTATTTTAGAATGAGATATTGTTTTCCAAAGACGGAGGATAAATCATGAGTTGGGGTGAAGTTAAATATGCGATTAACAATTCTTTAGGTACAGATAAATTTAAAACCATCAATCAGCAAATTGAATACAGACCCCTAGAAATCAAAAGTGGATTTTTTAACACTTTAGATAAAGATAAATATGTTTCCGAAATTTCAACACATTATGATACTAGTCCTACAGCATATAAAGGTATGAATACTGATACAGACTTTTATCTAGTTCATTATTATACAGGATCCTCTTACGACTATTATTATCTAACGAAATATAATGTAGAATCTCAATCTGTTATGACAGCGTATTCAGAAAAAGATGATTCGAGTTCTGTTCTTAATAAAATCACTGATTGGTTTTTTAATAAGGATGATGGCATTCTTTATGTGTTGATATCAGGTACAATGATAAGAAAAATAACCGATTTAAAGACTACAATAATAACATTACCAGAGCAGGCAACAATTTTTTATGTAAAAGATATGTTTGTATTTTACATGAGTTCAGCTAAATTTAAGAAATTTGATAGAATTGAGGGCAAAGCAGAAGAAATAAAAACAATTACTGCAGCTAAAGGAACAGGTACCAGTACTCATTGTCATTGGCCATATGGAAGCTTTTGGTATTTCATAGGAACTAATGGCAATATATATAAAATTAATTTAACAAACTATGATACAATCACAATCAGCGCTTCAATAGCTGATTATGGTATTCTTACAGATTACGAAAGGAGCACAGTATTAATTCATACGGGTAGTTCAATTTCAAAAGAATTTGATTGCAAAACAGACACTATGTATTCAAATAGCTATTCAATTGCCATCCCCAATTTAGACCCAAATGAAAAAATCAATGAGAAACAGGTGGATAGTTCAGATCCTAGAGGTTTTGTTAAAGGTAATTTAATAATAACTAATAAAATGACACGGTCTACTACAAGTTATTTGTATGGATATCATCGTTTACGATCATGGCAAATTGACCAATTTATATTAGGAAACAGGAAAGTATTGTTTTTGAAAAAGGGGCTTAAAGTACGTACATTTGGAAATATATTAATTTATAATGCTTCAACGATGCAATTAGATAAAGTCATTCTAGCTGATGGTGTATATATTGCTAATGGAGATGTATATCTTGTTGATGATGGTCAATGGCTCAATATTGAGGAGGAATAGACAATGATATATTATGGAATCAATGATGCAGAAGTTGAAGCTTATTTAAAAACAATTGAAATTCCGCCATTTGTAATTATTCAAAAAGAAAAAAAAGATGTCATTGAATACTATGCTAATACGTCTGAATATTCATTTTTAATTACTAGAGCTTTGAATACTGTTAGTATTATTGAAGAAGATATTTTACAACAAGCTCAAGAAAAATTTATTCAAATAAAGCTTGATGAACATTTTTTACCACTTTCGAAGGAACTTCATGAATCAGTTACTAAAGCAGAATTCAGAGAGCTATTGAACATACAAACTGACAAAATTATCGATCAATACACTTTATCACTGATTGAAAACGATTTACTTAAGTAAATCATTCTGAATGAGGACTAAGGTGTATTGATCAATTGCCTCTGTCATGGGGTCAGTTGGTTCGGGTTCAGGAACAGGATAAGCAAAGGTGTCGGTGTTGACATCGTAAACCATATACAGTTCTATGGTGTCGGTTCTATCGGTTATATCAATACAGTAAACAAGAGGGTGATTATTGACAGGCAAACCAAGTTCAGTGCCACCAATTAAGTTTACTGTATTGTCTGATTTTAAAATTTGAGCGTATTTTCTCATCGTCTTAGTCCTCCCCACTCAATAAATACCATACCAGGAGAACCTTTTCCACCTGATTTACCAGTATCCCCACCGCCTCCACCGCCTCCACCAGCACCATAACCTCCAGCGTTAGCTCCTGCCGTATCTGTGTAAGTAGAAGAAGGATAGGCGCTATCCCCTCCATTGACCAAACTAGCAACTCTTCCGCCACCAAGTTCTTTATATTTGTTCTGGTCAAGATTGATATATGCACCTCCGAGCGAAGAATATGATGCGTAACTATCACTAGGCTGGTAGTTTCCACCCGCTCCACCGAAGCCAAAAGCACCGCCATATCCAGCGCCACCAAATCTTGCAGCATAAGTAGTATTTATTTCTCCTGATGATCTGGCTATTGTATAGCCTCTAATCGCATCATATCCAGTCACGTATCCTAGTACATCATTAGGAGCGCAACCGATAACAGAATTTGCTGCCAATGTTTTAGAATATCCGTTTTTCCCACTTATTACTGTATTACCATCACCAATAGTAAATACAAATTGTTCACCGGGGAACGTCTTAACACGTTCTCTTATGATAAACTCACCGGCTTTACCACTCGCACCACCTCTTGAACTACTACCTGTAGCACCACTACCACCGGCGGCACAGGCACTGATGTAAATTTCACTAATGCCAGCGGGTACGGTAAATGTGTCATCATTAGTAAACAACTCATGCCCACCAAACGTGTTGATTAATACTTGGTCGAGTGATGTAAATTCTTCCGTTCCTAGTGTCGAATTAATCGCATATTTAACCTCGCCCCAACTCATAATTTATCCTCCGTCTTTGGAAGACTGAGGAATTAAAGAAAGGAGAGTGACCTATGTCACAATTAGCAGAATCATTAAAAAGATTATACAAATCAGGTCAGGTGACCGCTGATTATATCAATGCACGAACTTCTTTAACCGCAGAAGAAAAGGTCTACATTTTATCTGAAGAACCTGTTATTGAAGATAACTACGAAAATGCATTTAAGGTATTGGTAGGTGAAATGGCATGAGCTTAGTTGAACAAGCACGACTGCTGCGTAAGCAATGGCAGCAGCTCCTACCAGCCAACGATGACACAAAGATTATAGACTGCGAAGATTTGGTTGACAACTGGGATATTGGCATTGATTACGCTGTCGATGACATTAGAAAGTTTGATGGTCAAGTTTACAAATGCGTACAAGCACACACAAGTCAAGACGGCTGGGAACCATCTCAGACACCTGCATTATGGGCAATCAAGCACACAAAGAACAAGCGTAACCCAAAACCTTATGTGCAGCCAACCGGTGCGCATGACGCTTATATGATTGATGAGGTGGTGCTGTTTAATAATGCAGTCTTTATCAGTAAGGTAGATAATAACGCATATTCGCCAGTGGACTATCCAGTCGGCTGGCAGAAACAAGGAGAATGAAAATGAAAAACTTATTTGATAAAACGGACCCGGTCATCGTCAAGACTGGGTTTGTTGGATTTATGACGATTATAGCAGCGCAGCTAGGAATCCTATTTCCTGTGCTTGTGCTGCTTTTATTATGCATGGTGGTAGATTATATCACCGGTATCATATCAGCCGGCTATCACGGTAAAATCAAGTCCTCCGTGGGTTTGTGGGGGATCGTAAAGAAGCTGCTTTATGCCGTCATAG
>ERZ827520.1770-NODE-1770-length-23072-cov-4.356563_pt1 | contig 23072 bp, 15 predicted proteins | sample MGYA00519581_ERZ827520 | MGnify/ENA primary metagenome ERZ827520 (study PRJEB31778, sample SAMEA3449339) | human gut metagenome | biome: human gut; feature: human-associated habitat; material: faeces | place: United Kingdom | collected 2010/2012 ...
CTGATGATCATTCCGGCGGTCTTCTCCTTCTCGGGCGGCGACCCGGACACTCCAAAGCAAATCGACGGGAGACGCGCTGTCCAAGGCGGGGACGCTGCAGGTGGTTTCGCCCTATTGGTACACGGCGTATGCAGCGTCGTACAAAGAGAAACTGGACTCCCGGCTGGGGGTGAGCATGGGGGACGCCACGCTCTGTTTGAACACCGATTTTTCGGAGAAGCATCCCGTGAACCGTTCGGACGCGCTGACGGCGGTGACGAATGCAGCGAATCTGCTGGCGGAGGATCGGGCGGTGATGAGCCGTAATCCGCTGGCGGATGCGCTGAACGACCTGACGCTGGCGGAGGATCTGAGCCTGACGGGGGAGGCGGCGTATCCGGTGAGCGGCTATGTACCGTTTGTGCAGATGGTGCTGCATGGGCATGTGGCGTATACCAGCCGTCCGCTGAACGCGGCGGGGGATTACCGGGAAGCGCTGCTGGAGGCGGTGGAGACCGGCAGTATGCTCAAATTCACCCTGGCGGGGCGGATGGACGAGCGGATCCGGGAAACGGAGTATGATTATTTATATTATGTGGATTGGGAGAAATGGAAAGACACCGTGCTGGCGGATGCGGCGGCGGTGAAGGAGCTGTACGACCGGTTTTCCGGTCTGGAAATCTCCGCCCATGAGAGCCGGGGGAAGCTGGCCAAAACCACCTACTCCGACGGCGCCGCCGTTTATGTCAACTACGGCGAGCAGGAAGCGGAATGGGACGGGGTGTCCGTTCCGGCTTTGGGATGGAAGGTTCTCTAAGAAAAAAACATGAAAAAGGAAGGGCTTTTTATGGAAAGAGAAATTCTGAAACCGGGGAAGCTGTCCCCGCTCGCCGACCTGCGGCGGGATGAATTCGACGCGGACAACGAACGCATCCTCACTGCGGGGGAGGCGGTGGATATCGTGTTCATCGGAGATTCCATCACCGAGGGGTGGAATGTCCGGCAGGCGTTCTCGGGCTTCGGGAATGTGATCAACCGGGGGATCAGCGGCGATGTGATCGACATTATCGAGAAGCGGTTTGCCGCCGACGTCCTCCAGCTGAAGCCGCGGGTGGCGGTCATTCACGGCGGGGTAAACAACACCTTCCCCTTCTTTGAAACGGCGGAGGAGGCGCTCCCCGCCGCAATCGAAAAAGCGGTGGAGACCTTTGTGCGGTCGTATGAGGCGATGTTCGAGGCCTGCCGGCAGGCGGGGCAGCGGGTGATTGCCTGCACAATCACCCCGCTGGCGGAGCAGCCCTCTTCCGGCGCGTCGGCCCGGAAGAAGACGGTAGCGCGGATGAACGGGGAACTGCTCCGGCTCTGCACCCAGTATGGCATTCCCTGCGCCGATTACCACACCCCGCTCGCCGAGTTCGACGGGCTGACCGCCCAGCCCTGCCTTACCTATGACGGCCTCCATCCGAACGATTCCGGCTACGCCCGCATGGACCGCGTCGTCCGCCCCATCCTTACCGCCGCTTTTTGCCCTCTTTGCTGAAGCCTTTCTTTTCAATGGGAACGGAATCTTTTAAAATTGCAAGCAGTCCCTGCCTCCCGGTTCGCCGCCGTGAGACAGGGACTGCTTTTTTATCCCGGAATGCCCGGCGGCATGTCGTCAGGTGTTCCGGTATATTTTGCGAAAAGCGCTGGGCCGCAGGCCGGTATAGCGGACGAAGGTACGGGAAAAATGCTGCAGATCGTAGAACCCGACCGCATGGGTGATTTCCTCCAGTGTGGAGGAGGTATGAAGCAGCAGCTCCTTTGCCGCCTGGATACGCTGCAGGGACAAAAAGTCAACGATTGTGAAGCCGGTTTGTTCTCGGAACAGGCGGGAGAGATGAGCGGAGGAGATATGGCAATAATCTGCGACCGCTCCCACGCGCAGCGATCGGGCGTAATTTTCCCTTATATATATTACCGCCTTGATGACGTAGGGAGACGAGGGGGTGGAGCCGGACAGAGGATGACCGGTAATGCATACCGGTATCCAGACATCCTTTTTCTCAATGGGAATGATATCCGGGAGGTCGTCGTAATTTTCTACATTAGTCAGCGTAAAGCCGATATTGCCGGTCATGTTGCTTTTGAGATGGAAAGTAACGCAGTAGTCCTCATGAACGGGCCGCAGATCCAGATGCAGACGCATGCTGGGCCAGACCCACACATGGTAAGGAGAGCGCTTCACCGCCGTAAAACAGGAGACCTGCTGCCCGCGATACGCCTCTTCCGGACGGCTCAGAACAAGACTCCCGTCGTTGGGAAAGGAGACCTCGGACCCATGCGCCCGCAGAATTCCCAACAGAGAGGGGTCGTCCTCTGCGTCGGGGTTCTCCGGCTTCCGGGCCCATATATGGATATCGGTAAACCAGATTTTTCGCCCGGCTTCCAGCGGATGATAGTGATTTCCCTTAGAATAGAAGGCGGCGCCGGCTACGTCGCTCAATAACGCATCGCCGTGCTGTTGGGACAGGCGCAGAAGCTGCAGAAGAATATTGGTCAGGCCGGAGGCGATCAGCGCCTCGCTGTCAGCCTTTGGCTTTTCCAGCTCCTGCAGAATGCCGCTGAAAAGGAGCTGAGAGGAATTCTGCTTTTTCATCGGAATATGGGAGGGGAGATTGACCAGCAGCCGACGAAATTCCAAAGCGCCCTGGTCCGGCGGCTCGGAAGAAAGGGCCAGGCATTCGAAATCAATTACAATCAGGCGGCTTTCCTCTTCGCCGCAGAGCAGCCGATAATCGCCTGCCCTTTTGGCAAAAAAGCACTCGTGCGCCGAAACCGCAAAACGCCGTTCCAATGGACAGGCGGTGATTTCCCCCGACAGCATATAAAGAAGTCCCTGGCTTTCTATGGTCAGGAGATATTCCTCTCCGGCGCTGAGTGTGAGAATTTCCTTTCTCCGCACCTGGGACAGGTAATGACGGTAATAATCGACATTCCAGTAATTCAGCAATTCCGATTCCATACGGCATTCCTCCATGCTCCGATAAAGTTTCGGTTCCGACAAATCAAGCGAAGGGCCGGTAAATGACGGCCTGAACGCGCCGGATGGGGATAATCGTAAAAAGCGAAAAAGATTTATTATATAATTTAGCATATTTTCCTAAGAAGTACAAGGGAATATTCGTATAAAAACAAATATTTCCAATAGAAATTTTAAAAATAATAGGATTATACCAAAAGTTGCTATGACTGACACTGGCAATAACAAAAAATCCAATGTATCATTTATCGCAAGAAAGCCGGAAAATAAAAGAAAATATTGTGAAGATTGTTGGATGCGTCATGACGCGGTTTCTGTGGAAGACGTCCGGTGACGCCCGCTTTTGGAATGGCTTTATTCGTGCTTCAGGACTTCAGGGCCGTCCGGCTGTGTGGAATGGATTGGAGAGGGGTTGAGATAGAAGGGATGAAACGGAGAGGGAAAATTCTGTCCGTCGTCCTGTCGGCGGCCGTTGTGGCCGGTCTGCTGGCGGCGGTAGCCTTTTTGGATAGCCGTCCGGATTCCCGCGGGGACATGGCGGCGCTGGAAATACCCGCGCGGGAGGACAGCTATGCCGCCTATCTCAAACGATATCCAGCGGCCGCCGCCGGAAGGAAAACCTATCCGGCGACGGAAAATGTAAGCGCTGACGGAGAGCTTTCCTTTGGCGAGGATGAAGACGGCTCCTATGTGTATCTGCCGGAGGAAGGAGCGGTCAGCTGGACGATTGACGTGCCCGCTGCCGGTCGCTATACGCTGGGGCTGGCCTATTGTCCCACCGAAGGGAACAGCGGCAATATTCAGCGCTCCCTGTACATAAACGGAGAACTTCCGTATACGGAAGCGAAAAACCTGGTGTTTTGCCGGATATGGACCAATAAGACGGCAGTGAAACAGGATCTGTACGGTAACGATATTCGCCCGCTGCAGACGGAAGAGCCGCAATGGACGACCGCCCTCTGCCGCGATGCGGCCGGCTATGTGACCGAGCCGCTGACCGTGTATCTGGAAAGCGGCGAAAATACGATCACGCTGGAGGCGCAGCGGGAGCCCATGCTCCTGCGGAGCCTGACTATCGCCCCGCCGGAGGAACTGCTCTCCTATGAAACGGTAAAGGCCGGGTACGTATCGGCCGGGTATACCGCAACCTCCGGAAAATATATCCAGATCGAGGGGGAGGACGCGGTATACAAATCTTCGCCGACCCTTTACCCGCTGTCCGACACCTCCACCAGCGCGACCGAGCCATACGAACCCTCGGTTATCAAGCTCAACACCATCGGGGGCGCCCGCTGGTCGTATGTGGGCGATTATCTGGAGTGGCAGTTTGAAGCGCCCGAAAGCGGCCTGTACCAGATCGCTGTCAAGGCGCGGCAGAATGTGACCAGCGGACTGGTTTCCTCCCGGCGGATCACGATCGACGGGGAGGTTCCCTTCGCAGAGCTGGACAGCGTGAGCTTTTTTTACGACAGCGACTGGCAGATGGTCACGCTGGGGGACGGCGAGGAGGCCTATTCCTTCTATTTTGAAAAAGGCGTCCACACCCTCCGAATGGAAGTGACCCTCGGCGATATGGGACAGGCGCTGGGTGTGACCCAGGAGGTGCTGACCCAGCTCAATCAGATCTACCGGGAGATCATTATGATTACCGGCACCAGCCCGGACACCATGCGGGATTACCGGCTGGAGACCCTGCTCCCTGAGACAATCGCCAGCATGAGCGCCCAGCGGGATATCCTGCAGACGGTGCAGGACGCGCTGGAGACGTACACGGGGAAAGCGGACGGCAACGCCGCTATTCTGGGCACATTGATCCGGCAGCTGGCGGTTATGAGCGAAAAGCCCTCCAAAATCGCGGAAAATCTCAGCTATTTCAAAACCAACATCGGCTCTCTGGGAACCTGGGTAAATGATATGTGCTCCCTGAACCTGGAAATCGATTATCTTGCGGTCTATTCGCCGGATACAACGCTGAAATCTCCCACCGCCGGCTTCTGGAGTTCGATGGCTTATCAGGCGCGGCGGTTCCTGGACGCCTTCCTGCTGGATTACAACCAGGTCGGCACTCTTGTGGAGACTTCGGCCGAAAATACCATTACGGTGTGGTCGTCCGCCGGTCGCGACCAGATGCAGACCCTGAAGGTAATGCTCAACGATTCCTTCACACAGGAGACGGGGATCGGCGTGAATCTGGAGCTGGTGGAGGAAGGCGCGCTGCTGCCCGCCACCGTAGCCGGAATCGGCCCCGACGTGGCGCTGGGCATCGGCCAGAACGTGCCGGTGGATTACGCTCTGCGCGGCGCGGTCTGCGCGCTGGAGGGCTTCGATACCTATGATGAGGTGATTGCCCGCTTCCCGGATACCCTGACGGTGCCTTACCGCCTGAACGGCAGCGTTTATGCGTTGCCCGAAAGCCTGTCCTTCCCGGTGCTGTATTACCGCACCGATATTTTGGAGGAGCTGGACGCGGAGGTCCCCCGGACCTGGGAAGACGTGATCGCTCTGACCACGGTGCTGAGCAACAACAACATGTCCTTTGGCTTCCCCTACTCCACCACGGCGGACCCGGGCGGCGGGCTGTCCCTGTTCTATTCCCTGCTGATGCAGAACGGCGGGCAGGTGTATGGGGACGAAGGCACGAGCTGTGCGCTGGATTCGGACGTGGCGGTCAGCACCTTTAAAACGTGGACCAATCTGTACCTGAATTACGGTCAGCCGCTGGAAATCAATTTTGTCAACCGGTTCCGCACCGGTGAGATTCCGGTGGGCATCGCGGCGCAGAGCGTATACAATTCCCTGATCGTATCCGCGCCGGAAATTAAGGATCTTTGGGGCTTCACCGTCATCCCGGGTACCGCGATGGACAACGGGACGCTGAACTGCACGGGACTGATCAATTCGGCCTGCTGCATAATCCTGGAAAGCTCGGGAAAAAAGGAGCAGGCGTGGGATTTCCTCGACTGGTGGACCAGGGACGACATCCAGCTCCGGTTCGGCCGCGAGATGGAAAGCGTGCTGGGGGCGTCGGCCCGATACCCCACCGCCAATCTGGAAGCCTATGAGTCCCTCCCCTGGACAAAGGCGGAGTGGAGCGTGCTGGAAAGCGCGCTGGCGGACGGCCGGTGCGTACCGGAGATTCCCGGCGGCTATTTCACCTCCCGCCATATCAACAACGCGTTCCGGGCCGTGGTGCTCCAGCAGACTGACGTGAAGGATACGCTGCTGGATTATGTGGAGACGATCAACCGGGAGATCACCAAAAAGCGGCAGGAATTCGGGCTGGACGACGCGTCCTGACCGGCCGCCCTTCCGGAAGGGGAAAAACGAGAAAAGGAGGCAACGGCATGAACGGCAAATGCGGCGCTTTCCGCCGAGGGTGGGGACGGTTTCGGCTCGGCTGCAGAAACGCGGCCCGGAACTGGGACTGCTATCTCTTCCTGCTTCCGTTTTTTCTGGTCTTCGCTGTTTTTGTTATCGCGCCGGTGTTTATGGCGCTGTATTACAGCTTCACCTATTTCAATGTTCTTCAGCCCCCGAAATTCATTGGGTGGCAGAACTATGTGGAGCTGTTCACCGCGGACGAAATTTTCACCAAGTCGCTCAAAAACACCTTTCTGATCGCACTGGTGACCGGGCCTTTTGGTTATCTTGCGTCCTTTCTGCTGGCCTGGGCGATCAATGAACTGAAGCCGGCGCTGCGGGCGCTGATGGTCACCATTCTGTACGCGCCCTCCATTTCCGGCGGCGCTTATATGATCTGGACGATCATCTTCAGCGGGGATGAGCACGGATATATCAACAGTGTGCTGATGTCGATGGGGCTGGTCAGCTCCCCGATCCAGTTCTTTACCGATACCAGATGGATGATCTGGGTCTGTATCCTGGTCATGCTGTGGATGAGCTTGGGAGCGGGCTTCCTGGCGTTCGTGGCCGGCTTCCAGACGGTGGATAAAACCTATTACGAGGCGGGCTATGTAGAAGGCATCCAGAACCGTTGGCAGGAGCTATGGCATATCACTCTCCCGATCATGAAGCCGCAGCTGCTGTTTGGCGCGGTGATGAGCATTACCTCCGCCTTTTCCTGCGGCGCTGTTTCCACGGCGCTGTTCGGGTCCCCCAGCACCGATTACGCGGTGCATACCGTGCTCAACCATATGACGGATTACGGGGGCGTGCGGTATGAGATGGGCTACTCCTGCGCGATCGCTACGCTGCTTTTTCTGGTAATGATCGGCTGCAACGAGCTGATTCAGCGGGCCCTGAACAAAATAGGAGAATGACGAGATGGACGGAATAAAAACGACAAGCGCCGCGGTTAACCGCGGGAAAAGGAAGAAGTCGGGGGCCCGGGCGTTTGAGGCGCGGGGGCCGGTGGGAAAGGTCGTCAACTTCCTGCTGCTCTGCGTGATCGGCGTATTTATGGCTCTTCCGCTGGTGCTGGTGGTGGGAAACGCCTTCAAGCCGCTGGATGAGCTGTTCGTCTGGCCGCCCCGTCTGTTTCCCCAGCATCCCACGCTGGATAATTTCCGCAATATTTCCGCCCTGATGAGCGATTCCTGGATTCCGATGTCCAAATACATATTCAACACGGTGTTCGTCACGCTGGCCTCCACTGTCCTGCACGTTCTGGCGGCGTCCATGGCGGCCTATGTGCTGGAAAAGCGGGATTTCCCGCTGAAAAGGTTCCTTTTCCGGCTGGTGGTCATTTCCCTGATGTTTTCCAGCGCGGTCACCCAGATTCCAAGCTACCTGATTATGGCGGGGCTGCACTGGGTGGACACCTACTGGTCGCTGGTGATCCCGCCCATCGCCTCGGCGATCGGACTGTACCTGATGAAGCAGTTCATGTGTAACCTGCCCAACGCGCTGCTGGAATCCGCCCGGATCGACGGCGCGTCGGAGCTGCGGATCTTCTGGCAGATCGTGATGCCGCTGGTTCGTCCAGCTTGGCTGACGCTGATTATTTTCTCTTTCCAGACTACTTGGGGTACCACGGGCGGCAGCTATATTTTTTCGGAAAACCTGAAAACCCTCAGCTATGCCCTTAATCAGATACTCAAGGGCGGCCTGGCACGTGCAGGAGCGGGCTCGGCGGTGAGCCTGATTATGATCGTCCCACCGGTACTGGTGTTCATCTTCACCCAGCGGAACATCCTGCAGACGATGGCCAATTCGGGGATGAAGGACTAAAGGAATGCCGCTGATTCGCCGGGGCGTTATTCCGGCCAACGCATTTCCGGCTGCTGCGAAAGGATGGTCGTGCAATTGAAAAAGACCGCGCTTATGTCATTGGCGATTGCGGCGGCGCTGACGATATCGGCTGCCGCGCAGGGCGCCTTTGACAGCTATGTATATAACACAGAGAAGGAGGCCGTGGCGGCGCCTGACGCGGTGACGCTTGCCGCCGTGTACACCGGGGAGAGCATGGAAACCACGGCGCTGAACGGCGCGTCCGATCTGTGCGCCGGACCCGACGGCCGGCTTTATCTGGCCGATACCGGCAACAACCGGATCGTGGTGCTGGATTCTACCCTGAAAGCCGAACGCATTGTGGACGGCTTCACCGATGAGGAGGGACGGCGGCAGAGCTTTTCCGCACCGCAGGGGCTGTTCATCCATGAGGACGGCCGGCTCTATATCGCCGATACCGGCAACCAGCGCATCGTAGTGCTGAACCCGGACGGCAGCCTGCGGATGCTGGTGGGCGCGCCGGTTTCCTCCGTGTTGACCGACAGCTTTGTCTTCAAGCCCGCCAAGCTGGCGGTGGACACTGCCGACCGCCTGTTTGTCGCGTCCACCGGCTTCAACATGGGCCTGCTGCAGCTGGATAAAAACGGGAATTTCGTCCAATGCCTGGGCGCGCCGAAAGTAACCTACACTTTGTCGGAATATTTCTGGCGTCTGTTCTCCACTCAGGCGCAGCTCGAGCGCAGCGCCTCTTTTGTCCCGACGGAATACAACAACGTCACCATCGACGAGGAAAATTTTCTGTTCGTGACCTCCTCCTCCTACGACCTGTGGGAGTATCTGGACGGCGGCATCCAGCCGCTGCGGCGGCTGAATGCTCTGGGAAACGACATTCTGCGGAAAAACGGCAGCGTCATGCCCTATGGTGATACCGCCGCCGTTCAGGTGGGCAGCTACCGCGGCCCCTCCACGCTGGTGGATGTCGCCACGATGGGGTATGGAATGTATGCCGTTCTGGACGCCAACCGCTCCCGGGTGTTTGCCTACAACAGCGACGGGGAAATTCTGTTTATGTTCGGCGGGCCGGGTGAGCGGAAGGGGGCCTTCCAGACCCCGTCCGCCATGGTGTTCTCCGGGGAGAGCTTCTACGTTCTGGATTCCGGCAAGCAGACCCTGACGAAATACACTCTCAACGAGTACGGCCGCAAGCTCTACGAGGCCACGGCCTGCCACGCCCGGAGCGAATACGACCGGGAACAGGAAATATGGGAGGACGTCGCCCGAAAAAATATCAACCAGCCAACCGCGCTGGTGGGGATCGGTAAAGCGGCGTACCGCAATAAGGATTATGCCGAGGCGATGCGCCTGTTCCGCCTGGCGGACGATAAGACGAATTATTCCAAGGCGTATCAGAAAAGCCGTTCGCTTTTTGTGGGAGAGAACTTCGGCTGGATGATGCTGGGGCTGTTCGGCGTGATCGCCGTGGGCGTCGCCCTGCACCTGGTTCGGAAGAAACGGGGGGTGCGGGTTCTCGATCCGCAGAGCTACCGGGGGACGCTGCGCTTTTCCCGCCGGCTGCTGTTCCACCCGCTGGACGCATCCTGGGATTTGAAACGGGAAAAACGCGGAAGCATGGCGGCGGCGCTTACTCTGCTGGGATTGTGCTGCGCGGCGGTGGCGGTGTACGACTGCTTTACCGGCTTCATCTTTTGCGCGGTGGCGGAGGAGGACCGTAACCTCCTGCTGGAATTCGCCAAGGTGCTGGCGCCTTTCCTGCTTTTCTGCGTATGCAACTGGTGTGTGACCTCCCTGATCGGCGGCGAAGGCAGCTTCCGGGATATTGCAATGGCCGCCGCCTATTCCCTGACGCCGCTGGTCGTTTTTCTGCCGCTGGCCACGCTTCTCAGCCATGCGCTGACGAAGGAGGAACAGGATTTTTATGTCGTGTTCGTGGTGCTGGCGGGGCTGTGGACGGTCATGCTGCTGGTCTGTTCCAATAAGCAGATTCACAATTATTCCATGGGGCGCGCGCTGGGAATTCTGCTGCTGACCGTGCTGGTGATGCTGATCGTGGTATTTCTTCTGGTACTGGCCTTTGTGCTGGTCCAGCAGTTCGTGAGCTTTGTTCAGGATATTGCCGACGAACTGTATCTGCGGCTGTAAACACGGAAAACGACCGGATTCCCACTTTGTGCGAAAGAATGGAGATTGCCACATGCGTAACATACATAAAAGCCGGACGGCCGCAGCGCTGCTGGCGGCGGCCCTCCTTCTCGGCGGCTGCTCGGCCGGGACGGCCGCGTCGACGGTAAAGCAGACGGTGGAATTTCTGCCAGGGATGACCACCGAAAACGATCCGTCGTCCACGGACTTCGACGTGATGGCGGAAACCGACCGCCTGCGGCTGGAGGTCAATCCCGACACGGCGGTGTTCCGGGTGGTGGTGAAGGAAGACGGCCGGGTCTGGAGCTCCGGCGACGACGCCCAGCGCGCTCAGTTCGCCATCGCCTACAGCAGCGCGTCCGGCAGCGTCGGCTATATGGACAGCTACGCGGATTCGGTTGCGAAGGGGCAATATCGCATCGAACCGGTGGAAAACGGCTTCCGGACGCAGTATTCGCTGGGGACGATTGAGGAAAACCTGCTGGGGCCGGTGCTCATGAGCATGGCGCATTACGAAGCGGCGTATGAAAATTCCTCATCCAAGAACCGCCAGATTCTCAGCACCGTGTACTATCTGGTCGATCCCGATGCGATGGACAAGGAGAAAGCAAAAGAGCTTCTCGCCGCCTACCCGGCGCTGAAGAATGGGCCGTTGTATGTTCTGCGGAACACCTCGATGAGCGGCAGTGTGAAAAAGCAGCTGGACGCGGCGCTCTCCGCCGGAGGATACACGGCGGAGCAGCAGGCGGAGGACGACGCGCTGTACGAATCGACAGAGGAAGATAGCGTTCCCCGTTTCAACGTCACCGTTTATTATACGCTGGAGGGGGACGCCCTGCGGGTGAGGATTCCGGAGAGCGAGATTTTCCAGTATGAGAATATCCCGCTGGAGACGCTGAGCCTGTTGCCCTATTTCGGGCAGCCGGCGCAGGGGGATTCCGGGTATTATCTGCTGCCGGACGGGTCCGGCTCCATTATGAATTTCTTCAACGGCAAGGGGGATATGCAGGATTATGCCGCACCGATTTACGGGGAGAATGCGGACCTGCTGCAGGACGAAAGGGTATCGCAGGAGGAGCAAGCAATCCTGCCGCTGTTCGGCTGTCGAAACGGGGAGGACGGTTTCCTGGCGGTGATCGAAAGGGGAGAGAGCATGGCGACGGTTACAGCCACTCCCGGCAGCGAACGGAAGCTGCCCGCCGCTTATGTTCAGTTCCGCATCACGGAAAAGGCGCAGATGGACGCGATCGTGGTCAACTCCACCTCGCTGAACAACAGCTATTATACCCTGCATGAAAAAAACCGGTATGCCGGGGATCTGCAGGTGTCCTACTACTTCCTGACCGGCGGAGACAGCGATTACAGCGGGATGGCCGCGCGGTATCGGGAGCTGCTGCCGGAAACCGGCGGCGCTTCCGCCGGAACGCCCCTGGTGGCGGAGCTGGTCGGCGTGGTGGATGTGACCGAAAACATGGCCGGCGTCTCAGTCCGGCGGGAGCGGCTGCTGACCTCGCTGGAGGATGTACGGACGATCGCCGGGGAACTTCAGGCCGGCGGAGCAAAAAACCTGTCGGTCCGGCTGACCGGCTATCTCAGCGGCGGATACCGTCAAAGCTTCCTGCAATCGGTAAAGTTCAGCGGAAAGGCCGGGAAAGCGGAGAATCTCCGTTCCCTGACCAGGACGCTGAACGAGAACGGCGTGACGGCTTATCTCGACGCGGATATCCAGACCGCCTATAAAGGCGGCTGGCTGAGCGGGCCGAACCTTTCTCACGACGTGACGCGATACCTGAGCAAGGAGGTCGGCGCGCTGTATCCTTATAACCCGTCCAGCTTCCAGCCGGACGCCTCCGCCCGGGCGAGGTATGTGCTGAAGAGCTCCGCCATTCAGCGGTGCGCCGACACACTGAAGACCTTTGCCTCGGAGTGGGAGCTCCCGGGCCTGTCCCTGCGGGATGTGGGGCGGAGCTTTCACGCCGATTATTCACAGGAGGACGGGATGAGCCGGGAAGCGGCGGCGCAGGCGCTGTACGACACGGCGGCCTCGCTGGGAGAAGACGCGTCGCTGCTGCTGAGCGGCGGGCAGGCGCGGTTCGCCCTGCTGGCGGACGTCCTGATCGACCTGCCGACGAGCAGCGCGGACCATGATATTACCGATTACAGCGTTCCTTTCGCGGCGATGGCGTACAGCGGAAAGCTCTCGTATACCGGAGCCTGCGCCAACCTGGAGTATGGGGACGACAGCGACTACCTCCGCCTGGTCGAGAACGGGGCGGGCCTGTACGTCCGGCTGTGCGCCGGGGACGGAACCGCGCTGCAGGACACGGACTTCACTTCCTGGTTTTCTATTGGCTACGAGGTGCAGAAGGACGATGTGCTTGCGCGGTACGCCTGGCTTTCCGATGCGCTGGAGGACTGCGCGGGGGAACGGCTGGTTCGTCACCGGAGGCTGAACGCCCAGGTCGCCTGCTCCACCTTTGAAAGCGGCTGGAGCGTTTACGTCAACTACGGCGACACCCCGTTTATGTTGGACGACGGCGCGCGGATCGAGCCGCGCGGCTATTATCGGGTAAAGGAGGCGGCGGTATGAAACGGCGATCCCATCACACATCCTTCGCCCGCCGCCAGATGCGGACCGGGCTGTGCTTTGTGCTCCCCTTCGCTGTCGGTGCGATTTTTTTCGTTATCGTCCCCTTTGTACAGGCAGTGTATTTCAGTCTGTGCGAGATGACGCTGACCAACACCGGCTACGAGCTGAAGTTCGTGCTGTTCGATAATTATCAGCAGGCCTTTTTGGTGGACCCCAATTTCCGCAAGAAGCTGATTACAGCGGTGAAGGATATGCTGATTAACGTCCCTCTCACCGTGCTGTTCGCTTTCTTTGTCGCCAGCCTGCTCAACCAGAAGTTTGTGGGGCGTTCGCTGGCCCGGGTGATCCTGTTCGTGCCGGTGATTATTTCCTCCGGCATCGTCAACAGTCTGATGGCGGGCGACCTGATGAACAATCTGCTACAGTCCGCGGATAAAAGCAGTGCGACGCTTTCCGGCGGCAGCGGCATGGCCACCGCGTTCGTTTCTATGATGAACCAGATGAGTATGGACGGCCGGATCGTCCGCTTCATCGTGGGAGCGGTGGATCGGCTGTCGGAGATTATCACCATGGCGGCGGTACCTACCGTCATCTTCCTGGCGGGATTGCAGGCGATTTCGGAGTCGGTATACGAGGCGGCCTATATGGAGGGCGCGACCCGGTGGGAGGTCTTCTGGAAGATCAGCTTTCCCATGGTCAGCCCCCTGATCCTGGTGTCGGTAGTGTACAGCGTAGTGGATTCCTTTACTAACATCAGCAACGGCGTGATCAGCGCCATTCATTCCACCAGCTTTGAAAGCATGAAGTTTGGCCTGGGTACGGCCATGGCCGTGAGCTATATGGTGATTATCCTGGCGCTGCTGGGGATCATTTACAAAATCATTTCCCAATATGTGTCCTATCAGACCTGAGAGGAGGGAGGAAAATGACAAAAACCAGGGATCGAAGGATCCTGTATAAGAAAATTGGAATGAAGGCGGTATGGACTTTTTTGCGGCTGGTTTTTATTGGCGGGATTTGCTTTGTCATCCTGTATCCGCTGTTCACCAAAATCATGTCCGGGCTGATGGATGTGTCCGACGTGTACGACAGCACCATCCGTTACCTGCCGAAGAATTATACGCTGGATAACATCAAAACCGCGATGAGCCTGCTGGAATATCCGGCGGCGCTGTATAACACCATCGGCGTGGTCGCGCTGATTTCGCTGGTTCATGTGCTGGCTTGCACTCTGGTGGCCTATGGATTCGCCCGGTATGCTTTTCCGGGGCGAAACCTGCTGTTCATGCTGGTGCTGTTTGCGCTGGTCATCCCGCCGGATGTGCTGATGGTGCCGTATTACCTGATGTTCCGTAATTTTGGGCTTGGCGGGCTGATTCCGCTGCTGTTTGGGAAGGATTTGATACTTACCGATACAGTATGGCCGCAGCTCCTGCTGGGCGTGACCTGCACAGGCCTGAAAAACGGCATTTATGTTTTTATTATGCGCCAGCATTTTATGGGGGTGCCCAAGGAACTGGAGGAGGCCGCTTATGTGGACGGCGCCGGATCGCTGAAAACCCTGTTTCGTGTCATTCTGCCGGGCGCGGTGGGGATGATGGTGACGGTATTCCTGTTCTCTTTCGTCTGGCAGTGGCTGGACGCCACCTATACCCCGGTTTTGTGTGCGAATATGAGCATCGTGCCCACCACGGTGGGTAACCTGTCCAACCCGCTGGCGGGTATGCAGGGCACGTCGGACAGCAGCTTGATGCTGTCGGCCAGTTTGGTGAAAAATGCGGGTATTATTCTGGTCATCGCACCGCTGCTCGTCCTCTACCTCGTGGCGCAGAAGTTCTTTGTGCAGAGCGTGGAGCGCAGCGGACTGGTGGGATAAAGCAATCACGGCGGTTCTTTTTATGACAAGGAAAACAGTAAGGAGGAAGAGGTATGAAAATCAGACGAATCGGCTGCCTGCTGCTTTGCGGGGCGTTGGCCATGTCGCTGGCAGCCTGTACGGGCGGAGGAGAAACTCAAAGCTCGAAGGGAACTTCGACTCAGTCCGGCAGTACAGGCGGGGAAGTCACGCAGGAGTTTCTGGACGGCCTGAAGGGGACCGAGATGACCGTCACATATCCCTGGGCGGTGGAGCAGCGCGGGGACAGCGCGGACGCCGATCTCATGTGGGACAATGTGAAGAAGGTCGAGGACAAGTACGGGGTAACGATCAACCTGGAGAGCGGGAAAAGCACCTATGCCCAGGTCATGGTCACCTCCCTGCTGGCGGGCAAGCCGATGGGCGACGTGCTGATGTGTCAGGACAGCTATTTCGCGGACTGGTACAACGCGGGCATTTTCTGTGATCTGACCGCGGCGGCCGGAACGGCGGGCATTGATTTTTCCGAGGAGAAATTCAATCAGAATGTGATCCAATACACCAACGTCAACAACCAGCAGTGCGGCTTCTATTACGGTTACGACGTGGGAAGCAGTATCTTTTATAACAAGAGAATTTTCAGCGATCTGGGACTGACGGATCCGCACGAGCTGCTGCAAAAGGGAGAATGGACCTTTGCCAAGCTGGAGGAATACGCCCGGCTGGCCAAAAAGACCGACGCCAACGGCAACGTGGCGGTCTGGGGCCTGGGCGCGTGGACTTCCTCGGATTTCCTGGCCAACTGCGTGTCCGCTAACGGTGGGCAGATCGTCGGTTTGGATAGCAACAAAAAGCCCACGATGAATCTGAGCGATCCGGCGACCATGGAGGCCATGGAGTTTATGTACCGGCTGGCGGTCACCAACAAGACGCTGGACGCGGTGGATCCGGCGAGCTGGGAAGCCAAAATGTATGACTTTGTCGACGGGAAATACGCCATGCTGCTGGGTACCCAGTCCACTCTGAACTTCTGCTACCGGCGGGGGATGCAGGACGATTACGGCGTGATTACCTTCCCGGTCGGCCCGTCCAACACCACCGGGAAAACCGACTGCATGACGAATATCACGTTCTTCTTTATCCCGAAGGTCAACGAGGCGAACGCAGCCAAATACCTGTTCCTGATGGACGCGCTGGAGGAGGCGGACGAGCGTACCCCGGAGGATGCCTACGCACAGACCTATGCGCTGCGGCTTCCGGACGAAAAGTCGTATGACCAGTATTACGAGCGCCAGCATGTCCAGCCCCGCTTTGAACTGATCTATTTCTCCGGCTGCATGTGGACCGAGCCCGGCATCGGCGAAATCGCCGGCGCGCTGGCCTCCGGTACAGCCACCGCGGGTGCGCTGGCGGACAAATACGGCACGATGCTGCAAAGCGCCCTGAACGACAAGTGGTCGAGTATCCAAATTACCGGCAACACGGCGAAATGACCAAACGGCATTCGCCGATGAAACAACCCATAATAAAAAGGAGTTTGAGGCAGGAATGAAACACAGTAAGAAAATCGCCTGTTCCCTGGCGGCGGCGCTGCTGGCGTGCGCGCTGAGCGTCCCGGCAATGGCTCTGGACGATTCGGCGGCCACCGCGCTGAGTGACTTTGAAAGCTTTGAAACCACCGACGATCTGATCTTTAACTGGTATGTCCAGCCCAGCAACGAAAAATGCGGCGAGCTGAGCCTGGACACCAGCGGAATGATGCACGGAAAAAACTGCCTGTTGTTTGACTATTCCATGAAGAGCGCGCAGTCGACCGGCAAAAGCTGGTGCACCATTAACTTTGTGCCGGATGACACCAAGGCGAAATTCGGCGACGGCGTGAAATTTACCGCCAAGTCGGATAACCATATTTCCGCCCGTCTGGTCATTACAGATGGGGCCTATACCTACAAGCAGTATTTCTTCGACGTGGGAACCGAAGCGAAGGACTATGTCATCCGCTGGGAGGATTTTCAGAACATCCCCGGCCAAAAAACCTTTGATCCCGCGACTGCGGAAGGAATTGCCAGCGCGGATATCGCCATCATTTCGGATAATCAGCCGAGTGACTTTAACGGCGAGGGCAAGTTCTGGTTTGACGATTTCTGCACCTTCACCGGCAGTGACGAAACCACGCCCTCCGGCAAGGCGATGGCCCAGCAGGCCGATCCAACCCCGGTAACCGACGCGCCGACCACGCCCAAGACCGATGCGCCCACGGCTGCCAACACGCAGGCCCCTACCACCAGCAGCGGAGAATCTACGCCTTCTGAATCGGCTGGCTCCACTGCCCCCGCGAACAACAGCACAGCGGATACGGCGCAGGGCGGCGGCAACTGGTGGATCTTTGTCGTGATCGGCGCGGTTGTGGTAATCGGCGGCGGTATCGCGGTGTTCTTTGTGGTGAAAAACAAGAAGGCGAAAGAGGCGTAAAGCGCCGGAAAAGAAACGTCCGCCGCCCCGACAACGGATGTGCCAACTGAGCCGGTGAACGGCAGCCGGGCAGGAAATGCCGACAACGGGTGGGCTTTCGCCATGATCGGCGGTGTGATCGTAATCGTAGGCGGCGCGGCGGCTTTCCTTGTAATTCGAAGCCGAAAAAAGGAAGAAAAGACATAAGGAGTAGTTTCTGATGAAGTGTTCCCGGTTTCTGTGGATAATGTCCGCCGCCGCGGTAGCGCTGTTGCTCTTTGCCGGCTGTGCGGCGGGAGGGGTCCCCACCTCCACACTGTCGTCGGGCAATACCTCTCCGGCGGAAGAAGCGGCGTCCTCCTCCGCCGGAACCACCCTCCCGCCGGAGGCGTCGCTGCCGGACGGCGTGATCTGGAAGGAAGCAACAAATGTGACGGTCAGCTCTTTGTTTTGTGACAATATGGTTCTGCAGCAGGGGAAAAAGGTTCCCGTATGGGGCGCTGGCACGGACGGTAAAACCGTTATCGTCCGCTTCCGGGATCAGGTCAAGGAGACCACGGTGGAAAACGGCAAATGGCGGGTCGATCTGGATCCCCTGCCTGTCTGCGACGTTAACCAGCCGCTCTTTGTGACGCAGGACGACGAGGCAATTACCGTGCGCAACGTGCTGGTGGGCGAGGTGTGGCTGGTGTCTGGCCAGTCCAACATTACCGTACGGTTTGGCGAGCTGCCCATGACCTATATGCAGACGGAGACGGCCAAGGGGGATCGGGACGGGCTCCGCCAGTTCTGGGTACCCCAGGAGCAGGACGATGAACCGCTGACCACGATCAGCAATCCGGAGTGGACCCCTTGTACGTCAAACAACATCGGCAGTTTTTCAGGCACAGGCTATTATTTTGCCTCCAAGCTGCACGAGGAGCTGGGCGTGCCGGTCGGAATCATCACCTCCGCCGTGGGCGGCAGTGTGCTGGAACAGTGGTTGGACAGCAAGCTGGTCGTGAAGGAAGGGGTGAAAAACCCCTATGTGTATGTCGGACGCAACAGCCTGTACAATGGGATGATTGCGCCGCTGATGCCTTTCGCTATCAAGGGGATTGTGTGGTATCAGGGGGAAAGCAACATGGGGGCGGAGTACAAAACGCCCACCTATGAGAAAACCTTTGATCTGTATCTGAAGGTATACCGGGAGGGCTTCGAGGACGAAAACCTGCCGGTCTGTCAGGTGCAGCTGCCCATCTTTGACTCGGCCAATCATTGGGAATCGGTGGATGGATGGAAATATTTCCGCTATACCCAGTTAGCGATTTCCCAGAGCCGGCCGAACATATACACGGCGATCACCATCGACTGCGGAGATAAGGAGAACATCCATCCGGTGGATAAGCAGCCGGTCGGCGAACGGCTGACTCTGCTGGCGCTGGAGCATGTTTACGGGAAGGACGTACAGGGGGACTCGCCGGTTTACCAGTCCCACACCGTATCGGGCTCCACGGTGACCGTGACGCTGGATAATGTGGACACCGGCCTGACGGTAAAGGGCGATGCTATCCTGAACGTTCGTGTAAAGGACAACGCCGGCAACTGGAAGGATGCGGACTGTCGCGTGGGAGACGACGGAAAAACGCTGGTTTTCACCGCGTCCGGCGTGGCTTCGCCCTCCGGGGTGAGCTACTGCGACGACAACGCTCCGACGGCCACCGTGTTTGAGCGGAACGGTCTGCCCCTTGCCCCATTCCGGGTGGAATGGTAGCAAACAGGATTCCAACCGTCAGAGGACGGAAAAATAGAAATTTTTATAAGAGAAGGGAGCAATTACAGGATGAAACGGATTCACAAAGGGTTTCTGTGCATCGGCTTGGCATTGTCTGTTTTCATTATGATGCTGGGCCTGACCGTCTTTGCCGGCGGGACGACCGAAACAATGATCCAAGACAACAGCGCGGATACGCTGGACGCCAAATGGGCCGGGAGCGCAGACGGCGCGGCGGTTGTGTCGCTGGACACCACCGATAAGCTGGGCTTCGGTAACAGCGCGAGGGTTGCTATCGACCGCTCCAAGAATGAGTATTCCATGGGAACCGTCAATTACAATTATGAAACCAACATCAACGGTTCGGACGGCGTCCGGTTCACGGCCTGCGCCGATCAGACGATGACCCTGCGCGTGGCGGTGGTTCTCAACTGGAAGCAACGGTATGCGGATGTGACGATCGGGACGGAACCGAAAATCTATACCATCCGCTGGGAGGACTGCAAGGATTATAACGATCCTTTTGACGTGAACGGCGCCGGCTCTTTTAACCAGATTATTTTCCAGAACGGTCGTACCTATGAGGACCCCATGACCAACGTTCTGTATCTGGATGAGCTGAAATATTTCACTGGTGACGCCGCCACCAACCTGAGCGGCGAGGCAGTCCCGGCGGCTACCACAACCACGGAAAAAGTCACCACGACGACGGAAAAAGTCACCACGACCGAAGCAACGGCAACGACCACCGAGGCGACTACCGCCCCGACGGCGCAACCGGACGTCCCCGACACCGGGAGCGCGGACTGCACCATGATCCAGGACAACAGCGCGGATGAACTGAATGCCAAATGGGCCGGGAGCGCGGACGGCGCGGCGGTTGTGTCGTTGGATACCACCGATAAGCTGGGCTTCGGCAACAGCGCAAAAGTTGCCATTGACCGTTCCAAGAACGAGTATTCCATGGGAACCGTCAGCTACAATTATGAAACCAATATCGAAGGCTCGGACGGAATCCGGTTCACGGCCTGCGCGGATCAGCCGATGACCCTGCGGGTAGCGGCGGTGTTCGACTGGAGCAAGCAGCGGTATGCGGATGTGAACATCGGAACCGAGCCGCGCACCTACACCATCCGCTGGGAGGACGGCAGTACCTATGATGGCGTGAACGGGTTCGACGTGGCCGGAAAGGGCCATTTTACCCAGATTATTTTCCAGGTCGGCCGCGCAGCGGATGATCCCATGACGGGTGAGCTGTATCTGGACGAACTGAGCTATTTCACCGGCGACGCCGCCACCAACCTGATCGGCTCCAAGCCTGTCAAGCCGGAACCGGTCAAGACCACGGCGACCACGTCGATCCTCTCCGTCTACGAAAAAGCGAAAAAGACGGTTATCGAGGACTTTGAAAAGCTGACCGCCTTGGACGAAATCTGGTTTGCCCCGAACAAATCGGCGGTTCTGTCGCTGGATACCACCGGAAAGCTCAGCGGAAACAACTCCCTGAAGGCGGAGCTGAAGCGTTCCGAAGACCAGTATAACGTCGCGACGATTAACTACAATCTGGAGACCAGGTTTAAAGAGAACTACGACGGCATCGCCTTTACCGCCTGTGTGGATTCCGCCTGCGAGATGCGAGTGGGGCTGGCGCTGACCAATTACGGACAGGTGTACGCGGACGTGCAGCTGACTCCCGAAAAGACCCAGTACGTCATCCGCTTCAGCGACATGAAGAGCTATGACAAATACGAGATGCCGAAGGACCTGGCCGGTACGGACTTCCATCAGATCATCTTCCAGATTGGCCGCATGGATGGGGAGACCAACCAGAACGGTCCGGACGAAAACGTGCTGTATGTTGACGACATTACCCTTTTTGTCGAGCAGGCCGGTTCGGTAAATACCGGCGAAACCAGCCCGGTTGTTCCGGCTGCCGCCCTGGCGGCGGTCAGCGTAACCGCCGCGGCCGTCACGCTCCGGAAAAAGAGCAAAGAGCGGAAGTAAACGCGGAAATCTTTGCAGGGTTTAACCACCTCCCTTTATGAGACATGGGGGGCGGATGCCGATAGCCATACCGGCATCCGCCCCGCCGGGTTCGCGGTACAGGGGGCGCATTGTTTTCTCTCTGCTTTACCCTATCAAAGAAAGGATTTTTTCATAATGAAACGCAATTTCCTTTTGGCGATACTTCTGACGTTGACCCTGCTGCTGAGCGCCTGCGGGCCGGCGGCGGAATCGGATGCGCCGGGTTCCTCAAACACTTCGGGCTTCTCGGCGGGAACGGCCTCCACGACCGGCGTAGCTCCGCGGGACGACAGCGCGGTCGTCGAAAGACTGGGGGTGGACTACCGAGAAAACTGGCGTCCATACCTGATGGAGTTCGGCGTGGATACCTGTGATTACTGGTTTATTCAGGAAGGTGATACCTACCACGCCTTTTTCCTGGTCAATATCAAGGAAGGCGAGGATAAGGGGCAGCATATTGCTCATGCGACGTCTACCGATTTTCTGAATTGGGACTATCAGGGAATCGTTCTGCGCGGCTTTGGGGATGGCTGGGACGACCGCAATCTGGCCACCGGAAGTGTCGTGAAGCGCGGCGATACCTACTATATGATGTATACCGGCCATTCCAGCACCCGGGGCGGGATGGGCTTGGCCAAAAGCAGCGACCTGTATACGTGGGAGCGGGTGGGCGCTGAGGCGGTTCTCCCCTCCTCCATCCGGTACAAGGCGGAATATGAGGGGACGGAGCACCCATGCACCATCCTGGCCGACCCGTATATTTATCCGGAGGCGATCGACGGCTATTATTACGCGTATATCAATTCCTGGGCGATTGACCAGCCCAAGAACTCGCGGGGCTGTCAGCTGATGTTCCGCTCGGCGGATCTGGTGGAATGGGAGCCGTACAAGATCGCCATTCTCACCGACGACCTTGACCGGCTGGAGACCTGTCAGGTCTGGGAGCACGGTGGCAAATGGTACATGTCCTTCGGCGGCCGCCGGATCGACCCGGAGGGGGACGACTTCTCCGATGTGGAAAGCGCGAACTATATTTATATGGCCGACCGGTTTGACGGTCCCTATGAAAAGCAGGAGTGGTCCCGCCTTTCCTATCCCGACGCAGCCGGCCCCTATATTCAGAAGGCGATGACCGATCCGTTCGGCGACGAGGTCATGCTGGTTATGTCTCCCTGGAAGGGCGTTCTCTGGCCATACTATATTCAGTATGGGGAGAAAGGCGAAATTTCTTTCCGTGTCGTTTACCGTTAAGAGGGATTCTGTGAAAAGAAAGAATAGACGGGCGGACAAAAACAAACGAATACATCCTTCCGGCGGCGCTTGATTCGCAGGCGACTGTCTGTTTCCTGACGCTCGGCGGAAGAACCGGACGCTTCCGGTTCATAAAAAGAAGGACGGAAAACACCGCCTTCCCGCCGGAAAGCGGCGGTTACTATCAAGCAGACAGAGGAGAGCAATATGAAAACCACTGCGAAAATACGAACGCTGCCGGAAACGGATTATCGACAGTCCTATCGGGATTACCTGATCCATAAGCCGGGAGGGCTGAAAAGCTGCGATTACTGGTTTATTGAGGAAGAGGGCGTCTATCATGCCTTCTATCTGGAATTCCAGGAGAATACCGGCAACGAAAACGAACAGACCATTGGACATCTGGTATCGCCGGATTTCCTGAACTGGGAATATTGCGGCACCGTGCTGCGCGGCTATGAAAAGGATGCCTGGCCGGAGAAGCATCTGGCCACCGGGAGCGTGGTGAAGCACGACGGCCGGTTTTATATGCTGTATACCGGGCATTCCTGTATCCGGCCGGGGCTTGGTTTGGCGGTCAGCAACGATCTGTATTCCTGGGAAAAGGCAGGCAATGGCCCGGTGATTTCCAGCGATATCCAATACAAAGCGGCATATGAGGGGAAAACGCACATCTGTAGAATCATGGCCGATCCGTATATATATCCGGAAGCGATCGGCGGGTATTATTATGCCTATGTGAATTCCTGGGCGATTGACCAGCCCAAGAACTCGCGGGGCTGTCAGCTGATGTTCC
>ERZ827520.1786-NODE-1786-length-22912-cov-12.110032_pt1 | contig 22912 bp, 16 predicted proteins | sample MGYA00519581_ERZ827520 | MGnify/ENA primary metagenome ERZ827520 (study PRJEB31778, sample SAMEA3449339) | human gut metagenome | biome: human gut; feature: human-associated habitat; material: faeces | place: United Kingdom | collected 2010/2012 ...
GGCGGAGGACGGTCGTTCGCAGATGGGAGCGGACGGCCGCGCTCCTCTGCCAAGCAATCCCTCCTGCCGGCCGTCGAAGAATTCCGACCAGACGGCGCGCGGCTTGTGCGGCCGCGCAAGGTGCGTCTTTCCACTTGCCGCCGACAGACGTTTGGGGGCCCGCGCCGGCGCGTTGACGCGCCGGCGCGGGCTGTTCCCCGTATGCGAAGGCTGCGGCCGGCCGATTCGGCGGCCGGCGCGACGGGTTTTGTCGGGGAAAAGAGGACCGTATTGAAAAACCGCCGGATTTGTGCTAAAATGGAGTCGAAAACAGGTGTAAAGCTTTTGCATAGGGGAGGAGCTCTGTGGATAAATATACGGTTTTGAAGCACCATTTCGGCTATGCATCCTTCCGCGGCGGGCAGGAGCGGCTGATCGACGCGGTGCTGGACGGGCGCGATGTGCTGGGCATCATGCCGACCGGCGGCGGGAAAAGCCTCTGCTACCAGATCCCCGCCCTGCTGCTGCCGGGGATGACGGTGGTCGTGTCGCCGCTGATCTCTCTGATGAAGGATCAGGTGATGGCGCTGAAAAACGCGGGCGTGGCGGCGGCGTATGTCAACAGCTCGCTGACCGGCGAGCAGCTTGCGCGGGTGTACGACAATATCCGGCGGGGCGTGTATAAGTTGCTGTACATCGCGCCCGAGCGTCTGCAGTCCGACGGCTTTGCGGAGCTGGCGCGGCGTCTGCCGATCGCCCTGCTGGCAGTGGACGAGGCGCACTGCATCTCCCAGTGGGGCAACGACTTCCGGCCGAGCTATCTGCGGATTGCCGATTTTATCCGTGTGCTGCCCACCCGCCCCGTCGTGGCGGCCTTTACCGCGACGGCGACCGAGCAGGTCCGGCGCGACATCGAGGATAAGCTGGAAATGCGCGCGCCGCTGCGCGTCGTCACGGGCTTCGACCGTCCCAACCTCCGCTTTGAGGTGCTTCGGCCGCGGCAGCGGCCTGCCGCGCTGCTGGAGCTGGTCGAAAAGCGGCGCGGGAAAAGCGGGATCATCTATTGCCTGACCCGCAGCAACGTCGAAAAGGTCTGCGCGCTGCTGCGCGCGCACGGCGTCCCCGCGACCCGCTACCACGCCGGCCTTTCGGACGCGGAGCGGCAGCGCAATCAGGAGGATTTCGTGTATGACCGCTGCCCGGTCATCGCGGCGACCAACGCCTTTGGAATGGGCATCGACAAATCCAACGTTTCGTATGTGATCCATTACAATATGCCGATGAGTCTGGAGGCGTATTATCAGGAGGCGGGGCGCGCGGGGCGGGACGGCGCGCCGGCCGAGTGCCTTCTGCTGTACGCGCGGAGCGACGTCCAGACGGCGAAAATGCTCATCGATTCTACCGAAGGCGACGCGGCGGACGGGGAAACGCGGGAGACGATGCGCCGACGCGCGTACGCGCGGTTGGATCGGATGCTTGCCTACTGCAAGACGACCAAATGCCTGCGCGGCTGCATTCTGGATTACTTCGGGCAGGCGCACGGGGAAGCTTGCGGAAACTGCGGGAACTGTCAGACGGTTTTCCGGCAGGCGGACATCACGGTTGAGGCGCAGAAGATCCTTTCCTGCGTCAAGCGGGTGCAGGACCGGCTCGGCTATCCGGTCGGCGCGGCGCTGATCGCCCGCGTGCTGCACGGCAGCGGTGAGCGGCGGATCGCGCGGCTGGGCTTGCAGACGCTGAGCACTTACGGGCTGATGCGCGGCGTGCCGCTGAATCAGATCGGCGAGCGCATCGATTTTCTGCTCGACTGCGGGTATCTGGAAAAAAATACGGCCTTCGGCGCGCTGACGCTGGCTGAAAAGGCGCGCGGGGTGCTGTTCGGCGGCGAGGCGGTGACGATGGAATACCGCGAATTGCCGCCGGCGCCCGACGAGGGTCGGCGCGCGCCGACGGCGCAGGCGGCCGACGCCGGACTGTACGAGCGGCTGCGCGCCCTGCGCCTTGCCGTCGCAAACGAGCAGGGCGTACCCGCCTACATCGTTTTTTCCAACGCCACGCTGGCGGACATGGCCGCCCGGCGGCCGACCGACGCGCAGGCGTTCACGGAGGTGTTCGGCGTCGGCAGCGCTAAGGCGGCGCTGTACGGCGAGCGCTTTCTGGCGGAAATCCGGGCCTATCTGGACGATGGCGGCGACGGCTGAGCCGGCACGCGTAAAGCCGGCCCGCGGGACAAGCGGACGCTTGCGTCCGCTTGTCCCGCGGGCCGGCCTTTGCCCATCGAGGCCGGCCTGCCGTCTATGGACGCGCGGGCCGGCGGGAATTTTGCTAAAAGTTGCGCGGACGCTGCTTCTTTTTTCACGGCGGGATTGCTTTTTCCCGCCGTTTGCGGTATAATGAGCAGGGCGTCGAATGCCGCTGCGGCCTGCCGACGCCGGACAACGCGGTGCATACCGTACAACGAAAGGACGAGAGAACGTATGATGACCATAGGCGTCTGCGTATCGCTGACCCGCAAGCCGGTTGCGGAATGCTTCGAAAACATTGTGAAAATGGGCTTTCACCACTGCCAGCTGATGAGCTGGGACCGCTCGCTGCGCACGCCCGAGAAGGCAGAGGAGATCAAGGCGGCGTGCGAAAAATACGATGTGACCGTCACCGCGCTCTGGTGCGGCTGGGGCGGGCCGTCGGTGTGGAACTTCTACGCCGGACAGGAGACGCTCGGGCTTGTGCCGGTCGCTTACCGCTACGCGCGGATGCAGGATTTGACCGACGGCTCGGATTTTGCCAAGCGGCTCGGCGTCACCGACGTCGTGACGCACATGGGCTTCGTGCCTGAGAACCCCAACGACGCGAATTACCCCGGCTTCGTCGCCGCGGTGCGGAGCGTGGCCGCGCATATGCAGGCGAACGGCCAGTATCTGCTGTTTGAAACCGGGCAGGAGACGCCCGTCACCCTGCGGCGGCTGTTTGAGGACGTGGGGCTGCCCAACCTCGCCGTCAACCTCGACCCCGCCAACCTGATCCTGTACGGCAAGGCCAACCCCGTGGACGCGCTCGAGGTGATCGGCAAATACGTCCGCGGCGTCCACGGCAAGGACGGCTGCTACCCGACCAACGGCCACGACCTCGGCGCGGAAACGCCGATGGGACAGGGCAGGGTGGACTTTCCCGCGCTGCTGAAGGGACTGCACGCGCTCGGCTACGACGGCTGCATCACCATCGAGCGCGAGATTGAGGGCGATCAGCAGGCCGTTGACATCCTTGCCGCGCGCGATATGCTGCAAGGCATCCTTGCGGCGCTGTAAGGGCGGCGCTTCGGCGAAAGCGGCGTGCAGCGGCGGCGCGTCCCGCCGTTTTTGGGAAGAAGCCTCCATACGGCGGGCGGCTGTCTTGGCCGCCGCAGAGATCGGCCCGGGCTTTGCGGGATTGCCGCAGCCCGGGCCGGTTTTTCGTTCGGCTATGTGTTTTATATGGAAATGACCGGCCTCCGATTATGGCTTATATGTCTCTTCGGCAGGCCGGGCCGATGCGGATATCGGCGACGTTGCCCTTGTCAATGAGCCGCGCCCTCTTCCGCAGGCCGGAGCAGCGCCTTTTGTTTGGACCGATTCGGTACTTATGTTTGGGGCGGTTCGGTGTGTTGCCCGCTGCGGTCCTGCCGGCAGTCGTCGCTGCGTCTGCGTGCCGGCGGGCCTTGGCCGTTTTCGCGTGGCTGCCGTTCTTTTTTTTTGCGGCGCGCGGACAGTGTATCCGAGGGCGCAAAACGGGAGAACCTATCCTGTGACAAGCGGCCAGCCATGCGGACGGTTTGTCATCGCGCTTTTTATATAATTTTATTATATCATATTTTGTTCAAACGCTTTTGCCGCGTTTGAACAGGCTGCGGTTTTTGCAGCCTGAAGGTTTGCGCGGCGTTCTTGTCCGTATTTATACGGGTTTGCGAACGCGCAGTATGCCGTGGCGGACACAGCGCGTGCCGCGTACACCCAAAAGCCTTTGATAAGGCTTTTATAAAGAATTCGGAGAAAAGTTTTTCCCCTCCGCCTATCCTGCCCGCTTTTTTTCGCACTATATAGGGCGAAACACATCCTGTGAAAGGAGGAACGCCGTTTGAATGCCGAAGAGCTGATGCCGTATATCGAGCCGATCTACCGCTTTTGCCGCAAGAGGCTGCAAAGCCGGTACGATGCGGAGGACCTTGCGGGGGACATCCTCTGCTGTCTGCTGGAGGGCTCGTCCGCTTCCGCAATCGATTCGCCGAACGCCTACGTCTGGCGCGTCGCCCGCAACCGCTACGCGCGCTGGATCGACGGCCGACGCCGAAGCGTCGTGCTGCTGTCGGAGGACCTGCCGTCCGCCGTCTGCCATGATCGCCGTTCCGACGCGGACGCGCAGGCGTTCGAGCGGGTGTTCCGCTGCCTGCACACGCTTTCCGCCGCGTACCGGGACATTTTCGTCGATCACTACGTCGGCGGCCTGTCGGTTCGGGCGCTGGCCGATAAGTACGCGCTGCCGGAAAGCACGATCAAATGGCGGCTGCACACGGGACGTGAAAAAATCAAAAAGAGGGTAGGGGAACAAAGCATGGACAAAATCTACAATCGCATCCAATGGAACACCGTCACCTGCAACGGTTCGGTGGACACGGACCGGTATCTGCATACGCAGCTCGCGCGTGCGATCTGTCTCGCCGCGTATGAGAAGCCGCTGACGGTCGAGGAAATCAGCGTGCAGACGGGCGTTCCCGCGCTGTACATCGAGGACGAGCTGCCGCGCTTGCTGCACGGCGAAGCGGTCGTCAAGCTCGGGGAGAAGTATGCGACGAACTTCATCCTTTTCCGCCTTAAGGACGCGCAGATAGTCAAAATGGCTGCCGAGCCGCTGCTGCAGACGGTGGTCGGCCGCGTGGAGGCGCTGCTGCGGGACGGCGCCGCCCGCACGGCGGGACTGGACTTTTACGGCAGCGGCTTCGGCATGGAGCGGCTGGGGCATATCCTGCTCCCGTATCTGCTGCGCCGCACCATCGGCGATTTGAAAAGCCGCCGCCTCGGGCTGGAGAACGGACCTTTCCCGATGCGCCGCGACGGCGGCTGCGGCTGGTTTGTCGTGGAGGAAACCGAGGACGCGTCCGAGAAGTCCGCGCCGTACAACTCGGGCCGCAACGCGGTCGAGGGCGATGGACTGTGGCTGTATCTGTACTGGGTCGCTAAGTATTACGAGCAGGACGTTTACGCGGGCATGAAGCGGCTGGCGGCGTGCGGCCTGCCGCGCGGCGGGGACGGCCGGATCGGCCGCGGCGAGCTGGCGGACGAGGAGGCGGCTGCGCTGCTGCAATGCGGTCTGCTCATCCGTGACGCGGACGGGTATCGGCTGAATTTCCCCTGCTTTACCGCCGCGCAGTTTGCGGACTGGGTCTCCCGCTTCTCGCTGGAGGACGACGCGCTTGCGGATACACTGTGCGCATGGATTCTGTCCGTGCGCGAGTCGTTCGCACGCTTCACGCCCGTGCGGCTGGAGAGTCAGATCAATCAGTGGGTGTCGTATTATCTGTTCCGGCTGGTCGGGCAGGTTATCGACGAATGCGTCTCTCGCGGCGTTCTTTGCAAGCCGACGGTCGACGGCGTGTTCTGCGTCCGCGGCGGAACCGTCGACGCATAGTCGTCGGCTCGGACGTGGCTGCCGCCCGTAACCCCGTAGATAAAAAACGGTTGTAAGCAGCGCGAAGAGGACCTTTCTGCACTGCAAAAACGGACGGCAGCGTTCCGCTTTCGCAAAGCGGGGCGTCGTAAGCGGCGCGTGGACTGCCGCTGCGCCTGCCGGCGCGCAGCTCTTATACGCCAAAACCCCCGCCGCCGCGCAATTCTTGCGCGGCGGCGGGGGTTTTGGCGGCGATTTTTGTTTATGGGGCGGAATGCTGCATGCTTTATGAAAACGCTTTCGGCGCAGCCGGAGCGCTGCTGCGAGAGTGTTTGTTTGAACTTGTTTTTGCCAATGGAACGCATCCATTTTTTTGCGTTTTATTCCTTATTTTACGTTTCGGAGGCTGCTTTTTGTAAGCGCTTTCATTTGGACGGGCGGCTTGACGCCGCCCGTCCAAATGAAAGCCCCTCGCTCCCGAGCCGCCCGACGACGCAAAGCGTCGTCGGGCGGCTCGGGAGCGAGGGGTGGGGAGGAAATAAAGAAAAGGGAAACGCTGGTAAACGGAACGTTTTTAGCGATTGTGCAGGAAGAAAAGAGCGCGGCGACAGGACGCGGAAAAGAGAGGACCGGCAGCCGAACGGCTGCCGGTCCTCTCAGGCTGTCAAAAAGGATACGTCTACCGGCAACACACACATTCTGAATTGATATCAGGATAGTTGCGCCGATCATTCAAGCTGAAAGCACTGATTTTAAGGGTTTTTCGCCAAACAATTACTTTTTGAAGCCTGTTTTTGACTTGCTTAATTTTATTTTTGTGCTTTTTTTGAAATGGGGTTTTTAACGCACCGAGGGGGCCCGGCAGCCGTTCGGCTGCCGGGCCCCCTCTTTTTTCGGGAAAGCGGGCGCGGGCCGTTTACGCGGTGACGATTTTGCTGGCTTTTTGTAGGCCGAGCTGCTCGACGGCGTTCTCGCGCATTTTGTACTTAAGAATCTTGCCCGCGGCGTTCATCGGGAACGCATCCACGAACGAGATGTAGCGCGGGGTCTTGTGCTTGGCCATATGGCTGCGGATGTAGTCCTTCAGCTCGTCCTCGGTGAGCGTCTCGCCCTCGCGCAGAATGACGCAGGCCATGATTTCCTCGCCGTACTGCTCGTCGGGCACGCCGATGACCTGCACGTCCTTGACCTTCGGGTGAGTGTAGATGAAGTCCTCGATCTCCTTCGGGTAGATGTTCTCGCCGCCGCGGATGATCATATCCTTGATGCGGCCGGTGATCTTGTAGTTGCCGTCCGCGTCGCGGCGCGCGAGGTCGCCGGTGTGCAGCCAGCCGTCGGCGTCGATGGCGGCGGCGGTTGCCTCGGGCATCTTGTAATAACCCTTCATTATATTATAACCGCGCGCGACGAACTCGCCGTCCACGCCGTCGGGCAGGTCCTCGCCGGTCTCGGGATCGACAATCTTGCATTCCACGCCGAACATCGCGCCGCCGACGGTGTTGACGCGCGTCTCGATGGAGTCGGTCGTCTTGCTCATCGTGCAGCCGGGCGACGCCTCGGTCTGGCCGTAGGTGATGCAGATTTCGGGCATGTGCATCTTGTCGATGACGTCCTGCATCACCTTGACGGGGCAGGGCGAGCCGGCCATGATGCCGGTGCGCATATGCGAGAAGTCGGTCTTTTCGAAGTCAGGATGCTCGAGCATCGCGATGAACATTGTCGGCACGCCGTGGAAGGCGGTGATCTGCTCGCGGTTGATGCAGTCGAGCGAAACGCGCGGCGAGAAGGCCGGAATGGGCGACATCGTGGTGCCGTGCGTCATCGCGGCGGTCATTGCCAGCACCATGCCGAAGCAGTGGAACATCGGCACCTGAATCATCAGGCGGTCGGCGGTGGAAAGGTCCATACAGTCGCCGATGTTTTTGCCGTTGTTGACCACGTTGTAGTGCGTCAGCATCACGCCCTTGGGGAAGCCGGTGGTGCCGGAGGTGTACTGCATATTACACACGTCGTGCTTGGAGATGGAGGCGGCGCGGCGGTAGACCTCCTCGACGGGGGTCTCCCCGGCGCGGTCCATCGCGGCGGCCCACGTCAGGCAGCCGGGCTGCTCGGAGTCGACGGTGATGACGTTGCGCAGGAAGGGCAGGCGCTTGGCGTAGAGCGGCTTGCCGGACTCGGTCTCGGCCAGCTCGGGGCAAAGCTCCTTGATGATTTCCACATAGTTCGAGTCCTTGTAGCCGTCGGTCATCACGAGGGTGTGCGTGTCCGACTGGCGAAGGAGGTACTCGGCCTCGTAGATTTTGTACGCGGTGTTGACGGTGACGAGCACGGCGCCGATTTTCACCGTCGCCCAGAAGGTGATGTACCACTGCGGCACGTTGGTCGCCCAGATGGCCACATGGTCGCCGCGCTTGACGCCCAGCGAAATCAGCGCGCGGGCAAACGTGTCCACGTCGTCGCGGAACTCGCGGTAGGTGCGCGTGTAGTCGCAGGTCGTGTAGCGGAAGCAGTACTGGTCGGGGAACTCCTCGACCATCCGGTCAAGCACCTGCGGGAAGGTCAGGTCGATGAGCGTCTCCTTCGGCCAGACGTATTTGCCGGTGCCGGCGTGGTTGTCCTGCAGCCGGCCGGCCGATTGCGGACGAATGGTATAGCGCGACATATAGTGGATGAACTGCGGAATCACCACGCCCGCGTCGCTCAGCTCGGGCAGCCAGCGCTTGACCCATTCGAGTGAGAGGAAGCCCTCGTAGTTGACGCTGCGCAGCGAGCGCATGATGTCGTCGACGGGCAGGTCGCCTTCGCCCATCAGGCGGTATTCGACGCTGCCGTCCGCGGTGACGGCCGAGTCCTTGATGTGGACGTGCTTGATGTACATCCCCAGATTCTGCACGGTCTTTTCGGGCGACTCGCCCGCGAAGCGGTAGGGATGATGCACGTCCCAGAGCGCGCCCACGTTGTCGGACGGCGCGCGGTCAAGCAGCGCGCGCAGGCGCGCGGTGTCGGAATATACGCCGTTGGTCTCGACCAGCAGCGTCACGCCCTTTTCCTCGGCGTAGGGGAGCAGCGCGCGCAGCGCGGCCAGCACCGCTTCGTCGTCCACGTCGCCGTCGGGCGCGGGATTCAGGTCGCCGAGCACGCGCACATAGGGCGTGCCGATGCTTTCGGCCGCCTCGATGTATGCGCGCACCTCCGCCACCGTCTCGACGGTCGCCCCGTCGCGCAGGCAGCAGCCCGACGACAGGCAGGGGATGGTCAGCCGCAGGGCGCGCAGCTTCTGTTTCGTGGCGGGCAGCAGCCGCGGCGAAAAGGGCATATTCTTCGACGCGTCGAAGATGTCGTTGCCCAGTCCGCGCACCTCGATGCCGTCAAAGCCGAGGTCCTTGGCCATCGAATAAATGTCCGCCCATGTGTAGTCGGGGCAGGCGAGGGTGGAAAAGGAGAACTTCATTGCACAACTCACACTTTCTTTAGGATGGATTTTTGACCGATGAAGCGACGCAAAAAGGCCCGTGCCGAACGAAATGCGGCACGGACCCGTAAACTGTCAACCGAACGACGCGTGCGAAAATTCCGCCCGCGCCTCTTACACACAACCTCCAGCAAGGTCGTCTCGTGTTAACGGTGAGAAACCCGTTCGCGCCTACGCACGCCGCACAAAACGACGCGTTTCAGCGAGACAGCTCAAGGGTGAGTTCACATTGCAAAGCCGCGCTGCCTCGCACCAACCGGCAGCTCTCTGTGGCGACTGCGCTCACAATGCTTAATCCCTGTCAACGCATTTCAAAGATCGACACCGATTATATACCATCCGGCGCCGCTTGTCAAGGGGGTATCGCGCAAAAAAACGCGCGGGAGTGTAAATTTTCGCCCGCAATTGCAAAAAACATTTGACAAAAATGACAATACATGGTATTCTGGACGCAGAAACACAAGGAGACACGACACGGCGCTCCGCGAACCTGTGGGAGGACGAAGATTTCCGTAACCTTTCGGCCTCTTGCCGGGTATTTGTGTATGAGAGGCATACCCTCCGCAGCCCTTCGGCAAGGCCGGCAGCGGGGCGCTTCCGCCCGGACGACGAACGAAGGAAAGGAAGACGATGATGAGCCGAAAATCCAAGCTCCTGAGCCTTTTGCTTGCCCTGTGTATCCTTGCCGCCGTTTTTCCGGCGCTCCCGTCCGCTATGGCTGCGGACGGCGAAACGGCTGCCCCGCCCGCTACGGCCGTCACCTACGAGGACGTGCTGGCCGGACTGGCGGACCCTTACGACTACTTTGGCCCGCTGGACGAGAACAGCGTACCCGCGGCCGTCGGCTATGAAAACGCCGTCGAGCGCCTGCACGTTGCGCGCATGTATGATGAAGAGGGCGATTCGCTCCACAACGTCATCTTCAAAAACGCCGACGGCAGCCGGACGCAGTATCTGTTCGATTATCCCGTGAAATACGTCACCGAAACGGGCGAAATTGCGGATATCCGCCTCGACGTCGTCCGCGACGCGCAGACGGCGGGCGCGTTCCGCACGGCGGCCAACAGCGTCGTGACGACCTTTTCGCCGTACCTCTCCGACGGTATCCTTCTGCAGTCGGGCGGTGTTTCGCTGCGGCTGATCCCCGCCGGCGCGTCGCCCGCCCCGTCCGCATCGTCGGCTTTCTCCGCCGTGCCGGCCGCGCAGCGGCTCGACGCCGGCACGGTCGCCTATGCCGTCGACGATAAAACCGATTACGAATACACGCTTACCTATACGGGCTTTAAGGAGGATATCGTCGTCTCGGAATATACGGGACAGACCGAATATACATTCACCCTGCTGACAAACGGCTTGACGCTGACGCAGCGGGACGGCTCGTATTACCTGACCGACGACGGCGGCGCCGTGAAGGCGACGATCGGCGATATTCTGATTTTCACCGCCGACGAGCGCAACAACGCGCTCGGTACGCTCACGCACGAGACCGTGCGGGATAAGCAGGCGTATACGCTGACCATCCATCTTGACGACGAATACCTGCGGGACGAAAATACAGCTTACCCCATCCGCATCGACCCGACCATCGAGATCACCTCCGCCGCCGGCGCGATTGAGGACGTCACGCTCAACAGCCTGTCCGGCTCGGACGGGGATTCGTGGTCGCTGACCATCGGCAAGCGCGCGACCTACGGTGTTTCGCGGGTGCTGATGAAATTTCCCGGATTAGATATTTCATCGCTTCCTCCGGCTGAATTCATCACGAATGCCACTGTAGAAATTCGCGATTTAATGTGTGAAGATGAACCTTTGGCGGTATATTGCCATGTATTTACTGGAAACAGTTGGACGGAAAATACCGCAAATTGGAACAATGTCGATGTAGACAATTACGGTTTGCTCTTGTCAAGTAAAACTGTGTCCTATAATAATGGCGCTGCTCTCCCTACTCCTCACAGGTATTCGTTCAATATTTTGGATGCGGTGCAAGGGTGGAAGAACAATACATATAATATTGATAAAGGAATTCTTTTTAAGGCATTCTCAACAATCGAAAACGGCACCACATATATTAAAAAAACGTTTTCCTCGTTTAATCGCTCTACCTATAAACCCTCATTGTCGATTACATATGATTCTGGAATCAAAAGCAATATCTATTATTCAAAATATGACCCCAGTAAATTTAACAACACTGGAGCGGAGCCTGTTTATGGCTCGTTGACGGATCATATCCAATACAGAATGAATTGTTATGGGTATGCGTTTGGGCATATTCTTCATGGGGCTGCTATGTACCTCGGCAATGGCGGATATAAGCAGCAGCCCGGTGAATTTGCAAAAACAGACGATAAAGATGAGACTGTTATTAACATTGTGAAAGGCGATCCGAGTGCATCCATGAACAATGTCGTTGCGAATATGCGGCTGGACGCAAACAGGTTGGGCTATATGTTAAACGAATATGTTCCTACGACAGAAACGGTTGCGCAATACGGCACCGCAGGACGCTTGATTGCCGTCGTGACCGGTTCCAACGATTATCATTTTTATATGCAGCATAATGACGGCACATGGTCACATAAACGCGGCTCAATGGCGGTAACGAACAAGTCCATCGCCAGTAACGTTACATTGACGAATGCAAATATACGTACCAAAGCAAACGAAGATGCTTATGCGAACGGCGAACTCAGATTCTTCGTGATCACGAGACCCGCCACTTGGGATTATCCTCATGCATATCACTGCTGTTTGGATTGGCCCTGTTCGCATGCGCAAAGCACTCTTTACTATCTGGATATAGCAGGCGATTATTTCCAGACGGCATCCACGATGACAAGCGGGAGCAAGTCGGCTCGCATTGATTACGCAAAAGACAATGATGTATACAGATTTGTGCCGTCAACCAGCAAAACATACACGATTACAACAACGTGTTCGTCCGGGGCGGATTTGAACTGTAAGATTTACGACGCATATGGGTCGCTTCTTACGCAGAATGTGTCGGTAGGTCAAGTAGATATAACGCTTACTTTGCAGGCGGGGAAAACATATTATTTTGATGTGGATAATTACAGCAAAACAGTAACGGATTATACAATCACAATATCGTAAGCGGGAGGGTTCGATATGAAAAAAATAATATTCTGCCTTATGACAATATGCGTCGCTTTGTTTGCGGCCGCCTGTACGCCGGAGGACGAAGCGCCGGTCTCTTCGGGCGGCGCAGAGGTGTCGGCGCCCGACGCTTCGGGTACGGCATCCGAAGAAACGTTGCCGCCGGCCGATGAGTCGTCGTCGCCGTGGGACAAATGGAATACCGACGAAAGCCTGCTGACAGACGCCCAGCGTCAGCAGCTTGAGGCGCTGCGGGAAGACGGGGAGCGGCACGCCGGAACCTTTTGGTATCAGGAAATGATGATATTCGGCAGAGTCGACCCGGCGCAGCCGAAGCTGGACTTGGAAACGGCGAAAAAGATCTGCGCAGAAAACACGGATTTTGAAACCATACTGGAGGAGTTCGATAAAATTCAGCCTTATCCCGATTACATAGGAGGGAGCGGCATTACACGTTTTGAATATTGGGTTGACGGAAGCACGAATCCGCAAATCACGATCTATTACGAGCAAAAACAGATTTATGGTGAAACGTACAATGAAGACGGCACACCACTCGACACGGAACTGCTTTTCGGCTGACCGGCATTTGGGATAACTTCTGTGGATTTGCCTCACGTCTTGCCTTTGACGGCGTGAGGCGAGTCCACGGCGAACCGGTCGAACGTGAACCCGGATAGCTATACAACGCTGCTGTCCTCCAGGACGGTTTCGTACAGCAATGGCGCGTCGCAGCCCAGCGCCCATCGCTATGCTTTCAACATCACCAACGCGGTCAAGGGCTGGAAGACCGGCAACTATATACAGTCCAAGGGTCTGCTGTTCAAGGCGCCCGCATCGGTGGAGAACGGCAGCACATACATCAAAAAGACCTTCTCGTCGTATAACCGCTCGACGTATAAGCCCTCGCTGACGGTGAATTATGATGCCGGCGAGTCGCAGGGGATCGCAAACGGGACGTATTACCTCAACGGCAAGGAGGGCGGCGGCTATCTGCGGTATGCGTCCGGGGCGGCGTCCGCGAAGTCGGGGCTGATCTCGTCGCTGGGGAATTCGGTCCGCTGGGAGCTTCAGTCGGTGGACGGCGGGTATGTGCTGCGCTCCAAGTCGGATATGACGAAGTATCTGGCCGTGCCGTCGAGCACCGCGAGTACGTCGGTGACGGTGGAGACCGTGAGCGAGTCGGCGCTGCCGTCCAGATGCATCTGGACAATTTCGGTTGCTTCCGGCGGCTGCTTTGTTAAAAGCGCATATAACGGAAAATACCTGTATTCCTACGGAACAGCTTTGAATACATCCTCCACGACCGGAACCAGCGGATCGGCGGCGTACAATGCCCGCGTCTGGCGAATCATCACGCCGATGAATATGTCGGGCAGGGAACTGACACAAAATGCAGACTTTTCTACGTTAGTTATAGCCGAAGGCGCTTCAGGTTCTCCTGTGTTTACGGCGAATCCTTCAAATGCCGTATGGGTGTCGAACACTGATTTTACTTATTTACGAATGACCACGGCATATGTATCGCTTTCAAATAGTGTTTTTTCTGGGAAAACGGAAGGAACGACGACTATTCTTGCAACGCATAAAGTTACAGACAGAGAATTTGTGTTTGCAGTGATTGTCGGAACGCGTCCGTCTTATACAATGCGCCATTATGTGGATCAAGGATACCGTGTCAGATTTGACGGTTATTCAGATATATTGATTTACAGTAATATTGTGGCCGAAAAATTTGAACAGTTTTTCGGAATACAAGTCCTTTCGAGTACAATATTGTACACCTCTCTGGCAGACACATGTAAAACCGATCAATTTGGGTCGGTTACAGACGCAAATCTTACATCGGACTGTAATCATACGCCGACACACCTAACGACAGGTGAATTGCGTAATGCATTGGGGGATGGCACGAACACGGTATCGAGAGTTTTGTGGACCGGACATATTTTGCCCGGGAATCCTTCGTCCAACTCTGCCGCTCATTCTGTGATTATAACGCCGCGGCACACGACCACTGGTGACGGATTTACAAACAAAAGCGATTTTGAGGTGCGAAAGGAGAGCATCTATACTTTGATGCACGAGACTTCGCATCAATTGGGACTGCCGGATCATTATTGTTATGGAAAAGATTCAAACGATCCAGAAAGAAAATGCATAAATGAATACTGTGATGAATGTGTTTTTGGACGAGGTGAAGCACGGCAATGCTTGATGTCCTATCGCTATGATGTGGAAAACACCTCCGAAGCAACTTTGTATTGTTCGTCATGCTTGGCGTCAATCAATGCGCACTTGACAGATCATCATCAGTGAGGAGGAGTGACAATGACAATGCTGAAACAAAGCTGCTTTCTCACCATCGTTCTTTGCACAGTGCTGCTGCTCGCTGCATGTATATCCGGCCCTGCATCAAAGCCGGAGGAATCGGCCGGCACGGAGAGCCTTCCGGCGGAAAGCGGCGGAGAGACCACGTCATGTCCCGTTGATACCCCTTACATGTTGAATTGCAGCACGCTGGAAGAGCTTTTCGAACTGCAATCGATGCTTGAAAAAAGCGAGCAGGAGGTATATGCATACCTGCGGGAAACTAAGTACGGCATGATGGCCGGTATTTCGTCCAAAGCCGAGCTTGCGGCGTTACTGGAGAAAATTTGCAGTATGCCGTTTCTGTACCTCAAGGCAGAGACCGGATATGTGATTGGAGGCATCACTTATTATATCGAACGACAGGATCTGCATATTGGCTATGAGTCTTCTCTTAGCGAAGGAGCGATCATGTCCTTAAGCTGTCCCCTGCCGTCTGATTCTATGGCGGCAGCCGAATCGGCCGATACGGAGTATGCAGACAGCCTAACGGTCGGAGATCGAAACATAGGGCTGTATCTCTCGGAGAGCAACGGGACTTACGATTTGTTTGGACGCTTGACAGCTTCCGGCCACGTCTTACGGATTCGAATTCCGGGAAAGACCGTCGATCCGAATCTTCACGGCAGCATAGAAGTGGCCACGTTGAACGAAGTCCTTTCCGATTTCTGCGAATCCCGCTGATTGCCCGCTGCGGCAACGGTTTGATGCGCTGTTGAAGATAGGCGTTTACGGCAGGTTAACGTGCAAATCTGCCGACGGTAGCCGTGGAGCAGGGCGCGGAGACTGCCGTGGGATTTACGGGCAGCATTGGCTGTGAAGACGCGAATGAATGGACTGAAGCCTTTTTTAATTTGATGCAACAAGATGGCATGACTGTTGAAGAAGCATGCGCCCGGTTAGCTGAGGATGCCTTTAAGGATACAGAAATGGTAAATTATGTTATCTGCGGCAATGGGAACGCCACGTTAAGCTGAGCGTCTGAATGATAGTGGAGGTGTTTTTGATGAAAACGAAAATCAGCCGGATTTTGTCGCTTTGTCTTTTTGGCCCGCTCTTGTCTTTGTCCGCTTTCGGCTGTCAAAAACAGGCGGAATCGGAACCGATGTATAGATTAACGAGATTAATTGGGGGGCGGTTCTTATGAAGATTCGTCTGCGCCCCGGGAGGCGTCCGTAACATTTGAGGGCGTAACGTATACGGGGGTGTACTATGAATCAGAAGCGTATAACGGAAGACGATCTTCCCGGCACTGCTATGAAATTGTGGACAAAAGCGTGCCGGTGTTGAGCTTTGCGTTGGACGCATCGACCGGCGAATTGCGGGAGCTGGATACTCGTGTGAAGGGGCATGAGGTTGTCATCGGCGATATGGAGACGATGCGGGCGCGAGCCGATGCGATTGCGGCCGGTTTTGTTGATTTGAACGATGAACGGCTTGAAGTAACCGTTGAGGAATCGGCAGACGGCTCGAATGTTATATTCAGTTATGATATCGTTATAAACGGTTATGACACGATGGACAGGTGCAGCGTAACGCTTGGTAAATGGAATCCGGACCATGTGGTTGTTTATTCATGGATGCCGGGCGCGTTTGCCGATACGACGAGCGTCACGGTGGACGAGCAAAAGCTGTCCGAAGCGGTGGAAGCGAAGGTGAACGAGCTCTATGGCGGCGTTCATGAGATAGACGGCTGGGAAATCAAATACAAAACGCTGACAAAAACGGAGGACGGGAAAACCGCACTTCGTATTGTGGTGAATGTTGACTGGAAGGTTCAGCTTGCGGAAGTGTCGGGAGATGTGTGCTCCGGAGAATCGCTGACGTTTTTGGTTCCGCTGGAAGAATAGTGCATTGTATGTAACGGGGATTTGCTTTTTGCCGGAAACGGACTCGCTCCGCGCGCCGCCGCCAAGGGCGTGGAGCGAGTCTGCGGCGAATCGGCCGAACGTCGGAAATCGCCATATTGTTATTCACTCTCCGTATGTTCTAATATGGCCTATTTTGAGCGAATTTTCGATTTATGATGATCAGAAATGCCTTCGCGGACGGGTTTACGAATGATTTATGGGTGCAAAAGACGCTTGAAGGCGCATGGTTAGGGGAGTGAACAGGCACATGAGGATGACGGCTCAAGCGTCGGCGCGTCGCCGCCTTTCGCGCAAAGCGAAAATTTTGCTGATCGTTTTGGCCGCGCTGCTGTTGATTGGCGGCGCACTGCTGTTCTACTTCGAACGCACCATTGGATATAAGAGCTATTCTGATGACCTTGTGTTTACGTCGCCGGACGGTCAATACCGCTTGACGGTCTGCGAATGGACGTACTTTGCCTACTCCGGCGCTGAATTGTATGTTGGGCGGACGGCGGATGGCGGGCGCGGACGGGAAGCCGGCACAACATTTTCCGATTCTCCGAACGGCGTTTTTCGGAACAGAGACTTTCATCTCGAATGGAATTCGGACGGCGTCGCCGTGTATTACCGCAGATATGTGCGGAGCGAGACCGACGACCCGCAGACATGGGGCTGCACGGTCTGCCCGTTTCCCGATTAAAACGGAGCGAAGCCGCACAAATGGCAAAGCGGGACTTCGGGACGTATGCGGCGGTTCGAATGAGCGGCAGCGAAACGGCTTGCTGCGCTTCGGTCGGAATGCGTCTGCGGATGCGTTCGCGGAGGCTTTGATTGTCCGGTGCAGTGCGGAATAGGGGGCTATCAATGAAGCTTGAGAAAAAGCGGCTTCTGAAATATTGCGTCGTTGGCTTGTGTGTGCTGCTGCTGGCAGCCGTCTGCATCGTTGTGTATCGTATGATCGTTTTTCGGCTTGCGCTCGGGCCGAAATATCTGGACGATCTGCGCATAGAATCGCCGGACGGCCAATATACGCTGATTGTGCGGGAGTGGGGCGCGGCCGGCGGCACCGGCGCGGATATCTATCAGCAAAAGGGAAATGGGGAAACCAAGCTCGGGGAAACGGCCTCCAAGGATTCCGTCTATCCGTTTCGCGACGGGCAGTTTGAAGCGGAGTGGGGAGATGCATGGGTTCGCGTTATCTGGGCGGCAGTGGGCTTTGGCGGGAATGCACGTTCGCGCTGTCGTAGCCGCCTGCGGCGCTGTGTGGGTACGGGCGGCTTGTGCGCGGTTTGGGAGGATTAACGGGTCTGCTGTTTAAGGCGCCCGCATCGGTGGAAAACGGCGGCGCATACATCAAAAGGACCTTCTCGTCGTATAACCGCTCGACGTATAAGCCCTCGCTGACGGTGAATTATGACGCCGGCGAGTCACAGACGGTCGCGAACGGGACGTATGCGCGCAGCGGTGTCCGGCTTATGGTTTTTCTCTCGAACGCCGTGCGCTGTTGATGGAGGAGAACGATGGAAACGCTGAAATTGACAAAAACACCGATTGTCGATATGATCTGGGACGGATGCGGCGAGCAGTCCCCGCTTGCGGAGCGCTTTTTCCAAAAGCTGCGCTGTTTATATGGTCTGGAGCCGGTCGCCTGCTATGCGGACTGCCGTCAGATCGTCCGGCTGCGGGAAACGGGGCGGGTGTTCAAAAAAAAGACGGCGGAGGGCGCGGAGCGAATCCATAAGCTGCGGCTGACGCTGTATCTCCGCGGCCTTTTTCTGCCGGAAGCGTTTGACGGCGAACAAAAGGCGCACATTCTTGCGCAATTTCTGCAAACGGCTGCGGAGGAGGGACAGCAGCTCGCGTATCCGCGCAGCTATACGGAACAGGAACAGGCGTTTTACGGCTGGAAGAATCAGCCTGTCGCCGAGTGGGACCTATCCAAGCGGATCGAACCGTCCTCGCCGCCTCGCTTTTCCGGCGAAATCGACGCGGAATCGTTCGACGGACTGGCGCTTTGGCATATCCTTTCGGGCAGGCTTTCGAGAGACAAAGAAAAAGATGCGGCCTAAACGCGGGTATGAAAATAAAAATTGCGCACTGTGTATCGTGCGCGAATCGTCCGCGGCGACTCGCCGCTGAAGCATTTGAACGGGCTGGAATCGGTCCGCGCTTTGCCGGCCAAGGTGTACTGCGGCTGGGACGCACGGCGGCAGCGGATGAACGCCTATGTCATCCTGCCCGAATCGACCATTTCCGCCTTCGGTGAAACGGCGCGGAAACGGCTTGCCCGCGAAATACAGGATGACCTGACCGCGCGGGACAAATGGGGCGTGTTCGAGCGGTACCCGCTCGAGCCGGTCTATACCGTCTGGTCGGCGCTGTCCGATGAGATGAAATTCTGCCTGCTGCGGGAGTGAGTGAGCGCGGCGGGCGGCAGACCTGCCGGCGAACGCCGGAACAGCGCCGCAAACGAACGAAGGGAAAAGCCTTGGGATTTTTGGCCCATTCTTCATCAAGCGCGATGTTACTATATGTTGTGCATCTGCCATGTAGGATGTGCAGGCGGCTGAAAAAGATCACTTGCTTCAGATTGATTCATGACGGCGCACCGGCTATACGTTTGAATGGGGAGGACTTGTAAAATGAAACGTTGGATTGCTTTCTGCAGTGTTTTATTTCTGCTTTTGCTTACCGCCGGATGTGCGGCAGAGCCTTTGCCGGCTTCCGATACACCGTCGGCGGAGCCGGAGGTCTCGGATGCCCGCTCGGACGTCGGCGACTTTTCCCCGCCGCCGACGGAAAGCATCGCTTATTACACTTTTGAGGAAAGCGTTGCGAGAGCGACGAATATCGTGGAGGCGCGCTGTGTTGAGCGCACGTTTGACGGCCGCAATTCACGTCTTCGATTTGAGATTCTTTCTCAACTCAAAGGGAACGTGGGCGCGGAGCTGACGGTCGTTTTCCCGCATCATACATATGAGGTGGTGGCAGGGGAAGACCGTTTGCGCTATTCCTTTTCGGAAGGGAGTTGTCCTTACCGGCCCGGGATGGAATATATGCTTCTGCTGATCGAATACGACGAATTGTACGAACCGTCCGTTTACTATATGACGGTATCGCATGTTTTGATCGCAAAGGCGTTTTTTGAGGACGGCGGGGATGCGGCGTATATTTACGGTTCGCAGCCCGCATGGCAATTCTCGTCGGGAACGGCGGACGATTTTGCCGGCTTTGCAGACGTGGCGGCATATATCCGAAGGTTGATTTCCGAAAACCCGTCGCCGGGCCGCGTGCAGAAGCCGGATTACATCCGTTCGGACGACCCGGCGGAGATTCTGGACGGGTCGCCGCACTTCGTCCGTGTGCGCGCGGAGGCGTTTGTGTCGGATTACGGGTATTACGCCGAGCTTTGGCGCTGCACGGTGACGGAGACGTACAAGGGCGGTCTTGCGGCGGAGGAGACGGAGGTTCTCTTCCTGCCGGGGACGGTCGAAGCCGGCGGGGAATATTACCTTCTGCTGAAGGAACGGCTGATGGAAAGCCTTCCGTACCGCCTGTCCTCCAAGCACAGCCTGTACGAAGCGGACGACCCGGCTGCTGAGGTTTTCCTGCGGATGACCGAACAGAGCGAATGAAGCCCCATCGACGCACTGCGGGGGAGATCGGCGGTCTCCTCCGCGGGCAAAACGGATGCGCACAGAAGGAATGGGCGCGCGTCCTGCGCGGGGAGGGTCCGCCGGCGCGTCGGTCTGTTCGCCGGACGGGTGGGGCGCGCGAAAAAACGTTTGCAAATATCTGCAAAAAGGGCTTGCATATCCCCGCCGGTTGTGATACAATGACGAAAAGCAGAGCTTTTGCGCAGGCGCTCGGGTAAAGCCGCCTGCGCAAAAGCGGAATCGAAAAATTTGGAGGCAACTGAAAATGGCTAAAATCAAGATCGGCATTATAGGCTGCGGTACCATCGCCAACAGCGCGCACATCCCGGCTTATATGGCCAACCCCGATGTGGAGATCAAGTATTTCTGCGACATCCTGCCCGAGAAGGCGAAGGCCGCCGTGGAGAAGTACGGCTGCGGCATCGCGGTCGAGGATTATCACGACATCATCGCCGACCCCGAGGTCGAGGCGGTTTCCGTCTGCACCCCGAACAAAATGCACTCCATCATCTCGGTCGACTGCCTGCGCGGCGGCAAGCATGTGCTCTGCGAGAAGCCGGCCGCCCGTACATACGCCGACGCGCTCGAGATGCAGAAGGCGCAGCACGAGACGGGCAAGGTGCTCAACATCGGCGTGGTCAACCGCTTCAACACCGCGGTCAACAAGCTGCGCGAGCTGATTCAGCGCGGCGACTTCGGCGAGATTTACCACGTTTACGTTTCCTTCCGCGCGCAGCGCTCGATCCCGGGTCTGGGCGGCGCGTTCACGACCAAGGCCATCAGCGGCGGCGGCGTGCTGATCGACTGGGGCGTGCATTACCTCGACATCGTGATGTACTGCACCGGCGACCCGCAGCCCAAGACCGTTTCGGCCAAGGCGTTCTCCAAGCTCGGCGTCGATATGCCCAACTATGTTTATGAGGGCATGTGGGCCGAGGACACCAAGGACCTCAACGGCACCTATGACGTCGACGACTTCGTGACCGGCTTTGTCCGCACCGAGGGCCCGACGATCACCTTCAACGGCGCGTGGGCGCAGAACATCGGCATCGGCGAGGCGTATATCGACTTCATCGGCACCAAGGCCGGCGCGAGACTGACCTACGGCGGCGATTTCACGGTCTACACCACCTCTTGCGGCTCGCTCTGCGAGTTCAAGCCCAAGTTCAAGTCCAAGCCCCACTTCCAGGAGGAGATCGACGCGTTCGTCCGCTGCATCCAGACCGGCGAAAAGCTCCCCTCGCACATCGATCAGGCCATCATCACCGCAAAGATGATGCAGGCGATGTACGATTCCTCGGAGGCAGGCAAGGAGATCGCGCTTTAATCCTGCATTATACAGGAAAACGGAACGATACGAAAAAAACAGACCGCTGCGGCAGGCTTTGCCGCAGCGGTCTTGGTTTTTGTGCCTTTATTCAGCGCGCCCTGCTTTTTGTGCGGCGGATATGCGGGTCAGGACGCGCGAAGGCTCGTACCCGCCGGCCTCTCCGCGCCGCCGCGAGGAGAGGCCGGCGGGCCTTGCAGGGAGCCTGCGGTGGGATGGCGGCTTCTCGGCGTTGAACGAGGCGCCGTCCTTTGCGGTGTTCGTCTTTTCACGGGCGCTGGTCCGGCTTGCGGATGATTGCGCAGGCCCTTCTTTGAAGCGGCGGCGGGCGTCTGCCCGTCCGCGTTGGACAGAGGCGGCAGCGTATCGACGGGAAAAAGCCGGCTTCCGCCGCCGCAGACGCCTCCTTTCTCTTTCGCACAGGAAGTGCGGGCAAACGGCGTTTGGTGACAAAAAATTTCAGCGAATGTCCGCGCCCAGCTCGCAGGTGTACAGAAATTCCAGCACGTCGCCGTCCTGCAACACGACCGACCCGCTGTCCGTGCTGCGGATCTCGCCGTTGATGCGGAACAGCCAGCCCGACAGCGCGCCGCAGTCGAATTCGCGCACGCCGCCGATGCCCTGCACATATACGCCGCTCAGGCCGCGCTGTACGTCCAGCGCCAGCCCCCGCTCGGCGCAGACCCGTTCGAGCAGCGTGAACGCCGTGTCCCCCTCGAGCACCGTCACCTCGGTCGGCGGTACGAGCAGTCCGTCGTCCGGCACGGCGGCGCGCAGCCCGTCGTCCGCGCGGTCGTCCCTGAGCAGGTTTTCGCAGCTCACCGTTAGCGTAGCCGTCCCGACCGGCATATCGCCGACCGACGGCGCATCCCCGGGACGCAGCAGCAGGAACAGCGCCGCAGCGGCGGCGAGCAGAAGGCAGAGGGAAATGACGGCTTGTTTTTTCGGCATCGGGATTCCTTCCTTTCGTAATGCGGGGCCGGGCATATCAACACGTCCGCCGCGCTTTTCGGCCGGAAAATGCCTCTGAGCGCCGGAGAACGACCGGCACGGCAGCCGCAGAGTCTGTCAAGCAGACAAAGCGCGCCGCGCCGCCGCCCGCGCGCCGGTCTGCGCAAAGGTTGGGCACACATACGGCGGCATTCGCGGCGGCAATGAGGCGCGGCGCGGGGTGAATACTCTGCGCATGCAGCGGCCCTGCGGCGGCCCTGCGGCGGTCCTGCGGGCGTCTGCGACATTCCGCCGCGCTGCCAGTATAGCATGCAAATGTGAACACGTCTGCATCCCGCGCCGTCCGCTTCGGTGGGGGAACGGGTGGAATTGTGGTTGGAAAATGTAAAAAGTAAAAACAAAATTCAAAAAGCGCTTGCAATTCGGTGTCGAATATGATAGAATGACCGCAGAAGGGGGTTGACAGGAATGACAGCGGAGCGTATAATCTTTAGCAAGCAAGCAAGCAAGCAAGCAAGCAAGCAAGCAAGCAAGCAAGCAAGCAAGC
>ERZ827520.1788-NODE-1788-length-22890-cov-13.071513_pt1 | contig 22890 bp, 22 predicted proteins | sample MGYA00519581_ERZ827520 | MGnify/ENA primary metagenome ERZ827520 (study PRJEB31778, sample SAMEA3449339) | human gut metagenome | biome: human gut; feature: human-associated habitat; material: faeces | place: United Kingdom | collected 2010/2012 ...
GCGGCTTCGGGGTCAACCAACCATTGGTCTCTGGCTTCGTTCCAGAGATAGCCGTAAATGACCGTGCCTGTGAGGTGCTTGCCGGACTTGCCTTTTGACTGGAAAGTGGAACGGATTTTACGGCTGGTGTCTCTGGCGTAATACTCGTTCATAATGTTGCGGAAAGGGGTAAAATCATCGTCCCCTCTGGCACTGTCCACGCCGTCATTGATGGCGATAAGGCGAACGCCACGCTGACGCAGGATTTCCATAATCTGACCGACTTTCAGATAGTCACGACCCATGCGGCTCATGTCCTTGATACACAGATACTCCACATTCCCGGCTTCAACCTCTTTCATCATTGCTAAAAATCCGGGACGGTCAAAGCAGGTGCCGCTAATGCCATCGTCCGTGAAATGGACAATGTTTGTAAAGCCCTGCCGTGCGGCGAACTCCTCCAACATAGCCTTTTGATTGGAAATGGAATTGCTCTCACGCTGTTGGTCATCATCTTTGCCAAAGTCATCACGGCTCAGTCGTTCGTACAGAGCTGTGATTTTCTCGTTTTTTCTCATAACTTGCGCTCCTTTCTTCGGTTTTAGGTTGTGTGTTCTAAGAGACTTCCCAACCGCTTGATTAAGAAGTCTTTTAGAGCATACAACACCCGCGGCTTGTTTGAAAATGCGATACTGCTTACAAGCGATGCTGTCGGGTTCGCGCATTTCCAAGCGCTCGAACAAGATGTCCAGCGGGGATTGGTAGGTGTCATCATCCTCGTGAACTTCGGCGGCGGCTATCATCTCCATCACCATCGGGAAGTTTTGTTCTTCGGGCGGGGCCTCGTGCAGCAGGTACAGCATGAGGGCTTGGAGCAGCGCCGTTTCGGACTTTTCCCAGAAAGGGTCGCTGCTTTTTGAATGTGATGGCGTGGTATTTTGAATCAGATTTTCAATCAAGGACAGCACTTCACGGTCATCATGAACATACACAAACGGGTTGTAACAGAACGATGCAGCGGGATTTATAAGGTCAAAAACGATAACCTCATAGCCCTTTTGCTTCAATAAATTCCCGGTCTTACGCAAAATTTCAGCCTTAGGATCTGTAATGACCATAGAGCAGGCACATTCCAGTACATTCGGTACGCCGTAGGTTCTGGTCTTGCCTGCACCGGAGCCGCCGACGATGAGGATATTGGTGTTGTGCTTGTGCTTATAGCCGTCGATTCCAATGTAGAAATGCTGCGTCAGCAGCAGGTTCGGTCCTCGCTTGTCCATGTAGAACTTGTTTAACCGGAACACATCGCCCCAAGCCGCCGAGCCATGCTCCGCACCGGGGCGGGTGTTCTTCTGATCCGTCACGGCCACGATAACCGCTACCGCATAAACCACCGTAAACACCAGCAAAAAGCGTGGGCTGTCTTGACTCCACGCCAACGCAAACGGCTCTGCCAGTGCGCTGTTCAGCGCATCCAGCAGAGCCGTTATTTTCATACCCGGCTGCCAGCGGCAAGCCACCGCCAGCGCCGCCCACCACACAAGTGGCAGGGGCAGCAGCCAGACCCACCAAGGGTTCTTCCTTCCCGGCGTGGTAGGCTACCTTTCTTCGCCGCGATAGGGCGGGCGTTTTGTACGCTCGGCATCCCATGCCTGACGTTTTCTCCACAACTTCGGCAAAACTGCGGAAAAGTCCTGCGGCATACGTTCCGCCTTGATTTGCGGCAGATTTGCAAACAAATCGCTTTGCAGCGTTTTCCATGCAACCTTATCCGGCATATTTTGAGTATAGAATTCGTTGTAGCTGTACGCTAGCCCACTGGTATCTATGTAGTGCTTGACTTCCGTTCGCAGCATTTGTCGTTCCCATTCGGTTTCCGGCGCACGACACGGCGCAAGCTGCTCCTGCATGATTGCCTGATGTAAATCGGCAGACGATTTCAGCAGAGCCGGATACTTTCGGAATAACTTGGCGGCAATTCCTTCCTTTTCAAAATAGGTGCGCAGCTTCTGCCCCGCGTAGGCATACCACGCCACATTCCCGCATCCCATCCACTCAGTATCTCGGAACGGAATGTTGAGCGCCGCAAGGTTATCGGGGTCAATCAGCGCCTGCCGATAAGCATCGTACCCCTGCATAATCAGCCAGTTACGGAAATCGGTAAATCTGTCATCCGAACTGCCGTCATTAATGATGCAAGCCGCCGCAACCATTTTGGGAAAGTTGGCTTTATTGCGGTAGCTTTGCCATGCGCAATCAAAACCGAGCAGTTCATCCTGCGGCAATTTGATGAGTTCCGTGTAAAGGAACTGTTTCACGGACGCTTCATCCTGCATATCTGCTTGGGCGCGGACTCGGTCAATGATCGACCAGAATTTTTCCCATGTCATAGTCGGATTCACCAGATAAACAGCGGCGTGTGCGCGTGCAGCAGCCGGGTCAGTGCGTCATCCACGGCATCGGTGTAACCACCTTCGGCCAAGCGCTGGGTGCGCAGTTGGTTGAGAGCTGCTTTTGCCAGCCGATACTCTGCCGCCGTCAGCGTCAGTTTGCCGCCTGCAGGCAAATCGTTCACCCGCAGGATGAGCCGTCCGGTCACCTCGGTGCTGCCGCCGTTGGCACGCTGGCCGTAGTAGACATCGCCCAGCGCCCGGAGCAGGATGCTTTTGTTGGCACGGTCAAGTTTAACTTTACGTTCTGTCATTGTTTTTCACCATCCTTTGCTCACAGCATATCATAGAACTGCCGCAATAGCTATCCGTCATTTGAAAACAAACGGAAAACAATCAGCCGCGCTCCTGCTGGCGAGATTGCTTCTTGGCAGACGGCACGGCAACAGCGTATTCTGCGGCGAGCAGTTCGCGGGTCTGTACAGCCAGCGTGCGACTCAGACTGCGCAGCAGCCCACCACCAACGGTGTTCACATCCGACAGAAAGCCCCGCTGCTGTTCTTTGCCCAGATTGCCATACAAGGCAACCACGCGGTCAAAGTTGAAAGCGGTGGTGTCAAGCCCATACCGATGCGCGACCATGTAAGCGGCACAGTAACTCGGCGCAGCGTAGGCTTGGCGGTTGTAGGTGTAATCCTTGTGAAAATCTGCCTGTGCGCATTCCCGGACGATGGCGCACAGCGTCGTGCCTGCATCCATGCCGTTGCGGACATAAATCGTGCGGTTCTTGGGAACATACTGCGCTTGGATGCCGTCTGGCAGACTGTCCGAGATCTGAATCGGCACTGGGCTGCTCTCGATGGAGGCGGCAATCAGTTCATCCACTTGGTATTCGGCGGGCGGTGGCACAGGCCTGCCGCGCGTCTGGGTGATGTCGAACACCTTGCCGATATTATACCCGGAAGCCTTTCGGCCGTTATTCTCGTACACCTGCCCCACAATGGCCGTGTAACCTTCCTCGCCGGTACGGATATGCCTTCCGGCATCCTTCCATTGCTGGAATGTGCGGGCATCCGTGATGTCGGCGTTCTGGCCGGAGAGTAAAAGCTGGTTCGGCAGCGAGTTTCTGCTTTGCGACATGAAGTTGAGAAATTCCTGCAAGGCCGGGGCATCTGCCAGTACCTCACCCATGCGGGCATCCACCTGCACCCAAACCGCTTCGCGCTCTGCTTTCTTCATGGCGGCGTACTCTTCCTTGGAATACTGCGTTTCGGGCGCTGCGGTCTCGTTGAGATATTTGTTCAAGTCCATTTACAGTGTTTTCTCCTTTCTCTTGATTTTTACGGGCATCCTCGGCATACGGTCTTTGGGCGGCTCAACCTTGCGGCGCAGGTAGGCGGTGATGTCGCTTAATTCCATGCGCACGCTGGGGCGCTCACCCTTGGCCCGAAGCTGATCGGCGCGCGGCGACGGCGAGTTTGCAAAAGATTTGCTGCTGTCGGAGAAAGGCTCGGACGGACTGGCGTTCTCCGAGCCCTGCGGAAAAACCATGTTGAACTGTTCCTCGTCTGCGCCGACCTCAAAATCTACCGCACCGTCCTCGGTCTGGACGCGCTCGGTTTCCGGAGCGGTTTCACCACGCTCCTGCTGCACAGTGTCGATAAGTTCTGCCGTGCCGGTGTCCACAATAGCCAGTTGCAGCTTATCGATGATGCGGTTGGCCTTGGAAGCATCGTCCTGCAAAATAGCGATCTCAATGTGGTCGGGGTCCATCTTGTCACGGATGGGGCAGAACAGCAGGCCATGCGCTTTGGCAGCGCGGGCAAAATCGTGCATACGGTTTTTGTCTACCGTGAAAAATTTCAGCGGTTTCTGTTCTTTCAAAAGGCGGATAAGATGGGTTTTGCCGTGGGTCTTTTTGCTGTCGTGCAGCACTGCCTGTGCGAAAATAAAGAAGTTTTTCGCAGCGGTGCCGGAGATGCGCAGGGCAAACTCTACGCCCTCCAGCGAGTAGCGAACGACCTGATCCGCAGGTTCGGAGCCGTAATTCATCTGGCATCACCGGCCTTTTCTTGGGGCGCGGGCAAGCGGCTGAACGAGTCCACGCCGGGGATAAGGGCAAGGCTGCGCCCGCAGTCCCAATCTACATGGATTTGCCCAGCGTCGTCGATACATTCCACCGTGCCCATAGAACCAGGCGGCACGGGGAACTCATCTTCCATGCAGCTGAGTTGCAGCCGCGTACCGGGCGGGTACTTGCGGCGCAGGTGCTCGATGTATTCTTTGTTGGGATATTTCATAGGCATTTTCCTTTCCGAATTATAGTGTTAAATCAATGTTGGGGCGGCGGTCACGCGCACGTTCCTGTTCTTGTTTTTGCTGTTCAGCGCGGTCACGGCGGGCTTCGGTGAGGTGTTGCTGCACTTCTAGGGAGTGTTCTGCGATTTTGCGGCAGAGCCGTTCCTCTTGACGAAGCTGTTTTAGGGCGGTGTTGACCGATTCATGCTGCGATTGTACTTCATCGGTTTTGGGCAGTTGCTTACGCTTTGTCAGCAACTGCCCAATTTCTGTTTGCAGGGCTTGTCGGTGAGTTTCCAGCTGTGTCAGCGTATCAATATTGTTTCTGGACAGGAACTCCATCTGTCGGATGCGCTGGTCTAACTTGTAAGCATCCTGCCGCACGGCATAGCTGGAGCGTCTCGGCTTGCGGGGCAGCGTGCCCAATTCGTACAGGTAACGATAATACAGCGCCCGCAGCCCGGTCAGCTTGCGATGGGGCTTCTTCCCGCTGTGCAGACGGCCATGTTGGATTGTTGGTGGATTTTCCACATAAGGGTGGTAGCTTTGTGGATACAGGATGCGCGTCTGGATGGCTTCCGGCGTGTACCGCTTGTCCAGCGTTTTGAATCGAACAAAGCGCTCTTTTCCGGGCGGACGCAAAACGGGATACTTGCGCCCCAATCGGACTTCATACCCTTTGCGTTCCAGCACGGAAAGAAACTGCCGCCATGTAAGGCTCTGCTGAATGGCATCGTCCACATCCTGCCGAATAGCCGTACGCCATGTAGGCTGGTTGTTTTCCTCGGCCTTCCACTTTTCGTATTGCCGCTTTCCTCGCAGTGATTCCGGCGCTTCAATGATGGAAAGTCCATACCTTTGGCAGAGCGCATCCGAAAGTGCGCGTACTTCGGTATAGTAACTTTTACTATTGCTGTGGTACTTCTTTCCATCCTCCAAGCTAACGGCGCTCCATACAATGTGGTTGTGGTAATGCTTCGTGTTCAAATGCGTTGTCACAATTGCTTGGTATTTCCCAAGCAATAGCTGTTCTGCAAATTCGACACCGATCTGGTGTGCAAGTTCTGGAGTTACCTCCCCTTCTGCAAAACTCTGGACAAGATGGTATCCCTGCACACCGGTTTCTTTGTGCCAGCGAAGCGTATTCAATCGCATATCTTCAAAGGCGCTGGTGGTTGTGCAGCCCAGTCCTGTTTCAAAACAGGTTGATTCGGTTTTATCCCGGTTTGCCGCATAGTCCACAGCTTCTTCCAGTGTTTTCGGTGTCGTTTTTGCTTTGTTTTGTACATAGTCCACTGTGCGGTCAAGGCGGCGCACAGGGATCACGGATGTGTAAGCCATTTTTCATAGTGACTCCTTTACCAGTTTTCTTTTACTTCCCGCCAGACCTCTTGGGTTAGCCGGGTCATTTCATCCACACTCCCCTGCCCTGCTGTTCCGGTACTGTTGGCACGGTGGGCAAGCTGATTTGCATTGTTGCACAGCCCTGCCACCTTGCGGAGCAGATCGGCATGGTGCGTGCAGGGGCGCGGATGGATTGCTTTGCCTGCAATGAGAGTGCGCAGGTATTCCTCTCGGTTCAGACTGCTGGCCGCAACCTGCCGATTCAAGAATGATAATTCATTCTCATCAACATGGAATGAGACAACAAATCTGCGTTTACGCACGGCAGGGGTTTGGGGCATCCCCAAAATGTGCGTCTGGTCGACCAGACGCTATGCTAGCAAAACACGACACCCCGCAAAACGGTTCATGACACAAGGTCGTCACCCTCCGAAACGGCTTTCTTCAAGCCGTCCAAGGTCGTCACAATGCGGTTATATTTCTGCGCCAAACCGATCTGCGCGTTGGTGGTCGCATCCTGATTGCGGCTGCAGACCACCAGCATCTGGCAGCGCAACAGCTTATCCCGCACAATGGCGGTGTACTCGCTGCGTTCCACGGCATCTTCCAGCACCAAATACTGGCTGTCCTGCAATTTAGGGCATACCGGCAGGTAGCCCAGCAGGTAGACTTCACGGCAATAATTGCGGAGATGTTTGGAGGTCGCGCCCTCGCTGGCGCAGATAAAAGCCCAAGGTCGTTTCATTTTCGTGGTTCCTTTCTGAATTTCGGGAGTGAATCAGTTTTGATTCACTTTTCGGTATTTCTTGCAAAATAGTGAATCAGAACTGATTCACTCGGCATTTTCATCGGCTGCAAGGGCAGTTTTCAGCCGTTCGGCGCTGCGTTGGAAGTAGGCGTCCGACATTTCAATGCCGACAGCCTCATAGCCTTCCTGCACAGCGGCCAGCACGGTAGTACCTGCCCCGGCAAAGGGGTCAAGGATGCGCCCGCCCGGTTCGCAGATCTGCACCACATCCCGCATGAGCTGCAAGGGCTTTTCGGTCACATGGATGCGGTTCTGCGGGTTCGGGTAACGGAACACGCCCGGCAGACACCCAACATTTCTCTCAAGCGGCATTTTGCCGTTGGACCCCCACACAATGTACTCGGACTGCTGGCGGAAGCGTCCTTTCTGCGGGCGGCTGGCGACCTTATCCCACACCGCTACGCCGCGCCAGGTCCAGACTGCCCACTGCAAAGCCAGCGTCATGGCGGGCAGCTGCCGCCAATCGATGAACAGGCAGACGGGCGCGCCGGGCTTGGCAATGCGGCGGGCATCCTGCAGCCATGCAGCTGTCCAGAACATCCAACTCAGCTGATCCATCTGGTCGCTGTCAAAGTCGGGCAGCGCCTTTTCTTTGCTCATGCTGCTGTACTTTTCGCTGGTGCTGCGGTTCTTGGTGGTCTGGCTGCTGCCGCCGCTGGCATAGGGCGGGTCGGTGATGATGGCATCGAAGCTGTTCGGTTCAAACTGGCGGAGGATCTGCAAAGAATCTCCGTGCAAAATTGACCAGCGGTCACCGCCGCAGTGTTCGAGCATCTGGAAATCAGGGTTGAGAATGTTGAGTGTTTCGGGAGTGTTCGTCAAAGGCATCCTTCTTTCTTATCGTTCAAAATCATAGGTACGGGGTTCTTTCGGGGGCGGTGTGCGGCTGGCTGTCTGCACAGAAACACGGTCATCTTCGAGTACAAAGCAGTCCTGCGTCCTGTTGTCGAGCTTGGTGCCGGGCAGAACAACGGCATTGCCGCGGCAAACAACATTGCCTGAAATTTCGCCATAGATGCGGGCGCTGCCGTCAATAGTCGGTGCGCACAGTGTCTGCTCATCCTGCCGAATCACGGCATACCCGCAGACACAGCTTTTCCCCGTGAGCAGTCCGCCGCAGACGATGGCATCATCCTGCACAGTCGCATCCCCCGTCACGGTGGCATTCTTTCCGACATAGGCATAGCCCTTTGCAACGGCGTGATCTGTAAGGACTGCATCGCCGCAGACAACTGCATTTTCACAGGCGATGGCGTCCTCCGAAATCCATGCACGCCCCTCTTGGTCGAGGTTATCGTAGCTTTCCACATAGCCGCCGAGCATCCCAGCAAGGACATCCTCGGTCAAGTCCGTCAGCGCGCGAATACGGTGCAGCTTCGGGTTGTCGGGATGGGCAATGTCGGTGATTTCGTATTTCTTCATCTGGCATCACCCCGGTCACGTTTGGGCGCGGGCGTGGGCGACAGTTCGGTTTCCACATACTCGGAAACGATGCTGAGTGCTTTCTGGTAGCTGTCGCAGGACATAACGCGGTCACGCATTTCTTTGGCTTTGTCACCTTGCCCGCTGCTTTTCAGCAGCCGGGATGCGCGACCCATGATGGCGAAAATGTTGCCGTCCTGCCCAATCAGCTGCATTTTGGGGCGCAGAGAATTCTTTTCCGGTTTCGGGATTTTCTCAAAAGATGGCGTCATCGTGAATCCATCTTCCTGCCAGAAATGAACAGCCAACGTGCCGTCATCCACACGAATATCCCTCTGCTCAAAGCCCTCACCCCAACCGTCGCTGTACTGACCGGTAATGTAGTTGCACAGGACGGTCTGCTCATCATCGAGCAGAGGTTCTTTCAGCTCCACGGTCAGACACCCGCACAGTTTGTTGCCGCAAATTTCCACAGACGGCACAGCACTTACCACCTTGCGGCGGACGGAATCGTCCTCGTGGTAATACTGCATGAGGTCGCCGCCAAAGTCGCGGGTATCATTTTCAACGGCATCGCGGATGGCTGTCTCGTATTCCAGCAGTTCATGCCCGTCCTGCGGGTAGCCCTCGTACTCGCCGTAGAACTCGTCCTCATAGTCAGGTTCATTTGGGAAAAAGTCCGCAGCCAGCGGAGAATAAAATTTCATCTGCAAATCATGTCACCTCTTTCCGCCGCACAGGTCGTGGTCGATCTGTGCAGCATAGTAGTTTTCTATTGTCAGCGGCGCGTTGTAGAGCGCCGCCAGTAAGTATTGCTTGATGTTTCGGATGCGGGGCGGGTTGTCCTTGAGGCAATCCAGAACATACTGGATATGTTCTGCGCCCAATTTTAGGAATCGAGATTTTACTACTTCTGCAGGCATTTCCTCACCCGAAATGCGGATAGCCGCCCGTCTGGAACAAACCACATCCAGCATCAACTCCACCAGTTCATCCAATCGCATCGTATCCATCGGGTTATTCTGCGCCAAAATCGGATACTCGATATTTTTCAGCAGCAGGGCGTGGTACTCTGCCCGCTGGTCCGCCGCGCGGATAGGATTCGATACGTTATTTGTTTCTTCTTTATTTATTTCTTTAGTATTTAATTGTGCAGGATTTTCCTGTACAGGTTTTTCCCGTTTAGGCTCTGCCTGTTTTGGTTGGGCACACTTAGGCGCAGCTTCTTCGGGACCCTGTTCCGGGGGCTGCGGCTGCTCTAAAACCGTGTACTCCATACCGCGCATCTGACCGTTCTTGTCGCGGATGCGGCGGCGGATAATATAACCCGCTGCTTCTAACTCGCGCACGGTGGCACACACGCTGTCCACACCCTCTTTGCAGATGGATGCCAGCCCGCGCGTGGTATAATCCCAATCTTCGGGAAGAGACAGCATCAAAGATAAAAGCCCCTTCGCCTTAAGCGAAAGAGCCTTGTTGCGCAGATGGTGGTTGGACATAATGGTATAATTTTGCGTCTTTTGTACACGGAACACAGCCATAACAGATACCTCCTATGCGCCCGCAGTGGGCGAACGATTTCTAACTTTCATGTTGATTTCTCTCTATCGGCAAGCTGCCGCGCGGTGGGCGGCAGTTCTTGCCATCAGGTTGTTTTTTGCCATATCAGCGTAATCTCCATTCTCGATGTTGGGCGGCAGGTCATACACGGCGTAGCGGTCACCGTAGATTTTCCGGATGCCGACACTCGCCATGCGCCCTTTGGCATCGTTGTCCAGCCGCAGTTCTATCGTGGTAATTTCCGGGTGCTGGCGCAGGAACTCCTGTAACGCCAGCGGCTCTTTGCCAGAGGACGAGACCCCGCCCAGCGACAGGCGGTATTTGTCCGCAGCATTCCCACAGAGCGTCATCTCGGCCATGGCATCTATGGCGGCTTCAAACACGGCCACGGTAGTGCCAGGCTGCATTGGCGGGATGCAGAATCCGTACTGTTTCTGACTGCCGGGAGCCTCCCTCTTGAACGGCTTTCCATAGTCATAAATACCGCGCAGAGCCGCATATTTCGGCGCACCCTGCGGGTCTTTGCCCAAGAAAACACAGTTGTGATATTCTGCACTTTCGTACAGAATTTTTCTCTCAATGCAGTAGCGAATCGTGGGCAGCGAGATGCCGCGTCCCAGCAAATACCGCGTCACACGGTCATTATTCGGCGCAGGGTTTGGCAGACGAAACAGCGGACGCTCGCGCTCCACCGCCTCATGCTGCACAGGAATGTACATCGGGCTTTCCTCGCACAGCAGCTGCACCGCCTCCACAAACGGTACACCTTCCACATAAATCAAATATTTCAGCGCCGACTTGCCGCCGATATCGCGGCTTTTCCAATGCCACACACTGGATTCGCCGTTTATCTTGAAGCTGTCATGCTCCGCAAGCTGGTACTCACCCCGCGCACTGCTTTTCACCAGCGAACCAGGGCGGTACCTCCGCAGGAACTCGATTGCCGTCATCCGGTTGGCGGCATGGATCTGTTCTTTACAGACGCGCGGCAATTACACAATGTAAGCGGCGAGGTCGCTCATATGTTCAACATTTTCCCACGGAAAATCCTCGCGTCCGAAGTGACCACCCGCCGCCGTGCGGGAGTAGATGGGGTTCAGCAGGTTTAACTGCTTGATGATGCCCGCAGGGGTCAGGTCATACACCTTGCGCACCGCTGCTGCCAAACAGTCATCCTCGCAGATGCCGGTGCCGAAAGTGTTCACATCCACCATGACAGGGTCTTTTTCCCCGATGGCATACGCCAGCGTGACCTGACAGCGGTCGGCAAGATGGGCGGCGACCATGTTTTTGGCAATGTACCGCGCCATATATGCGCCGCTGCGGTCTACCTTGGTGGCATCCTTGCCGCTGAACGCACCGCCGCCGTGGGGCGCAAATGTGCCGTAGCTGTCCACCATGAGCTTGCGCCCGGTCAAGCCGGTATCGGCATCCGGACCGCCCTGCACAAACTTGCCGCTGGGGTTCAGGATGATTTCCGCGTCATCGGCGGGCATACCGTCAAAGGCCAGCGGGAACACATATTCGTCCAGCAGATCCGCCAGCTTATTGATGTCGGTGTCCTCCTTGTGCTGGACAGAAACGACCACTGTGGTGATGCGCACAGGCGTGTCGCCGTTGTATTCCATCGTGACCTGCACCTTGCCGTCCGGGCCGATGTCGGGGATAACGCCGGTCATGCGGGAGATTTCCAACAGCGTTACAAGGCGCTGCGCCGCCACCACAGGCATCGGCAGATATTCGGGCGTTTCGTTGCAGGCGTAGCCGACCATAACGCCCTGATCTCCTGCACCGAGGGTATCCTCGTCCTCTCCCTCAGCCAATTCCGGCTCGACAGCGCCCGCAATGTCGGGGCTTTGGTCGTGGATGTAGCAGTCGATCTGGTAGTCTTTCGGGTCATAGCCGACATCGCGCAGGGTGTCGCGGACGATGTTGAACACATCCGGCTTAGCGCTGGTCGTGATTTCACCCGCCACGATAATGTGACCGTGGGTTGCCATGACCTCACAGGCCACGCGGCTGGCGGGATCATGTTTTAAGCACTCGTCCAGCACATTGTCGGCAATAAGGTCGCACAGCTTGTCGGGATGCCCGCGCATGACGGATTCTGCGGTGTAAAAACGGGGATGCTCGTTTTCCTGCATGGTTTCGGTATTTTCAAAAATGTCGTTCATAGGTTCTTCTCCTTGCTTGTTGGATGATTTCGGACAAAGAAAAAAGCCCGCAGGCGGGCTGCGGGCTAGGATGGTGATATTCATATCAGCGCTCCGGGGATTCTTTTGTTTTGGGCGGCAGAGCCATAACGCGGGTATATTCTTCCGGCGTGGTGTGTTCCACGCACAGGGTCTTGCCCAGCAGGAAAAACAGCTGCGGATCGTGGTACAGTTCCTCGTAGCGCTTCATCTGCTGCGGGGTAAGGTCAGTAAAATCGTTGCTGGTCAGCCCGCAGACGAAAAACGTGCCATGGATGATGTCGTAGTCGCCCAGCATACGGTTCAGCGGCAGGTTTTCTGCAATGCCGTTGTCATTACAGACGTTATGTGGTGCACCACATAACGTTTGTAATGCGTAGTTATATGTTATGTGTAGCATAATTGACATCTCCTTTCGTACCTCCTGATTTCATTTGTATTTTAGCCGGTAGCTTTTTGTGATACTCTACATAATGTAGAGACACAATGCTCTGCAAATAACATCAGGAGGTTTTATAATGTCTGAAGCAACAATACCAATCAAGGAATTGATGGAAAAGACCGAGCAATGGCTACTCGGTCAGGGTTACAAGAAAAGTACTCTTGGGTTTTATAGAGCTACATGGAACAGATTTCTTTCGTATTCAGCATCTCCCGCTTATAGCCGTGAAACTGCAGAGCAGTTTTTGCTTCAATACTTCGGAGTCGATGTCCACGCTATAGATCAGACTCTTGACGGTCGAATGCGCCATGCACGGCGTCACATGAATGCATTGGACGAGATTTTTCGCACGGGAACAGTGTGCCGCCGTAAAGTTTATGGCGTTGCTTCTATTGATGACGATTGTTTCGATAAGTTTTTTTCCGACTACTTGAGTTATTTCAAAATGCAGAATTTTTCGAGATCGTGGATGGACAACACAATAGCAGCATTGAGGCTTTTCTTGCTTGCTGTTCATTCATCAAACACACAGAACATCAAAAGCATAAATGCGGAGACTATCAACTGTTTTTCCACGGCTATGAGCAATGCTTCAGAAATATGCATGAATGTTCGTAGAGCAAGATGCCGACAAGTTGGTGCTTACCTGCACTGGCTTTATGACCACAAATATACGGATTTGGATTATTCCCTTCAACTCCCAAACTTCAAACGCACTGCACCCCAGATTCCACAGGTATGGAGTCCTGAAGAAATCGACAAGATTCTTGCAGTCATCGATACTGCCAATCCAGTTGGAAGGCGGAATTACGCGATTTTTCTGCTTCTTGCAAGAACAGGGTTAAGGATAAGCGACGTTTTGGGACTCAAATTTTCAAATATTAACTGGAAGGAAAACTGCATTTCACTTTCTCAGCAGAAGACAGGGAACGCCTTGAGTCTGCCACTCAGCAAAGAGCTAGGTATGGCGATTATTTCCTATTTGCAAGATGGCCGCCCACAGTCCTCCTCGGCTTTTATCTTTCTGAGCCATAACGCACCGTTTCAGCCATTGGGTGAGCATAACAATTTCAATCCGGAATTTCATAAGTATTTACGCAGAGCAGGGATTGCTATCCCAACAAAGAGGCACACAGGCGTACACACTATCCGCCATTCGTTTGCCACAAATATGCTGAGAAAAGGCACTCCGGTGCAGGATGTGTCCCAAATCCTCGGTCACAGTAACATCAGTGTAACAGAAACCTACTTGCGGGTCGATATTGAACATATGCGGTTATGTTCGCTGAGTTTGGAGGGATTACTATGAAACAATTTACTTTCACAAGCCAGCTTGCGCCAATAATATGGAAATATCTGGAATCTCGACAAAATGAGGGATATACCTCCGTGCATTGCGGCTATTATATGCAGGAACTGGACTGCCTTTCAAAGGAACTCTCGGATGCCCCCGTGGTGACAAAAGAGCTTATTGACGCATGGGATTTATTAAAGCCATATCTTTCAAACCGTTCGAAAATAGTCAGACATAATGCGATACGCGCTTTTGCAAAATTTGCATACACGCAGGACGGAATCTCCTATGTCCCGGATACCAGCAAACTAAAGAACAGTTCGACTTTTACCCCGCATATATTTACTGTTGAAGAAATACGGCGATTATTATATGCAGCAGATAATCTGCCGGTCAGGAATAATGCGCCAACAAGGCATCTGGTCATACCTGCTGTTATCCGGCTTTTATATTGCTGTGGTTTTCGTATAGGTGAGGTGCTCCGGCTAAGAGTGAAGGATGTCGATTTGGATACAGGCATTATTACTGTACACAACGGGAAAGGAGGTAAGGATAGACTTGTCCCTGTCCACAATAGCGTAATAGAGTATCTCCGAAGCTACTCTGCTCAGTTACCAGATGAAAGAGAATGGTTCTTTCCATCTGCTTGTGGCCATTATTCTATTAAAACAATCTATGATAATTTTCGCGAGCTGCTATTCGCATGCAATATTCCTCACACCGGCAATGGCCCTCGTGTGCATGATTTTCGGCATACATTCGCAGTTCATACACTGGAAAAACAACTTTCTGATGGGTATGATCCCATGGTAATCGTTCCTCGCCTTGCCGCGTATTTGGGACATAAGAGTTACCGTGAAACCTGTTGGTATATTCACCTGACGGTTGCTTCGTTCCCGGAACTTTCCCAAAAACTTGACAGAGCATTTGTCGGCATTATTCCGGTTGGAGGTGAGACGGATGAGGAAAACTGACTTTACCAAAGCACTGACCGAGTATTTCTCAATCTATCTGCCTACTACATGCGGGGTGAGTCCCAATACCACCAATTCATACAGAGATACTTTCAAGCAACTCCTTCTATTTTTTCAAGAAAAGAAAGGCATCTCCGCAAATTATATAGAATTGCGCTATCTGAATATGGAACTTGTTTCTGAATTTCTGGATTGGTTAGAAACATCCCGCCATATTGCGGTTACAACAAGAAACCAGCGACTTGCCGCCATAAAGGCCTTTGCTCATTTTGTACAGTACAAGTTTCCGGAAAACATAGAAAACTGCGTTGACATTATTAATCTGCGACCCAAAAAGTACGAAAAGGCATTGATACCGTTTTTGACGGAGGATGATCTGTCACTTCTTCTGTCCCAACCAGATGCATCTACCCGACAAGGGCTCCGAGATTTGACACTTCTTGCACTACTGTATGACTCTGGCGCACGGGTACAGGAATTGGTGGATCTTAGGCTGAAAGATGTCCGTCTAACACACCCCCCAATGGTTATTCTAACTGGAAAAGGACGAAAAGTTCGTCAGGTTCCCCTGATGAAGGATACCTGCAAACTGTTGGACAGATATATCCGCAGCTTTCATTCCGATTCTCAGTCTCAGATGATTCCGCTATTTTATAATGCAAAAAAGCAGGCTTTATCTCGCTATGGAGTCACCTATATTCTGAAGAAGTATGCGGCAAAGGCATCTCCGGTACTTGAACCACAGAATATATCTCCTCATGTATTACGCCACACCAAAGCCATGCACTTGCTGCGAGCTGGTGTTAACATGATATATATTCGAGATTTTCTTGGGCATGCAGACATCTCTACAACAGAGGTTTACGCTCGCATCGATGCAGAGATGAAGCGAAAAGTATTTGAGGAGAAAGTGCCGAATTACACACCCAATACCACAATGCCTTGGGAGGAGGATGAAGATTTATTGCAATGGTTAACACAATTTGGAAAGAAAACTTTCTGATTATGTGTAGTAAATTATGCTTAAACGCCCGGGATTCTGGGCATTTTGCTCAATTACTACTCATTTGTAGGAACTACTCATTACAGACGATACAGGCGCTATCCCGCCAAGGGTACACGGCCTCGATGGTGCCGCCGACAACTGCCTGCTCGGCTTCAAGGGTGTGCTCGATGTCTGCCTCGCGGGGGTACTTTCCGGGTTCAACGATCAGAACTTTCATCGGCATCCTCCTCATCAGAAGTTTCTTTCAGCGCATTTTTCTGCCTAACGGTCAGCAGCACGATACCTGTCGCAGACGCAAGAGACACGACCACAATAGCCAGCAGTGGGAAACCATCTCCCGTCTGCGGGAGGGTCTGCACCTTATGCGGCGTAGGCGCAGGAGTAGGCGCCGGGGTTGCAGCGGGCGTCGGCTGTGGTGTGGGTGCCGGGGTCGGTGTGGGCGTGTCCTCGCGGGGCGTAGCTTCGTCTATCATCTGAATCAGGCGTTTGTCGGCGCGCACCCATTCGGCATCGGCATTTTCGCGGACGAACAGGCAAACATTTTTGTCTGCCTGTTGTACCTTGAACTGCACTGATTCGGCAATTTCAAAGCCGGCCGGGGCGGCATCCTCGGTCAGGGTGTAGATGTACTCTTTGGCTTCGCCTGACAGCTTGAGGAAATCATTTGAAATGGGAACACGATGGGTTTTGTAATCTGTCACCCAAGTGTCAATAACTTTGCTGTCTGCATCACGGATCGTCAGCGTAGCGCCCGGCAGCAGATTACCAGCAATGTCGGTCTTGTCGATATCCAGTACCGGCGCGTCCTGCATGACAATGGTTGAACCATTCATTTTCGACCAGTCATCGTCCGCTTTTACATACACCTCATTGACCTGCTCTGTACCTTCCTGCACCAGCTTGAACACGATGCTTTCGGCTTCGGCGTAACCATCCGGGGCGCGTTTTTCCGTCAGGGTGTACGCTTTTTCCAGCTCCAGACCTCGCACGGTGTGCGGCGTTTTTGTGGAAGTCCAGCCCTCTACCAGATTGCCGTCTGCATCGCGGATTTCCAGCTTTGCACCGGGCATTTCCTTGCCGTTGGTGATGTCCTGTTTGGAAATGTCCACACTGGTGCGCAGGTTGGTGTTTGTTCCGTCCACGACCTGCCACGCGATTTGCTGACCTTCATAGGTGAAGGAAACTTCCATAGGGGTGCTGTCCAGCAGGTAACCCGCAGGGGCTGCAACTTCCACAATGCGGTATCTGCCGCTGTTCTCGCGGCTGGTGCTTCGCGGGCCTGCAGGGTCAATGTAATATTCTCCGCGGATCGGCACATCCACATCAAACCAAGTAAAGCCGCTTTCGTTGGTGGGGCTGCTTTCTGCCAGCTTTGCACCAGCGTCCAACAGTTTTGTACCGTCTGCGGAATAAATGTTATCCACGGTGTAGAGTTCATACACCGCGCCGGACAGATAGGTCAGCGCCTCTCGGTCCTGCTTGTAAATGCCTACACCGATTTTGCTGACTTTATCGCCGGGCTTTTCGGGCGTGGGCAGCACCCGCGCATTTTCAAACACAAGTGTCTGCCCATTCTTGTGGGCATCCGAGGCGTCCTTGACATTCACAATGCTGTACGAACATTCCTTGTCGCCGTCTTGCTCGTGGCTGGTAATAGTTTTTGCCAGCACAATATCATTTTTCTGGTTGTCCCAGCCAAATTCGACCGTGTAGCTCTGGTTTGTCAGGATAAAGCCGTAAGGTGCTTTTACCTCGGTAACAGTATACTTACCCAGCGGCAGGGTCACGGTGACTTCGCCTTTGGTGCCATCATGGGTGATTTTCAAGAAATCATAGGTAGCCTGTGTGCGGGTGGGGCTGAATTTTACTTCGTCCACCTGACCCTCCGCACCAGTGGTAACGGTGGCGACAAGGTCACCGTCCTTATACCAGTAGGTGCCTTGGCGGTCGGGTGTGGCAATGTCGGCTGCAGCGTGGATTTCGTACACCGCGCTTGCAAGGTTGTCCTGCGTGTAGATGAACTGTCCATCTTGGTAGTCGGTCAGCACATTGCCCAGCTTACGAATGGTAAGCTGACCGAGCGTTTCGTGGTTGCAGTATTTCTCCGTAACGATGTACTCGTCCATGTCGTTGGTGGCGTTACCAACCACTTGCCAGACGCGGTCGGATTTGATTTCAAATTCTACCGAGTAGGCAGGATCGTTATAGTACCCTTCCGGACCTTGCAGTTCCTCAATGAGATAGCGTCCCAGCGGCAGCTTTTCGGGTGTTTTCATAAGACCGTCTGCATCGGTGTAGAACACATCCGTTTTCTTGGTGGCGCTGCCGCTGGCGGGGTCGATCATGGAAATGCGGGTCTTATTACCATTGTCATCCAATTTGTACAAGGCAAAAGAGGTGTTGGCGATTTTGACCGCCCTGCCGGTTTCGGTGTCGGTCTTGATAAGCTGCAAATAGCCCTCCAATTCCTCATCCAGCACGTTGTAGGTCATATAGTTATTGGTGGCTGTAGTGACGCTTCCCACCGGAACCGTGAATCGGCTCTGCGGGCTGTTGGCGTCTACCGTCACGATGAACGGATCACACTGGAACACATCCTTAGGGATGGTCGTTTCGACAACAAGATACTGCCCATACGGCAAGCCTTCAACGCGGAAAACGCCCTCATCATTGGTGAACATTTCTCCCAGCCTATATTCAGCGGGCTGATCCGTGGGCATCCAGCCGTTGCCTTTACCGTTGGCGCAGTCACCGTCTGCGGTCAAGGTCGCGTTATAGACGTTGACCGTATCGGTGCTGCTCTCAAACATATTGGCGACGGCCTGTCCTTCGGCGGTGAAATCGTATTTTAGTGTGGCGTTATCGTAATTGTCCTTGCGGTAGGCGGACAGGATGCTGGCGGCATCGTAGCTACCATCCGGATTTTGCTTGAACTGCGCGACCTTGCTCAGTTTGGAAATGCGGTAAACGGTAAAGCCCGCACCCTCCAGCTTCAGTGCCGGGCTTGGCTGACCGGTGGTCGAAACCAACTTTTGCAAACTAAAACCAGATTTCAGCACTTCGTCTTGACTTTCCTGCTCGGCGTGGATGTGGTAGGTCGATTCATCCGCATAGGACAGGGTTTTGTAATGATTGACCTCATCGCAGAGGTAGCCTTTGGCGTGGGATAGATAATAGCCATCCCACGCCTTGCTGCCGTTCAGCTTGCGGCTCTCGGCTACGGCGGAATACTGGTTTTTGTAGATGTAGTCGGTGTACTCGCCGCCCTTGGTGGCAAGGCTGCTGTACTTGCCGGTGCGTTCCAGCTTCTTGTTCAGCTGCGGATACTTCCCGGTAACATACAGCTTACCGTTTCCGTCAATCGGCAGCACCAGCCCGGTGGCGCGTTCCACAAGGTAATATCTGCCCATATACAGGTTGGCAAAAGCCAGCTTTCCGTCTGTGATTCTGGCAGACGCTACCAGCCGGTCTTTCTGCAAAATGGGCAGGTAATCGGTATCCCAGCTGCCGTTGGTGAGGACAGTGGTGTGCCAGATAGGTTGTCCGTTGGCATCGGTGATTTTCGAATAATCTACGACACCCGAAACGCCGTCCGGGTGTTCAATCGTGTCAGCGGCGTACAGATCGTACACAGCACCTTCCAGCGTCGTATCGCCGTTGCTGCCCGCAGCCAGATACCGCGCGGCGTCCAGATCCACTTTCGTCAGCAGAATATTGCCGAGGACACGGTCGTTCTGCATCTTGTCGGCATTGGCGTGCATGGTGTAGGAATCATCGTTGTTGGCAATGCCCGTGGGGTCTGTGGCGTAGGTCTTATCTGCGTTGCGACTGCCAAAAGTGATAGTTACGATGCCCTCGCCGGTGTCGATGAGCGTGCCGCCGCTGTTGGTCGTGCTGATGTCAGCGTTATAATCCGCGTTGCCCAGCCAAATCGTCTGACCGTCCAACGCTTTCGTGATTTCAAAGGCATACGCCCGCTTGCCCAGCACGGAACCGGCTGTGCCGGGAGCGTTTACATCCGACCAGTCACCATAGTACCCGCTGGGTGCGCGGCTCTCCACAATGACAAACTTTCCCTCGTTGCGCTGGGTGTAATAGATATTGCCAGAACCATTGGCATAATTGCTGTGGTTGATGACCTTATAAGTGCCGCCACTCTGGCGTTCAACCTTGTATTGGTTGTACACACCATTGGGGATATAGCACTGCCGAACGATGTCCCACGCAAAAATCTTAAACTCGGCATCGCCCTTGATGCGCTGCTTTGTTTCGCTGTCGATTTTATCAATGCTGACCTTGACCGACCACTCATCGTTCTGCATTTTGTAGTCGTTGCTGCTATTTGCAGGAACTGTAATGGTCTGGTGGCTGCCCAGCGCGCCGGGCGTGGCATCAAAGCCGTGCGGAATGGTGACCTCATCGTATGCAAAGGTGACGTTCGCAAGCTGCGCCCGCGCCGAGGCAATAGCAGCATCTACCATGCCCTGCGCTTCGTTCTGCAGCTGCCCGATGGCCGCATTCTTGGCGGCTTCGGCAGCGGCATCCGCTTCGGCTTGGCTGGTGAACGGTCCTTCCTGTCCGCTGAGCGTACTGGTGCTGGTCTTGGACACCTCATAGTGAACCGTCCATGTGGCAGAACCATCGCCGCCGTTGAGGTGAAAACTGTCATCCTGCGTGTGACCGCTCGTGGTAATGGTCTGCGCTGCGGCAGGTGTCATCTGCCAGCTACCGCCGTCCACGCTGCCGCCGGTCCGGCTGGGCGTGACGGTAATGACCGCGCCGTCCACCTTTTCCGACGTGTTCAGCTGGACCTTGTCGGTGTTGACAGTGAATGTCAGATCAAAGCTGCCGCCGGCAGTCTGGGCGGGAGCTGTCCATGCAGCGGAATAGTACTTCGGCTCCGGAACACTCGGCACATCCGGGATCTCAGTGCCTCCCGCAATTTCTTCACCGACCAGCGCCACAACCTGCCACGCATACCCTGCGGGCGGGTTATAGATGTAGGTGTAGTAGCCGTTTTCCCCGGACTGCGCATCTGTACCGTTTATGAGTTCTTCTGCAGCAGCAATATAGGTCTGCGCTGCGTAGCTGTCGGGATAGTTTTCCATGATCCACTGCTGGGTTTCATCGTAAAGACTGCCAAGGATGTCCGGCTGTTCTTCACAGCCTTCAGGATCACCTTCAAGGCTTGCCACAACAGGACGGTCATCCAGCATATCCAGACTCAGCTGGCCAAGACCACCCCAGATGTTGACCTGGTTTGCATAGTGGTTGCCGGGGGTATACTGGCCGGGTTCAAGGCGGGACACATGAGAGAAGTTGTAGGTGGGGCAGCCCTTGGGCTGGCCGTTCAGGCCGTGGCTGCAGCAGTAGGCTTCCTGACCGTTGAACCAAATCAGCCATGTGCCGCCCTCCTTGGCAATACTGGTGATTTTGCCGGTGGCATACGGCGGAGTCGGTCCTGCAGCATAGGCGGCAATGCCGTCATCGCCGGTGTCGGCATACATCTGTGTGGGAGTGACATCCTCACTGATCTGTACTTGGATAGATTTTGACTGCGAACTGCCGTCTGAATCCGTATAGACCAGCTGCGCCGTAAAATCGGCAGAGGCTTTCACATACAAGCCGGTGGCTGCTGCCGACTGCTCCGAGTATGTCTGGTGCAGGATTTCAGCCTGCTCCTGCTCGTCTGCCGGGATAGGCTCATAATCAGTGGAGCGGTAGCTTAAAAGCTCTACATCATCCGGCAGTATGATTTCGGATACCGCACCGTCTGCCGGGTATTCGACCTGCGCCAGCAGCGGAACAATGGCATAGTCTGTGCCGGGGGTTTTGCCGATTGAGACCGTGTTCTCATCTGCGTTCAGCGCATCGGCATCCATATGGGCATCTACGCCGTCATACAGGTCAGAAACCCACGCGGAGATACCGATTTTTGTTTCGCCGGTTGCCACGGGCAGACCCATGCTGCCAAGGTAACTGCCGGTAGGCGCGTCCGGCAGATCGTTGTACAGATTCTCGGTAATCTGCACAAGGGTTGGTGCCGTGGTGACCGCTTCGGCAGTTTCGGGGGTGACCGCTTCGGCATTCTCCGGCGTGGCGGGGGCATCCTCTGCAAAAGCGGGCAGCGCTGCGCCCAGATTTGTGAACGCAATCCCTCCCGCCAGCAGCAGCGACAAGCACTGCTTTATTCTGTGTTTGTTCTTCATACGAATTTCTCCTTTTGTTGCAAAAGAAAAAGCCCGCTGCGGGTTGCAGCGGGCTTGGTTAGCGTTCGGGAGCGTGTTTCTTAGGGGCAGGCGCAGCTCTGGCCTTGTAGGCTTTTCTGTATTTTTCGTCAGCATCATAGAACTGCTGCGGAGAGATGCCCGCATCCAGACATCCCTGCAAAACAACCGCATTGTAGCGGCTGCTGACCGGGAGCAACTGGTCGCGGTACGGCTCGTTCATCGTGTAAACCATGATTTCATGCGGCGTACCATCTGCATCCGTGACCGTCATGGTTTCCTTGTCATAGAATGTCGGGTAGCCCTCGTAGCAGTCAAGCTGGGATTCGTCATGGTCGGTGACAGACCAGATCAGTCCTTCAACGCTTGCGCCCTCTTTGGGCAAAATCGTCAGGTAGCCGCGCCGGAACGCCAGCTCATAGCCATCCAGCTTAGCTGTACCCACCACTGTTGCTTCGGGGCAGCGGTAGGCCATCTGCTCAAAATTCAGATTGGAACCATAGGCAAAGTATTCTTTTCGAGACATTGGGTTTCTCCTTATCTGACCTCATCTGTATGAAGCCGTGGTTGATTGCTGGGATATAACGACTTATCGTGCCGCCATGCCTTATCACCGGGCAGGTTCTTCAGCAGGTGCATCCGCACATTTTTGTACTCAGGACCGATCAGCCCCAGCCGCAGCAGGAAGGTGCGGAAAGTGAACGCCGGATTATCCCCGATGGGCGTTTTTCGGAACTGCGTGTACTTTTGGTTGATGCCCTGCGCGGAGATCGCCATGGCCAGAATGATGTTGGCTTTGGCTTTCCCCGCGTGCAGCGTTGAATTGAACAACCGCCACTCGACTGTGCCATGGTAGAACACGGAATGGAGATTTAAGGCATTATGTTGAGCTCAACATAATGCCGTTTATGGCAAGAAAGCGATTATGTATCCCCCGTTCCAAACTTTAATTGT
>ERZ827520.1793-NODE-1793-length-22856-cov-18.111837_pt1 | contig 22856 bp, 23 predicted proteins | sample MGYA00519581_ERZ827520 | MGnify/ENA primary metagenome ERZ827520 (study PRJEB31778, sample SAMEA3449339) | human gut metagenome | biome: human gut; feature: human-associated habitat; material: faeces | place: United Kingdom | collected 2010/2012 ...
GGTATGAGGGGCACCGATGTGGGCCGACCCCTTTGCCTTCGCCCTACGGGCTCCGACACCAGTGCCGGCCCACATCGTTTTGCCGTGCTCGGTAGTTGCTTTGAATCTTAATGGTTCATATCGGTTGACGATGTAGATTGCTTGTTATTTATTTTTAGGGTTCACCTTGGTTCGAGCTGCTTAGGCTGTTGGCTTTGTGGGTGTGATCTGGCTAAAACAGCCGTATGTAATTTACTGATTATTTGCTGCTATAGAAGTATGCTTATGAACGATGTTGATTATTATATGAATTATTTTTCATTTATTGTTTTTTTATTATAGCACAGGGCACTATTCACCGCTATCATGTCAGGCGCAATTTTATAATGCGATTTTGTAATCATAGTCATGAGTGTTTATCACGTTTTCTTTTTTTAATAAATTACACCGCCGTTTTTTCTTTACCTTTTGGCTTGGCCGTGATAATATACAATAAACATTAATTATATAGATTATTCTGAAGTTTCTTATTCACCATTTCTTTATTCGGAGGCATATATGTCAGGCAGTGTAGGTAAGGATGTTATACTCGAAGTATCCCATTTGAAAAAGTATTTCCCGGTTGCGGGCAGGCAGTTCCTCAAAGCGGTAGATGACGTAAGCTTTTCCATATATAAGGGCGAGACCTTTGGCCTTGTGGGCGAATCCGGTTGCGGAAAGTCCACCATAGGCCGCACTCTGGTAAAGCTGTATGAACCCACATCCGGCAAAATACTGTTCGAGGGGAAGGATATAACCAGGTTCAGCGCCGCGAATACGCCCGGGCGGCTCAGATGATATTTCAGGATTCCTACGCTTCCCTTGATCCCCGCATGACTGTCGGGGATATAATAGGCGAAGGCATAGACATACACGAGCTTTGCTCCGGCGAGGAGCGGCAGCGGGTAATATACGACTGTCTGGAGAAGGTTGGCCTTAGCAAGGATCACGCCAGCCGCTTCCCCCATGAGTTTTCCGGCGGGCAGCGCCAACGCATAGGAATAGCGCGCAGCCTTACCATAAACCCGCGCTTTATAGTCTGCGACGAGCCCATTTCCGCCCTTGACGTATCCATTCAGGCGCAGGTAGTAAACCTTCTGGAAAAGCTTCAGAAGGATATGGGCCTTACATATCTTTTCATCGCCCACGATCTTTCCATGGTAAAGAACATATCCGACAGGGTATGCGTGATGTACCTTGGCGGCATAATGGAGCTCGCGGAAAGCCAGGAGCTATATAAAAACCCGCGGCATCCCTACACAACGGCGCTGTTTTCGGCAATACCCGTCGCCGACCTGGATTACGAAAAGGAACGCCGCCGCATAGTGCTTGAGGGCGATGTGCCCAGCCCTGTAGATCCCCCTGAGGGCTGCAAGTTCTGCGGAAGGTGCAAATACGCAAAGCCCGTATGCCGCGAGGCCGCGCCCGAGCTGCGCGAGCTTTCCCCGGGCCACTTCTGCGCCTGCCACCTTTACGACTGATATGCGTAAGCTATCGCAAAACAAGCCCGCCCTGGCGCTTTTCTGAGCCGGGGCGGCGCTGCTGCCCCGGCTCACAGGCTCGCTTACCGGCGCTCTCCCCCTGCTGCTTGCGCTGCTCGCCCTGATCGCGATAGTGCCGCTCAAGGACGGCCTCCTGTACGGCATTGCGGTATGGCTGCTGGTTTCCGCCGCGTCGCTGCTTATCCCCGGCAAAAAGGACAGCGCCCTTATATTTGCCCTGTTCGGCTATTATCCGCTGGTGCGCGAAAGAATTGCCCGCTGCAAAAGCCGCGCCCTGCGCTCCGGCATCCGCTTCGCCATAATACTCATAACGGGCACGGCGATGTTTTCCGTGACCGCGCTTTCCGGCTCCGGGCAGCTCCCGCCCAAGCTTGCGAACAGCCGGGGCCTTCTGCTGGGCTTTTATCTTCTCGCCACGGCGATATATTACCTCATATTCGATTTTGTTATCAAAAAAGCCTCTCGGATATATGATAAAGCAGTCTCTAACTTTTCGTAGCGATACATCTCGTAAATGTATCCCTCGCACTATCTGTCTGAGGAATAGCAGGCATAGATAACAGCGTACATTCTTCATCATCACTTTCAGGCAGATCTTTTAAACTTCGTTTAAAACATCACCCTCCTGTTTTACGGCATGGGATGCTTCCAAACAGGAGGGCGTTTGATATGCGCTGGTTTTGGCGTTTTTTAGCAGTTGTCCTGTGTTTTTCCTGTCATTATGTTCAAGATTACCCTGTCCGTCTGCTTCATTCCGTGGCTGGCGAGAAGACCTACATTGCGTATGGTGTTCTCAACGCCCTTTGCCACTATGCCGTCGCCGCCGCGGAACTGCTGATCGTGAACGTACATGTAATATCCCAATATACCGGCTTCAACGGCAGAGGCTATCTTTGCTGCGCAGGATGGTTTAGCTCCGTCGCATATCGTGCCGGACAGTATGGCTACCGCGTTTACTATGGTATGGGCAATTGCTCTGTAATCCCCGCCCAGCAAATAGGCGATGCCCGCTCCCGCACCGCAGCCTGCGCTGATCGCGCCGCAGTAGGCCGAAAGTCTGCCAATGCCGGTCTTCTGGTGAATGGTAACGAGGTCGGATACCAGCAGAGCTCTGTAAAGCTGCTCATCGCCGACGCCTATGTGCCTGGCATACCTTATAACAGGAACAGAGGCCGTTACACCCTGGTTCCCGCTGCCGGAAACTATCACCACCGGGAGTTCGCAGCCGCTCATACGTGCGTCCGATGCGGCGGCGGCATATGCCCGGGCCTCGTTCTTTATGTCACTGCCAAATTCCGCCAGCAGCACACTGCCCACGTTAGCTCCCCAACTGCCCCGGAGTCCCTCCTCCGCAATGGCAGAATTGCACCTTATCTGGTTGTCCAACAGCGGCTTGACTCGCTCTATATCCACCGTATTCGCAAACTCAATTATGTCCTCAATGTTGAGCACGCTCTTGTCCTGAAGGTTGTCCTCTGCCGAGTCGGATACGGGAAGGTCATTGAGCACGACGCCATTTTTTTCCTCCCGCACAATGTTTGAATGGTTATTGGCTATGTGGACGGCAGCGCTATCGCTGCCTCTGTACCCCGTAAGCAGGATATCCAGCATTCTGCCGGTATCGGAACAGCTTACCGAGATCGGGGTGCTGTCCATATATTCCTTTATGCGGCAGTGTGCCTCTTCGGTGACGCTTGATATCACCTGCAGAACCCTTTCGGCGTCTCCCGCCACAATGCCGGCGGCTATCGCGGCATTTATCCCCTTAAGCCCGCCCGTATTTGGCACTACAACGCTCTTCACGTTTTTGAGTATATTTCCGCTTACTTCAGCCTCTATTCTTTCGGGTATCCCGCCCAATACGTCTCTCATTCTGGCGGCGCAGTAGGCTATGGCGATAGGTTCGGTGCAGCCTGTAGCCATCAAAAGTTCTTCTTGTAGGATGTTTATATACGCATCAAATTTGTTATTCATTATTTACCTGTAAACCCAAAGACAAATTGCTTTTTGCCTGTAATACCCTTTCAATATATTTTATTTTAGCAAATTAGGCCATGCATTTTTACTTGATCATCAATACATATTTAGTTTATCATAGTCCCCGATCTTTTTGCAAGCAGGATGGACGGTTGCCTTATTTTTGCTGTAATAACTCGTGATATGTAGTATGCGCTACATCACATACTAAGAGAAATTGATATACTTTGGTTAAATCAGTCAAATATGATATGACAGGAGGACGAATTATGCGGAAAATGAACTTCTGGATTGTAGGTGGAGACGGGCGCATTTCCATTACGGCCCAGCTGTTGGCACAGGATGGACACACAGTTCACGCGTTTGCGCTTGCTCCCGATATTCCGGGGGTCATTTACGAAGATGACCTTGGGGAAGTAAATACTGCGGACTGTGTTATTTTGCCGTTTCCAGTGCAGAATGATCAGGGATATCTTGCAACACCTGGAGTCCCAGATAAAAACTATGAAATGTCCTTTGTCCTCGATAAACTCCAACCCGGCGGCCCTGTGCTTATAGGTGGATTTATTTTGCCTGAATTGGTTGAGCAGCTTGAGGTACGCGGATTGAAAGTCCATGATATTTTTAAACGGGCCGATATGGCTGTTGCTACTGCCATCCCAACCTCTGAGGGAATATTGATGTATGCCATGCAGGAAACGCCATTTACCATTTACGGGTCAAATGTTATAGTGATTGGTTATGGTAATGTCGGCAGATGCTGTGCGGAACGTTTCAATGCCTTGGGTGCACATGTAACTGTGGTAACTTTTGAACTTCCGCAGTATGCCTGGGCTAATGCAATCCCCGGCCTTGTCGGCATACATGAAAATGAGATTGGAAATTTTCTTGGAGATGTGGATATAGTGGTCAATACAGCTCCCACGGCTACCCTTGGTCAAGCAGAGCTCGAAGCATTGAAGGCCGGCTGCCTAATTTTAAACCCTGCAAGCAAACCCTGCACGGATCCTGCGCTTGCGGAAAAGCTTGGTCACCGGTATCTTCGTATCGGTCATATTCCTGGAAAAGTTGCGCCATGGACTGCCGGCGTTTCGGTAAAGAATGTGATCTGTGCGCTTCTGGAAGAGCTGAATTACTGATGTGCTTGACAGGGATTGTATGGTGCATAAAGTGTAAAATAGATATGCATACTTCATTTTAGTGCCAATGGGGTATAATCTTCGGTTATCACTGCGTTTTGTCAATTGGCAATATTTCTTTTACGGTTTTGTAGTACGCACTACATCTTTGCAAAAACAATGATGCTATAATCGTTATAAAATTAGCAGTGATGCATTTTGCCTTGATTTTAAACAGTTACTTCAATGTTATTAAATATGGTGAAAGGAGGGAGGACAATAAACAAGGACGAATATATATACGCTGCAAAGTCAACCTATTCAGATATGGTTGCATGGAGAAGGCATATCCATTCGGAACCGGAGCGTGGTCTGCATCTGCCAAAGACAACTGAGCTGGTAAAAAAAGCTCTGCTGGATATGGAGCTGCGTCCTCAAAACGTGGGCGACGGTATAGTCGCAACAATTTATGGCCAGCAAAAAGGAAAATGCGTTTTGCTTAGGGCGGACATGGATGCGCTTCCGATGCCGGAAAAAAGCGGACTGCCGTTTGCAAGCAAGATTCCCGGCGTAAATCACGCTTGCGGTCATGATATGCATACAGCTATGCTGCTTGGAGCAGCGCGTATTTTGACGGAACACAAAAAGGACTTGCGGGGCTGTGTGAAGCTGATGTTTCAGCCAGACGAAGAGGAAGGAAACGGCGCCCGGCAGATGCTGCAGGCCGGTGTTCTAGAGGAGCCCAATGTGGACGTGGTAATTGGAATTCACACACTGGTGGCGACGGATGTGCCCACATCGTCAATAGCAGTAAGTCCGGGAAAAACATTGGCGTCCAGTGATTTGTTCAGAATTGATGTAAAAGGCAAAGGATGTCATGGCGCCAGACCTGAAGAGGGGGTTGATCCTATCAACATACTGTGCCATATACATTCAATGCTTCAGACGCTCATCAGCCTTGAACGGCCGCAAAAGGAGCCGGCTGTATTGACGATTGGTCAGATCTCTGCCGGCAGCGCCCCCAATGCCATTCCTGATGAGGGCTTTATGGCCGGCACACTTAGGACCTTTGACAATGATATCCGAGCAAGATTGAAACGACGTATTGTTGAAATTGCAGAGGGTACTGCCAAATCTCTGGGCGGTTCCGCAAGCGTGTGTTACACGGCCGAAATGCCATCCATGAGCAACGATGAAACAGTGACAAAGGAAGTCAAAGGTTATCTCTGTGAGCTGATAGGCTCCCAAAATGTGGTTCCAATGCCCGCCAGAATGGCCTCGGAAGACTTTGCGGAGGTCATGCTGAAAAGACCCGGAGTATTTTTGCGTCTCAGTGTTGGCAGCACAGATGAAGGATATACCTGTAAGGCGCACAATCCTAAAGTTTTGTTCAACGAAGAAGCAATGCCGACCGGTGCAGCCGCTTACGCATGGTGCGCCTCTCGTTGGTTAGCCGAACATATTTAAAAATGAAAAAAAGTCGAAAGGGGAATACTAATGAAAAAACGTCTTATCGCACTCACTTTGATGCTTAGCATAGCGCTGAGCCTCTTTTCTGCCTGCAGCAGCGGAGAAGAAGTAAAAAATGACGATAACAGCGAAAGCCAGACTGAGGTTCGTGATACTTTGGTTTACGGCCTCAACCAGGAACCTGCTAAACTCGATCCTCAGTACGATTCTCTACTGGTTACCAGTCTTGTCAACAAGCAGATTTATGATACTCTGCTTCGCAAAAATGATACCACCGGCAAGCTTGAACCCTGGCTCGCAACAGAATGGGAATGGGTAGATGACACCACGCTGCATATGACGCTGCGCGATGATGTATACTTCCACAATGGCGAAAAGCTCACCGCTGAAGATGTTGCCTACACAATCAAACGTTGCGCGGAAGGCTCCGCAACGGCATCCCTTTTCCGCAGTTTTGACGCGGAAAACACAACGGTCCTTGACGAAACTCACGTGGAAATTAAAATGCTGGAGCCCTTCGGTGCAACTTTGAACATTCTTGCAAACGTAAAGGCAAGCATTGTGTGCAAGAGCTACTGCGAGTCTGCCGATGAGACTGCTATTGGCCGCGCCCCCATTGGCTCCGGACCATTCTCCTTTGTGGGCTGGGTCGACGGTGACTGCATTAATCTTACCCGAAATGACAACTACTGGGGAAACAAGCCTGTCTATAAGAACCTGACTCTTCGCGTGCTGACGGATGCAACGGCTCGTGCCATCGAGTTGGAAACCGGCGGCGTTGACATTATCGACACAATGAATACTGCGGACATCGAGCGCTTCGGAGACGATGAAAAGATTCAGCTTTTCCTGCTGGAGAGCACCAAGTTGAATTACCTTGTTTTCAACGAGGATGTAGAACCATTCAGCAATGAAAAGGTACGTCTTGCCATGGCTCACGCTATCGATATGGAAAATGTAGCGAAGGTTGCTTTCGGATCTGCCGGCACTCTCGCCAAGAGCAGCATGGCTACTTCTATTCTTGGCTACAAGGAAGAGGGCGTATACAGCTACGATGTAGAGCTTGCAAAGCAGCTCATGAATGAAGCAGGATATGCGGATGGCTTTACCTATACTATGGTGGTTCCCACCATGTCCAGCAATGTTCGTACCGCAGAGGCTGTGCAATCCTACCTGAAGGAAATCAATATTACGGTTAATATTGAAACATACGACGCGGCTACTTGGCTGTCCATGTGCCGTGATGGTTCTGCCGATTCGTCTCTGTACAGCCTGACAGTAGATACTTGCGACCCAAATCACAACTATATGAACCTGTATGCTGACAGCGGCTGGAATACCGTCCGCACCAATGATGAAACGGTTAATAAGCTGCTCGGTGAAGGTCGCTGCGAACTGGACGAAGCCAAGAGACTGGAGATCTATGCACAGGTACAGGACTATATCTTTGAGCATGCCATAGAGATCCCCGTGGTTCAGCCCGTTATCAACTACGCTGTGCAGTCTTATGTTAAGGGGTTTGTTCCCAACGTGGCTGTGCAGCCCGACCTGACTCTTGTATATTTCGAATAAACTGAAGGCAGCGGACAGGGGGGGGTAAGTATGCTTTCCCTTCCTGTCTTCGCTTTTATTATTTGAGTCAAAACTATGCGGATGAAAGGACGCGTCTATATTGTATAGATACATTTTAAAACGCATTGCACTGATGATTCCCGTGATGCTTCTGGTTATTGTGCTTGTGTTTACAATCAACTATTTCAGTGCGGGAGATCCGGTTGTACAAATATTAGGTGCAGAGGCTACTCAGGAACAAATTGAACTGAAGCGAGCTGAGCTTGGGCTGGATCAGCCGTATTATGTGCAGCTTTTTTCTTACATCAAAAATATTATTACAAAATTTGATTTTGGGCACTCCTATAAAACTGGTGAGCCTGTGATACAGGAGGTGTTGAAGCGCACTCCAATTACGCTCATGCTGACAATTTGCAGCATGACAATTGCCACAGTTATAGGTATCACCCTTGGCATCGTCTCCGCTGTGAAGCAATATTCCGCATTTGATTACATAGCAACATTGTGTTCTCTTGTGGGTGCGTCTATGCCTTCATTCTGGCTGGGTCTGATGCTTATGCTGGTATTTTCACTGAATTTGGGGTGGTTCCCGTCCTCAGGCTTTAGTTCTTTCAAGGCGATGATTTTGCCAGCAATAGCCGTTTCAACGCTTCCTATTTCCACCATAACAAGAACAACCAGGTCTGCCATGCTGGAAGTGATTCGCCAGGACTATATGCGCACAGCACGCGCAAAGGGTCTTAGCGAATATGTGATCGTGCTGAAGCACGGCTTGAAAAATGCGATGATCCCTGTTGTTACGATTCTCGGTATTCAGCTGGGGCGGACAATGGGAGGATCCATTGTTACAGAAAGTATCTTTTCCATTCCCGGGTTGGGTTCTCTGCTGGTAACGTCCATTTATGCAAAAAACTACCCGACGATCCAAGGGACGGTTTTGTTCTGCGCCCTTATGTTCAGTGTTATTAATTTGGTGGTAGATGTGTTGTATGCATATATTGACCCGAGGATCAAGTCGCAGTATATACGCCCAAAGGTTTATGCATATAGCAGTAAAGGAACAGGAAAAAGGGGCAAAGTGAAGAATGAAAAAGAAAAGCAATAGCAATAAAACCGGTTCACTTGTATGGAGACGTCTGAAAAAAAGCAAGACAGCTATTTTTGGCCTTATTGTGATCGTTCTTCTCATATTTACGGCCGTTTTTGCAGACTTCATTGCTCCCTATCCATACGACCAGCAGGATTATTCGCAAACCTTTGAATATCCGTCTCCGGCTCATTTGATGGGCACAGATAATTTCGGGCGTGATATTTTCAGCAGAATCATCTACGGTACGCGGATTTCACTGTTTATTGCGATTATCTCCGTTTTGATTAGCTTTACGGTAGGCGTTTTTCTGGGCGCCACCTCAGCCTATTACGGAGGTACATATGACACGGTGGTCATGCGCATTTTAGATGCGTTTCTCTCCATACCGTCATTGCTTTGTGCGGTATCCGTATCAGCTGCGTTGGGAAATGGCTTAATTCAGACTGCGATAGCCATTGCGATAGCTAACATTCCCGTTTTTGCCCGGGTCACAAGGGCATCTGTGATTACGGTACGCAAAGCAGAGTATGTGGAAGCGGCGGAATCCATTGGCGTAGATAATGCAAGGATCATGCTGCGCCATATTATGCCAAATGCACTGGCTCCGATTTTTGTGCAAACGTCTTTGAGCATCGTCAACGCAATACTGACGATTTCTATGTTGAGCTTTATCGGGCTTGGTATTCAGCCGCCCACTCCTGAATGGGGCTCCATGCTGTCATCCGGGCGTGAATTCATCCGCGATTTCTGGCCGCTTGTTACATTCCCGGGTGTTATGATAATGGTAACGCTGATTTCCTTTAATATGCTGGGCGATGGTCTGCGGGATGCTCTTGATCCCCGGCTAAAGTAATGTGACGAGGTGCAATAATGAGTTTATTGGAAGTAAAAAATCTCCGAATTGCGTTTTCCACCGACAGCGGGACAGTGCGCGCTGTAAGCGGCGTTGATTTCACAATTGAAGAAGGCGATATCCTCGGCCTTGTTGGAGAAACCGGTGCGGGCAAAACTACCACGGCCTGTGGCATTATGCGTTTGATCCCCTCCCGGCCGAATCGAGGAAGGCGAGGTGCTGTATCAGGGGGAAGACCTGTTGAAAAAATCGGAACGAGAAATGAGAAAAATCAGGGGCAATGAAATATCCATGATATTTCAGGATCCCATGACGGCGCTTAACCCAATAATGACTGTAGACGAGCAGATTGCGGAGGTCATAGTTCACCATAACCACTGCTCTAAGGCAGAGGCTATGGGACAAGCGCTTGCAATGCTGGAAAAGGTCGGTATTAAGGCGGAGCGCGCCCATGAGTATCCTCATCAGTTTTCGGGAGGGATGAAGCAGCGCGTAGTAATAGCCATTGCACTTGCCTGCAACCCAAAGCTGCTGATTGCCGATGAGCCGACAACAGCTTTGGACGTGACAATCCAAGCGCAGGTACTGGCAATGATTCGAGATCTGCAAAAGGAAATGAAAACAGCTATGCTGCTTATTACCCATGACCTTGGCATTGTAGCGGAAACCTGTAACCGGGTTGCGGTCATGTATGCGGGGGAAATCCTTGAATACGGTTGCCTGGAAGATATTTTTGAGACCGCAGCACACCCATATACGAAGGGACTCTTTTCATCCATTCCGAGTCTGGATGAAAACGTACGGCGTCTTACGCCTATTCCCGGGTTGATGCCTGATCCGACTAACCTACCTGCCGGCTGCAAGTTCCATACCCGCTGCAAATACGTATGCGAAGCGTGCAAAACAAAAGCTCCCGGGCTGACTGAGTTGACGCCGGGACACTATGTACGCTGTTTACAGTTTGAAAGTAAGGAGACATTAAACGGATGAGTTGCCTGATCGAAGCAAAGAACCTGAAAAAATACTTTAAAACCTCATCCGGAATGCTGCATGCTGTGGATGATGTAACGTTCTCCATTGAAGAGGGAGAAACGCTGGGAATAGTGGGTGAATCCGGTTGCGGAAAATCCACTTTGGGCCGAGTGCTGATCGGGTTGCTCGATACGACTGATGGGCGAGTATTTTACAAGGGCAAGGATATTACAAGTGTTACAAAAGGGGAGAAATTCCATCTTCGCAAAGAAATGCAGATGATATTTCAGGATCCGTTTTCGTCTTTGAATCCCCGTATGAGCATTCACGACATCATCGCAGAGCCACTGGTAACGCATAAGTGCTGTGCAAACAAGCAGGAGCTTGAAAGAAAAGTAAGCGAAGTAATGGATACCGTGGGCCTTGCAAGCCGCCTTCGTGACTCATACCCTCATGAGCTCGACGGCGGGCGCAGGCAAAGAGTAGGTATAGGCCGGGCGCTGGCATTGGATCCTAGATTTATAGTATGCGATGAACCAGTATCTGCACTTGACGTGTCCATTCAGGCGCAAATTTTGAACCTGATGCAGGATCTGCAGGAAAGTAAGAAAATAAGTTACACTTTTATTACCCATGACCTGTCTGTAGTCAAGCATATTTCGCATAATATACTTGTCATGTATCTTGGCTGCATGGTGGAGCAGTGTAAGGCTGAAGACCTGTTTCGCTGCCAATTGCATCCATATACAAAGGGGCTGCTTTCCGCTATTCCAATTCCGAAGATCCGCAGAGATAAAAAGCCGATTCTGCTGAAAGGCGAGCTTACTTCCCCTATCGACCCGAAGCCCGGCTGCCGATTCGCCAACCGCTGCCCTTATGTGAAAGAGCTGTGCCGCTGTGAGGTACCGGAGTACAGAGAGGTTTTGCCCAGCCATTTTGTGGCATGCCATTACGCCGAGGAAATTAACGGTATAGATAAGGCGTAAGATTATTCGTCATGAATTGGGTAAAGGTGATGCAATGCCTTGGTGACTGTAACGCGGTTCATCCCGCTGAGCAGTGCAAGATTCTCATGAGTGATTTTTTTCACATTGAGCTTTTTTAAAAGGTTGAGCGCGTATATCACTCGCTCCTCGCTTAAGGCGTTCGTCTTGTTGATAAAGCTGTCCACTACGCGGGAATAGCGACTGGAGTACTGACAGATGGTCGCTTTGGCAATATCCGGCCTTTCCACGATCAGCTGCTCCATAATTTGAATAGGCAAACTGCATCCAAAGCTGTCTATCAGGGCTTTAATGGAGAATGCTTCCCGCTCGCTTTGGGAAAATAAATTTGCAATCCCCAGCAAGTCTCCCGGCTGAAGAAGGTCAACGCTCTGAAGCCTGAGGTTAACATCGGAACGATAACCGATAAGTGCACCTTTTTCAAGAATAATGATTTGTTGGTCTTCAAAGTAAAATGGCTTTTCTATCTGAGCAGAAAAGTTAATGCGTTTGCTGGCAGCAAGCAATAATTTTCGGGAATCCGGGCTCAAAGACCGACAGAAAACATTGGTGCAGCCGGTGCAGGATGGTTGTAGCATGCGTTATTCTCTCCTCGCGTTCTGTTGATTGTAATTAGCTCAAGAATAGCACAGAACACAAGCCGAGTAAAGCAACCATCATATAAAACTTTTATATTATTTGAGTAATCAATTAGGAGGGTATTCGAAATGAATAAACCGAGCGGTTCCTGGGTAGCCATTCCTACCCCCTACAACAAGGACAAGAGTATTGACTTCGGCGGCTTTGAGACTTTGGTGGACTTTCATATACAGCATAATACAAACATGCTGTTCTGTATGGGGTCCGCAGGTGAGGCCACAATGATGTCAATTGAAGAGCGAAAAAACGTTGTACACAATATGGTTAAGATCTGCAAGGGCAGAATTCCGGTGTATTTCGGCTCCACTTTAAACACGACGCAGGCTACCGTGGATTTTGCCCGCTATGCGGAAGCTGAGGGAGCAGACGGCTTGATCTTTCCGGCTCCAAATTATCTTCTGCCGCCTCAGACTGCCGTTAAACAGTTCTATCTTACGGTTATGCAGTCGGTTTCCATTCCTGTGGGCATTTACAATAACCCCAGCCGTACCGGCATTAATGTGAATCCGGAAACGATGCAGTTCTTGGTGGAAAACTGTCCCAACTTTGTGGTCGACAAGGAAGCCATGCCAAATGTTTCTCAGCTTGTGGAAGTAAAAAAGAGCATTGGCGACCGGGTAAACATCCTCTGCTGCGATTATCCAAAGTACTCAATTCTGCTTCCGACGCTGGCCATTGGCGGCAACGGCGCGGCTAATATTGGCGGTAATATTATTCCGGAAGAGATGGCACGTATGGCGCGTCCCTGGACCAGTATGGAGATCGTGGAGGAATGCCGTGCAACATATTTCAAATATTATGAACTGCTGAAGGCATTATACTGGTTTTCCAATCCAATAGTTATAAAGGCCGCACTGCAAATAATGGGCCTGCCTTCAGGTGGTCTTAGGGAACCTTATCAGGAGCTGACGGGTGAGCGTTTGGTGCTGCTGCACAAAATGCTTGAAGAGCTTAATGTCCTTGAAAAGTACGGGGTGCATGACTGATGGCAGCACGGATTGTAGTCATTGGCGGTGTGGCGGCGGGAATGAGCGCAGCCAGCAAGGCAAAGCGGGTGAATCCTGAGGCAGAGGTCATTGTGTATACACAGGAAAGCTTTATTTCCTATTCGGCCTGCAGCCTGCCGTACCTAGCGAAAAATCTGATTTCTGACGTCAATGAGTTGGTTGCCCGCACTCCGGAACAGATGATGGCGCAGGGCGTTATGGTCTATACTCGCCACGAGGTAACCGCCATACATCCGGAAAAGAAGACGATAGAGGTAACGGATGAGAACGGCAAAAAGCTTTCGGTCTCCTACGATAAGCTGGTAATTGCCACCGGTTCAAAGAATATCGTTCCGGCGTTGGAAAACATTGATGCTTCCGGTGTATTTACTGTAAAGAATATCCCGGATATTCAGCGCCTTCAGGGCTATATTGGAGAACACGACTGCAAGACGGCAGTCATAATCGGCGGCGGCTTTATTGGAATTGAAATGGCAGATGCGCTTAATAATATAGGCCTTTCCATAACGCTGGTAGAAAAGGAAGCTCAACTGCTTTCTATTCTGGATAAGCACATGGCGGAGTACATTCGCGCCTACATGGAAAAGCAAGGCATACGCATTTGCTGTGAAACTGCCGCCAAGGGATTATGCACAGATGCCGCTGGCTATGTAAGGGCTGTTCGAACAAACAACGGTGAACTTCCCGCAGATATCGTCATCATGGCCATCGGCCTTGTGCCCAATACTGCTCTGGCGGAAAAAGCAGGGTTAAAGCTGGGGCCTCGCAGAGCAATTCTTGTGGATGAGCAGATGCGTACCAGCGTACAGGACATATATGCTGCGGGCGATTGCGCTTCTACCAAGCTTTTGGTTACGGGCGAGGACGTCTCCATTTGTCTTGGCACAATCGCAAACCGTAACGGCAAGGTCGCAGGGGAGAATGCGGCGGGCGGCAGAGCGGTCTACACTGGAGAATTGGGGACTTGCGTGTTTAAGATATTCGATATGGAAGCAGGCAAGACAGGATTGAGCCTGCGGGAAGCGCAGATCCGCGGCATTGACGCCTTTGAAAACACCATTCAAAGCAATACACGGGCTTCGGGATATCCCGGACGAGGTCCCATATACGTGGAACTGGTGGTAGAGAAGGGAACAAACCGCCTGTTGGGTGGACAGATATTCGGCGCTGAGGGATCTGCAAAGCGCATCGATGTCATTGCCGCATATGTTCAACTGCGGCAGAGCGTGGAAAGTTTGGCGATTTTGGATATGGCTTATGCACCTCCGTTTAGTCCTGTGTGGGATCCTATTTTGGTTGCGGCAGGCCAAGCGGCGGCCAAGGCAAAAAAGATGGCGCTGCAGTAATCGCGAAATGCTGACCTGCCGGACGTACTAAGGGCATTGACACACTCGAAATATATGTACATGAAGCAGACGGCGCGGCAGAAAAAAGCGGCACAGACTATAGCTGATGATCCCATTGTAAAAAAATAAGTAGGTACTCTGAGAAAAGCAAACGCCTGAATCCTTAGTGATTCAGGCGTTTATTGTACACGACGAGGCCGCCCATGCGGACGGCTGGCATGACGTTTCGGCAAATGCACACATAGCGGAAGCCTGTATTTGAAATATCCATCAAAAAAGTAAACGACTCGGTGGCGCGCAGTACAAATGCTCCCCCGTCGTCATGTTGCAAAGGCTAAAGGTTATAATTCGATGCGAACGCATTCGCAAAGGAGAGCAGGCCTGATTTTTATCGATTACGGAGTGAAAGAAATAAGCGGCAAATTCAAAAACTGTTTTATCCCCATAATGTTGATTCTGATCTTGGCTCTGGCCGGATGTACACAAGCCAATGCCTCTGCCGAGAGCAGTCCGGTGAAAGATGTTATATATGAGACTGTCTTTTTAGATAACGATGAAATTACGGATCTGTTTACGTCGGTAAGGGGCGAGATTCCACCGTTTGACAATGTAGCCAAGGATTATTATGTGACGACTGAATTTATGCTCGAGTCGGCTCATCCCAATTGGTATGGGGAACAGGTAAGCATCCATATCACAGCCTATGCAGTACAGGATATCAAAATGGACGATGGACAAATGGCCTCCAATGATGACTCCAAGGCCGAGCTGACAAGCAAAAACGAGGAATTGGCCGCGTATCTTGACGCCTTGAATAAAAACCATCACATTACCGGCGCCTATAAGGACGGAGTGAAATATGCTGAAATATATTGATTTTTTCCGCCGGAGATCCTATGGATATATATAATCGGAATATTTGGCGGCTATTATTCAGACGGCATGATCGTTTATAGAAAAAGTCCACCGTAATTCTATCAAAATTACGGTGGACTTATGGTGGAGACATCACTTTCAAATCCGAACCGTAGGCGGCCTCGACATCCTTGAATGTGATTGTTTCCGTGCCGCCTTTGAAGTTGTAGGTGATGACGAGCCTGTCATCAAACAGGTACAGAGAGTTGACGAAGGTATCTATGATACGTTTTTGGTATTCCCGGCGGTTTACGTCGCCGTATTTGAACTGCCCGATCCATCTCACGATCTGTTCTTTGGTGTACTTGGGCTTTTGAAGCTCTGCTTGCAGGATAGCTATCTTCAGGTCGTCCCTTTGCTTTTCCAGAGCCTCCAAACGTTCTTTTGTGGAACTGGTCAGCACTCCCTGCTGGATGGCGTTCAGCATATTCTCTATTCCGCGCTCCGTGTCGGCAAGCTGTTTTTTCAGCGCCGGAATAGTGGTGTCCTCGCTGGCTTGCAGGGTCAAAATACCATCAGCGATCCGGTCTATTTCCTCGTCTTTCAGAACTCGGTTGACAGTCAGGACAACAGCGGCTCGTTCGATAAAATCTTTCTTGGCCGATTTTTTCTTGCAGTCCTTTTTCCGCTTTGCCCCGGCGTACTTATAGTAATAATGCTTGTCTCCCCGTGCGGCTTGTGCCGCTCTCGCCGCAGAAATAGGCCCCGCAGTAGCCGCAGAACAGCTTGGTGGTCAGCAGATAATCGTCCTCGGCCTTGTGACGCGCCGGGGCCTTTTTGTTCTTCGCCAGCTTCTCCTGCACCCGGTCAAAGAGGTCTTGCGGTACGATTGGAGGGATGCCGTCCTCAATTACAACATCCTGATAGCGATACTCGCCAATGTATTTGCGGTTTTTCAAAATGCGGTTGAAGCTGTTCGTAGAGAACGGCTTGCCGCTTTTCGTTTTTAGCCCCCTTCCTGTTGAAGTCCTCCACGATGGTGCGGACGATTTCGCTATCAGCATATTTAAGCGCGGCGATGTAGCTCCCTATGGCGGCTATGCTTTCTACCATACCGCCATGCGCGGCGGTCAGCAGGTGCATATTGGCCACTTTTTCCCCAAAGTGCGCGCGGCCCGAGGCGCTAAAACCTGCAACACCCGCGGCAAAACCATTGGATTCGGCACCACCTCCATCTCTATGAAAGCCATGTTCACCAACACGGACAACATCGAAATAGATAGTGAGCCGTTTACCAACGAATCTGGCGCTTACGCATGGTGCGCCGGCAAGCTGGGTATCGCTACGTACTATACCATTGATGTGCAGGCACAGAATAAGAGCGCAAGCAAGTATGTGGACTGCGAGGGTAAGTTCTTTGTACCGGCAGGCAATACCTTTGAGCTGCTCATTACCGGCTACGAAAGCGTCAGCGCCGCCTACGATAACGGCGTTGATAAGAAAAGCGCCATTACCGGAGGCACCGGCACTTACACGCTGGCCAACGTGGCAGAGAATCACGATATAGGGGTCATATTCGGCGCCTAAACGACTTTAGCCAGGTGGTAAGGTTTACAACCATGCCCCGGGCTTTTAATGTCTGGAAAAGCGTTTGCAAACGGTCAAAACGGCAATATGGAGGCAGTCACATGGATAGAATAGTCAATTGCACCTTTAATGGTAGGGAAATATATCTGAATTACTCGGTAGGCGTTATGTTTGAGGTCATTGAAAAGCATGGTGACGTGAGCACGGCGCTTACCTATATGCAGGAAGATACGAAAGGGGGCTTTGAAGTAACAAAACACTTAGGTCTGCTCATGGCGCAGGAAGGCGAATTCGCGCGCAGATATATCGGTCACGACCCGTTACCCATGCTGGGAGAGAGCGATCTTAACTATCATCTGAACCCGGTTGACTACGAAGAATTCAAGTCTTCCGTGGTATACGCGATAAGCGCGGGGTATGGGCGCGATAATGCTGCTGCTGCGAAGGAGGTAGATGTTGGACTTCAAGCGCTTGATCAAAAAAAACAGAGGCAAAAGCCGACGAGCATATCTGAACTACATCGCAGCAGCTATATTGCACCTGTCACGCCGGGAATTTTATCTAATGAATCCCGGCATTTTTTATGATATGGTACAAACTCATAGCCGCATGATGTCATCCGAGGCAACAAACAAAGAATAAAAAGGAGGATTTACACCATGGCACAATTCAGTTTCAAAGACTACGATCTTACCCTTGATTTCCCGACCTGCACCTTTACCGTATGTGCTGATACCGGTATTCATAAACATATCGGTAGACAGCTGAACAATGCAATCCAGCCAATCGTTTTCCAGAATGTACTGACGGATATTGGACGGGCCGCTACCGGCATCACCAGAGAACAACGGGGAACCGTTCTGAATAATGGCCATCTTGCCGTTAGGTGCCAACTTGGAAAGACCATTCAGCACAAACAGCTGTTGCCCATCGGAAATCTTAGGCAGCCCAGGAGAGAAACAGCCAAGATCACTCTTCGCAGCTTCCTTTTCAACTGCTTTTTGCTCCCTCTTCCAGTCGATATCGAAGGGAGGGTTGCTGATGATGTACTGGAAGGTATAGCCGCTGAACTGGTCATCAGATAGGGTGTCACCAAATCTCATGTTGTTAGGATCACCGCCACGGATCATCATATCCGCTTTGGCAATTGCGAAAGTGGAGGGATTGAACTCCTGTCCAAAACAGGTAACTTCAATATCCTCGTTCAGATCGTGGATACGCTCCTCCATGCAGGACAGCATCTGGCTGGTCCCCATGGTCATATCGTAGACAGTTACATTCTGTGCTTCCGTAAGGTCGGCATCGGAGAGCAGGAGGTCAGTCATCAGATAGATAATATCCCGGCTGGTGAAGTGCGCTCCGGCTTCCTCTCCAAAGGATTCAGAGAACCGCTTTACCAAGTCTTCAAAGATGTACCCGCAGTCAACAGCACTTATTTTGTCCGGACCGAGATAGCCCTTTGGCGCAGAAAACTCCTTGATGACAAGGTATAGGGTGTTACTCTCCACCATTCTTTTGATAATATTTTCAAAGTCGAACTTAGACAGGACATCCTGGACATTGGGAGAAAATCCCGCCAGATAGTCCCGGAAGTTGGTTTCAATGTTATCGGGGTCAGCCAACAGCTTCTCAAAGGTGAACTTACTCGTGTTGTAGAACTGATAACCGGAAGGCTTGGTCAAAAAGCCGTCAATGACAGCCAGCTTCTTGACCTTCTCATACTGCGCCAGGACAGCTTCGTGGGTAGACAACAAACAGTCGTGGAAACGCTTCACAACAGTCATAGGAAGGATTACAAGTCCGTACTCATGGGGCTTAAAAGGGCCACGGAGCATATCAGCCACATTTCAAATCATAGTTGCTTTTTCTGCGATATTTACTCCTACCGCTTGGATTTTATCATTAGACATCGTGTGTACCTCGATTCGTGAATTTTATAGTTTTTCCTTATAACGATTGTAGCAAAGGATATGTCCAATAAAATAAGATAGTTAGGCAATTTTTCTCATTTCCATCATTTCCTCCAACTTGGCTCTGAAATCGGTCTTGGTGATCTTCAAGCCATTGGAACCAAGTCTGACGACAGGAGGATAACCATCTTCAGATTCTATTGCTGAAATAATGCTACTGTAATCGCCTTTTCCGAAGCCGCTGTGTGGCATCGGCCCGACCATAATCAAACTATATGATGGCTGCCACTGCGTTTTCCGGAAGTTGAAATCCTTGGCATCATCATAGTCCAGATACAATTCAAAACCGCTCTTGTCCAGTCCCAGCTTCTTAGCGATGGACAGCAGGACTTCTGCCTTTACATCAGACTGACCGATCACTACGATCTTACCGGTTTTATACACCTCATATCCTGTTTCTTTTTCGAGGAGGTGTTCCATCCCAAGCAGTTGGAGAAATTCCTCCAACCGCCCGGAACGGTTCAGACTTGCGAGTGCCGCAGTTAAATGGTCGTCAAGCTCTTCTCTAATATTATCTTCTAATTCAAAAAGTTCTTCAACACTAAGCATAGGCTTAATCATCCTCCTCATCAAAAATATTATGGAGCTTGTTTACCGCCCGTTCCAGACGCAGTTTAATGACTGCGATCTCGTCCAGTGCTGCTTGATAGTTCTGAGCAATTCGCCCCTGTTCCTCCATGGAGGGAAGAGGAATCTCTACTTTTTTGAGCTTGTCTACGCCGATGTTCGGAATCGTTGCGCCGACAGTAATGCTTTTCAGAACGGCATGACCCTGTTCACTATCGAAGAAAGCCTTGATGAAGTAAGGATTCGCCTTGGTTTCATCCAGCTCAATGATATACAGATTACCATTCGCCAGGATGCGCTGACCTTCCTGCACAGAAGCCACCGCAACTTTGTAAGGATAGCCGTTTTTGGAGATAATCAGCGTATTATTCTTCAAGCAATATCTCTCGTACTTGGGATCAATGTAGGCCAGGTACGGGAGTTTATCGTTGATCATACCATTCTGAATGTTGGCAAGCATCAGATACTGCATATTGGTCACGCTGTCAGATACCATTTCATCCAGCTGGCTTGCGGTACAAGGTGCTCCTCTAGAAATGCTCTTAATGACGCTTTCAAAGGGAACGCCGTTGCGGAACGAAAGATCTTCGCTTGCATATCGACTAAGGCTTAGATTGTACTCATTCGCTCTCAGCTCTTCAATTGAAATGCTCTTGCAGTAATCATGGTCATTGGAAAGGGCATCCATGATCGTTGCAATGTTTTCCTCGCTGAACTCATTCTGACGGCGACCTTGCTGACAATGCTTGGTAGCATCAATCATGCGAATGCTGTCGTTGTTGTGGCTCAGAATAATCAGAGTGGTAGCAATATTGGTAGAAGCAAACATCTTACCAGGAAGGGAGATGACACATTCCACCATCTTGCGTTCCACAAAATACTTTCGTATCGGCATATCAATACTGTTCCAGGTGCTGCCATTTGTCATGATTCCTACAGCTTTTCCATTTTCAGTGAGCAGATCGTAAAGCAGGGCGTTGAACACCCAATCAGAAGATGTTGCTTTAGAAAGACCGGGATACTGTTCTGCCAGTCGTTCCAGATACGCCGCACCTGCCCCCAGGTTCCGCAACTTCAATCCGAATGGATAATCGGCGAAAATTTTGTCGAACTTTGGCATGGGGTCGCTATCAGCCACAGTAAAAACATCGCACAGAGTAACTTCCATATCGGCATCAATCAGTTCGGTCCGCATCAGCGCAGCCGCTCGGTTTGCTGCATTGATTTCAAAACCGTGGTAGGAAGCCCTGCTTTCCTCCAATGCGGCAGATACCATATAAGTTCCGCTACCGCAGCATACATCGGCGACGCTCTCCCCGGCTTTCACATTCAACAGTTTGTGAGCCAGATTAAGGATAGAGGGAGGCGTAGTCATTGTTCCCTTTGGTTCGTTATCCGTGACAGGGTTGACAGCAGCAAGAGCAAATTCCTCCGGCGAGTATTTCATCACGAGCTGAAGCAGACGCTCCCACAGTTCATCGGTCAGAACCTCTTTTGCCATAAAACGAACATCCTCGTTGACTTCAATCTTGCCATCGGTGATTGCCTGGAGAGTAATGCCGAAGGGATTGCTGTACTGACTTGCCTTGTAGAGCAGATAAGGAACCAGCGGGAACCCATTGCAAAGGGGCTTCCCGAACTGATGAAGGCAGTCTGCAATCTCCCAATTGATCTGAATCGCCTTCTGCTGGTTCTCGGCATTCTCAAAAAAATCTTTATTGATATAAGACATATAACTACCTCCATATTATTTTGGTTTTTGATAACCATTATATATATCTTTATTATAGCACCATCTTCAAAAAAAGTCAATGGTTTTTAATAACCATTTTTGTATTGTGTGCTTAGCGAAATACTTGTTGCAGTAATTTCATTCTTTTCATATTCAACGATTCCGGAATAGAAAAGAAAGGATCAGTATCACTATAATTAGTATAGTTATTATCGGTATTGTTACATTGTGCTTTTGACAGTTCTTGAATTGGCAAAAGCACAATTCTGGAACTGCCATAAATACAATTCAAGAATTATCCCATCAAAGAAATAAGGCTGACCTGTTACAGTCAGCCCTAAGTAAAAATTCTATATTCTGTTAGCAAAAATCAGTTCTGCATTAACGATCTCCTCTGCCTGTGCTTTCAGGCTATTCATGTGCTGCACCCAAGCAAGTTGCCGAGTTGCCTTATCCGGAGCCGGATTTTTCTCCAGAAAGTCGATTATAATTTGTTTCACTCTACGATGAACAGTTTCATCAATTTCCCATAAGTGAGGAAATAATGTCTCTGTTAGAATCATGTCATCATAGAGAATTGGATTATTTTCCGCAAGAAAAATTCTGCGCATTCTACCGTACTTCCCAAGTGGTTTATCGCTTACATAGCTCAACCGAATATCAGGGATGAGATAATCACCACAACGGGTATAAGTCAAATTCTGTGTCATAGCAACTCCTCCAATCATTTTTTCTTTCACTTTCATTGTAATGGATGCTCCCCTAAAAGTGAAGTTTATAGACTGGTCGTTTCAAGCGCAGCATATATCTTCTGATAAACCTTTCGTGACGGTCTGCGATTGCCTCCTTCGAGCTTATAGTAATAACCGGGTACAAATCTCTATTTACTCTGCAAAAGCCTTCTGCGACAGCCTCAGAGCCGTTCTAACGCTCTTTAAAGCTTCCGTATATGGTGTGGCAAGGAAACGAGAGAAATCATCATAAAGCAAGGACGCTTCAATTTCCAAAATATCTGCCAGTTTGACAGTTGCATCATAAGGGATAGGCTGCTTTCCGTTTTCATACATTGTAACAGTCGCTGGTACAATATCCAGCTTTTCTGCTATATGCCGTGTTGTCATCTGTTTTCGCTGACGGTAGTGCCTTAGATTATCGCCCGGTAAATTAGTCTTTGGCTTTTCTTCAAAAAGTATTTTTAAATGGAGTAACAGCTTGCCCTGGTGAAATTCACACAGCGATGTGTGATTGAAAACACCATTGACAATGCGATGTGATATTTGCAGTTCCATTTTGTATGCGCTAAACTGTTTGTGTCATTCATTCTTGAGTGGCCTTCCTTTGTTTTGTAGTTTGCAGTTGCCAGACCGCATCTCTACTATAACAGAGGGAGTTTTATTTTTCCCCATCGGCAGAAGCCTCTTTTGAACCACTCGCCCAGCGAGTGGTTTTCGGTGTGCAAAAAGCCCAGACATTGTCTGGGCTTTTGTCCCTGCATCCAAATAGGCCGGGAAGGTTGGAGGCACCACCCGGAATCGAACCGGGGATGAAGGTTTTGCAGACCTCTGCCTTACCGCTTG
>ERZ827520.1799-NODE-1799-length-22814-cov-4.986423_pt1 | contig 22814 bp, 23 predicted proteins | sample MGYA00519581_ERZ827520 | MGnify/ENA primary metagenome ERZ827520 (study PRJEB31778, sample SAMEA3449339) | human gut metagenome | biome: human gut; feature: human-associated habitat; material: faeces | place: United Kingdom | collected 2010/2012 ...
AAAAGCAGCTTGATGATATTCGACCGGCATGCGAATTTGAAATACAAGTACGGAAGCCGGAATTTCTGGTGCAGAGGGTACTATGTAGACACAGTTGGGCAAAATCGAAAAATGATAGCGGAATACATCCGGAATCAGTTAGAAGAAGACTACGCACAAGATCAGGCAAGCATCAAAGAATATACCGACCCGTTCACGGGTAGCAAGCAAAGTTAGGCAAAAAAGGACAGCCGCACGTGAGCGGCTGCCCGAGATGGTAATGCGGTGTCAAACTTTCTGCGCCCCTTTCAGGGGCTAAGCCTGTAATAGCCCCTTTTAGGGGCTGTGCAAGCCACCCGTTCAACGGGTGGTCTTGACTGGCGTTATGGTCTCAACATGGTCTCAACCGGTCCGGCAGAGGGCTTTCGATAGGGTAGACGTCAGAGAAACTGAATTAACAGGGGATTTTTAACAAAAAAAAGAAAAATTTGAAATCAGGGCTTTTCAGCCGGCGAGAAAACCGTTATACTGAATTCATACATGCTTTTTGTTAAGATTCCGTTAAATAAACGATACCACACGCTTTGAGAGGAGCGGTTTCATGACCCCGACGTTTCTGGGTTTCCTATCGGAAACAGCGTCGAATCCGGTTCTGCTGATCACGGTGATCCTGACGCTGGGCGTCATCTTCGTCAACGGCTGGACCGATGCGCCGAATGCGATCGCTACCTGCGTTTCCACCCGGGCGATGGGACCGCGCGCCGCGATCCTGATGGCGGCGGTTTTCAATTTCCTCGGCGTGCTGGTCATGACCCTGATTAACGCGACGGTGGCCGAAACCATCTATAATATGGTGGATTTCGGCGGCGATCCTCACGAGGCGCTGATCGCGCTGTGCGCGGCGCTGTTCGCTATTGTCGTATGGGCGGTGGCCGCCTGGTATTTCGGCATTCCCACCAGCGAAAGCCATGCGCTGATTGCCGGACTTTCCGGCGCGGCGATCGCCCTTCAGGGCGGCCTAGGCGGCATCAACGGCGCGGAATGGGTCAAAGTGCTGTATGGCCTGGCGCTTTCCACCGTCCTTGGCTTTACCTTCGGATGGATTGCCGCCAAGCTCACCGTTTTTACCTGCCGGGGATTTGACCGGCGGAAAACCACAAAATTTTTCCGCGGGGCGCAGATCGGCGGCGGCGCGGCAATGGCCTTCATGCACGGCGCGCAGGACGGCCAGAAATTCATGGGCGTATTCCTACTGGGGATGTTTCTCACCCGCGGACAAGCGGATGTGACCGAATTCACCATCCCTATCTGGCTGATGATCCTCTGCTCGGTCGTGATGGCGGTGGGCACCTCCATCGGCGGCTACCGGATCATCAAGGCGGTGGGGATGGATATGGTCAAGCTGGAAACCTATCAGGGTTTTTCGGCGGATCTGGCGGCTGCCTGCTGCCTGCTGCTATCCTCCCTGACCGGCGTACCGGTCAGCACCACCCATACCAAGACGACGGCGATCATGGGCGTCGGCGCGGCCAAGCGGCTGTCCTCAGTCAACTGGGGCGTGGTGAAGGAAATGGTGCTTACCTGGGTGCTGACCTTCCCGGGCTGCGGGCTGATCGGCCTGCTGATGGCCCGTTTGTTCCTCTGGCTTTTCTGACGCGGCTGCGCCAAGCCAATAGAGAACCGCCGTATCCGGCGGAAAACGACACGGAAAAGAGCGGGCGCTCCGGACGGGCGTTCCCGCCGGGAAAGGACGAGCGATATGGCACGGAAACAGGAATTCGATTATTTTGGGGCGTTTATCCGCGCGGCGGAATATTCGGTGCAGGCGGCGGAAATCCTGCACGACACGCTGGTTTCCTTCGATCCGGATACCCTGCGGGAACGAATGAAGGAAATCCATGTGGCGGAGCACGCCGCCGACCTGGCCAAGCACGATATGAACCGGGCGCTGGCCCGCGCTTTTATCACACCGATCGAGCGGGAGGATATCCTTCTTCTCTCGCAGGAGTTGGACGATGTGACCGACGCGATCGAGGACGTGCTGCTCCGGCTGTATATGTTCAACGTCCTCTCTGTCCGGGAGGAAGCGTTCGCGTTTTCGGACGTGATTAAAAGCTGCTGCGCGGCGATGAAAATCACGATGACTGAGTTCCGCAATTTCCGGAAGTCCGGTTCCATTAATGAAAGCATTGTGGAAATCAACCGGCTGGAAGAGGAGGGGGATTCGCTCTATACCAAGGCGGTTCGCCGGCTGTATATGACCTGCCGCGAGGACGCCGTGGAGCTGATGATCTGGCGGGAAATTTACGACCGGATGGAAAAATGCTGCGACGCCTGCGAGCATGTGGCTAACGCAGTGGAAAGCGTAATCATGAAGAATTCCTGATCGGTATCCCCGTTGCAGTTAAAGCGGCCGTCCCACGGAAAATAAAAAAAACACGCTGCCCTGACAGCGCGCTTTTAACAAGTGGCGGCAACGGTACGGCGCCATATCCGCAGGGGTGCGATATGCAGGATGAGAAAACGTTTTACCCGCCCCGCCGACTGCTCACCGCATGGTGGAAACGATCATCTGTACTACGCTGATAATTTCAGCCTGCTCATCCGGCTTGAGCGGAGCGATCAGATCGTGAAGCATTTGCTCCGCGTCCTCGAAGAGCTCCAGCTTCCGATATTCCCGGTCGAAATCCAAGAGGTCGGTTGGACGAAGCTGAAAAGCGCGGGCGAGTTTGGCGACGCTTTCCATGGTGGGATTGCCCCTGCCGGCTTCAATCTGACGAATATTGGCGACATTCATGTCGGCTCTTTCCGCCAGTTCCTCCTGACTAAATCCGAGTTCTTTTCGGATGCGCTTGACCCGCCGGCCGAGCAATTGATTGACATCCATCGCGGGTCCTCCTTCCTTTATCCCAAAAAGTGTGTTTCCAACACATTACCCGGTTTTTCTGGAAGATTCAATGAATTATAAGCATGGTTATACAGTATACTATTGAATCTTTAAAAATATTCATTATAATAGCAATTGTTGATTATGTGCGCGGCTTTTTTTGCCGTCAAAAAACATCTGCCGAATAATCGGCGGCTTTGGGAGGCGTTGGTCATGCATCATATCCAGACGGCAGAGCAGTTTGCCGTAAATTTGCGGACGATCCGAATCGAACGGGGCTTTTCCCAAAGAGAAGCGGCGGATATGTTGGAGCTCAGCCGCGCTACCTATGCCGCATGGGAGGGCGGACGTCGCCTGCCAGGTACGCTTCACCTGTTGGAGCTGGCGGAATTGTTCCAGGTTCCGGTAAACTGGCTGCTTTGCCAGCATGTTACCGAGGGATTGCTGCCGATCGGTGCGGCGTGGGACGATCCCTGTCCGGATGAAACGACCGAAGTGGAATCGCACCCTTGCTTTGTCAGCCTGTGAATCCATCGAAAGAACCTCGATGAAAAAAGCGGCCGCCATGGCATGTGCATGGCGGCCCTCTTTCATCTGGTGATGGTTTTCCAGCGCAGAAAAATGCGTGTTTTTACAAATTATATACTATAAAATATTATTAATATTAAAATATATCATAGCGGTCTGACATTGCTGATAATATGAAAACCTCAGGAAAGCACATTGTTACTATATTTTGCGTATCTTTACCGTAGGTCATACGAGGATATGGGCATCGTGATTGGCGCCTGATTGGTGCTCATATATTCTCTCCTTTTCTCTCCCATGCAAAGCCATAAATAATCTCGATTCCAGCTTGCGATTTTTTAATCTTTATTATGTCATACCTCGTTATTATGTCATTCCTCGTTTTGTCTGTAACTTCATTCTGTTCGTTTACACGGATAGCAGCCGGAAAGGATAATTCGGAGAGGTACTGAAAAAAGTTCGTGGCGCCGAACTTTCCAAAGTCATGACATAAGGAGTTATAGGCAGAAATAAGCAGATATGCGAAAAAGCCTTTATTCAAGCCACTTTCTATGCTTGCTTATAAATACTTTTAAGAAGCTATAATACGATTTCCGTCTATTCAATCAATAAAAATATGATTTTCCAGCATTCCGCCCCTTGTCCTGAGAGGATTGATTCGATATACTGGACACGAGCCGATCGCCCATGACGCAAAATCGACGGTCAGACGGGCCGGGGGCCTTCGCCCGTTGAAACGCCGATGAAACGACAATGTACGAAAGGAAGGAACACGCATGAATTTTTCAATTTCAATGATCTCTAAGGCTTTCCGGAAATCTTCCGCGGCGGTTTTTGCCGCGTTCATTTTCATTATGCCTATTCTGTCTGGATGCGGGACGACGCCTCCGTCTTCTCCCAGCCAGGAATTGACTGTTTCCGATGGCTCCGGGTCTTCTCTCCCGTCGCCCGATTCGGAGGAAGCTCCGCAGAAGGAGACGGAGAGCGGCGCGGCCATCTCGACGACGGAACCCGATACGGTAACAGGAGAAAATACGGATTCGACGCACAAAGAACAGGCTGAACAGTCTGAACGGGTAGAACAGGAAGAGAAAGAAGAAAACACGAAAAACAACCAAAGCAATCCAAACAAACCCATCGAAAACGGCGGCAAAGCGACCACGGCAACGCCCTCGTACCCGACGGTGACGCGAAAGACGACCGCTGCGGTCGCGACCTCCGCCGCGGCGACCACCACGCGCCGGACGACGACCAAAGCGACCACGGTCCGAACCACTGCCGTCAGGACGACCACCGCGCAGCGCACTACTGCGCCGACCACGCAGGCTGCTGCCGCCCCCGACGATGCGGCCTTTCGGGCGGACTTTGAAAACGAGGTGGTCCGTCTGGTGAATGAGGAACGGGCAAAGCAGGGGCTATCCGCCCTCTCGGTTTCGCCCGAGCTGCGGGAGACCGCTCGACTCCGCAGCCAGGAGATCGTCCAGACCTTCAGCCACACCCGGCCGGATGGAAGCAGCTGTTTCACCGCTTTTCCGAATTGGAGCGGAACCAAAGCGGAAAACATCGCCGCCGGCTATGCGACCCCGGCCAAGGTGATGGAGGGATGGATGAATTCGGACGGACACCGAAGAAACATCCTGACCCCAGGACTGCGGTATATCGGCGTCGGATGCTACGAAAGCGGCGGCCGCCTGTATTGGACGCAGGCGTTTTTCGGCTGATCGATCAGGAGACCGGAACGGCAAAAAACGAATAGGGTAACGGACAATCAAAAACGGACGGAAAAAACTCCCGTCCGTTTTTTGATTGTCCATTATTCCACGGTGACGCTTTTCGCGAGGTTGCGGGGCTTGTCGATGTCGCAGCCCCGGGCCAGCGCGATGTAATACCCGAGCAGCTGCATGGGTACCACCTCCAGCGACGGCATCAGCAGATCGTTGGTTTTGGGGATGTAGATCACATGGTCGGCCTCGGGAAGAACGTCGCGGTTGTCGTCGGTGGTGACTACCAGCACCTCCGCTCCCCGGGCCTTGACCTCCTTGATATTGGACATGGTTTTTTCGATCAGCTTGTCGCAGCAGGCGAGGGCCACTACGAAGGTCCCCTCCTCGATCAGGGAGATGGTGCCGTGCTTGAGCTCCCCGGCGGCGTAGGCCTCCGAATGGATGTAGCTGATCTCCTTGAGCTTGAGGGAGGCTTCCAGCGCAACGGCATAATCGAGGTTCCGTCCGATGAAATAGGCGTGTTCGAGATAGGCGTACCGCTGGGCAAGCTGCTTCAGCTCCCCCGACTGCCGCAGGATTCCCGACACCATATCGGGCAGGCGGATCAGGGCGCTGAGCAGGCGGCGCTGATCCCGGTCGTCGATCCGGTTCAGCTTCCGGGCGATGTAGAAGGCGATCAGGTACAGCATGGTGAGCTGGGTGGAATACGCCTTGGTGGTCGCCACCGAGATTTCGGGGCCGGCCCAGGTGTACAGCACGTCGTCGCTTTCGCTGGCGATGGTGCTGCCCACCACGTTTACGATGGAGAGCACCCGCGCCCCGCGTCGTTTTGCCTCCCGCAGGGCGGCGAGGGTGTCGGCCGTTTCGCCTGACTGGCTGACGATGATGACGAGCGATTTTTCGTCCACGATCGGGTCGCGGTACCGGAACTCGGAGGCAAGGTCGGCTTCCACCGGGATACGGGCGAGCTTTTCGATGACGTATTTGCCCACCACCCCCGCATGATAGGCGGAGCCGCAGGCCACGATAAAGATGCGGTTGATTTTTTTGAGCTGGGCGGCGGTAAGATGGATGCCGTCCAGCACGATGCCGCCGTCCCCGTCGATCCGGGGGGAGACGGTGGCGGAAAGCGCCTGCGGCTGCTCCGTGATCTCCTTGATCATGAAATGGTCGTACCCGCCCTTTTCGGCGCTGGTCACGTCCCAGTCCACCATCATTTCCTTCTTTTCCAGAGGATGGCCGGCGCGGTCGAACACTTCCACCCGATCCCGGGTCAGCCGGACAATCTCATGATCGGAAAGCGGAATGATCCGGCGGGTGTGCGCCAGAACGGCCGGAATGTCGGAAGCGATAAAGTTTCCAAACTCCGCCAGGCCGACGATCAAAGGGCTGGCGTTGCGCACCGCGATGAGCTCCTCCTCGCCGGAAGCGCCGCGATCCGCGCAGAGAACGCCCAGGGCGTAGGAGCCCTCCAGCCGGGCGATGGCTGCCCGTACTGCGGCGAGAAAGTCGCCGGTATAATTTTGCTCGATGAGATGGGCGATGACCTCGGTGTCGGTCTCGGAGAGGAACTCCACCCCCTCGTTCTGCAGCTCCCGTTTCAGCGCGGCGTAGTTTTCGATGATCCCGTTGTGAACCACCGCGAATCGCCCGCTGGCGCTTCGGTGAGGATGCGAGTTTTCGTCGCTCGGCTTTCCATGGGTCGCCCAGCGGGTGTGGCCGATGCCGACCGTCGCGTCAAACCCCTTTCCTCCGTCGATCAGATCGCTCAGCACGCTCAGCCGGCCCTTTGCCTTATGAATGGCGATCTGACCGTCCTGCACCAGAGCGATGCCGGCCGAGTCGTAACCTCGGTATTCCAGCTTGGAAAGTCCTTCCAAAAGCAGGGGGGCGGCCGGTTTGCCGCCGATAAATCCCACAATTCCACACATAGTCGTTTGCTCCTTTCGCGCCCGGATTCCCACGGACGGCAAGGCCGCTCCCACAAGCGGCGGCCGTTTTTTGCGACCGGGCATTTTCGGCAGAGAGGAAAGGCTCCCTTTCCCTTGCCGTCGGCCGCTTTTATCCGGACGGCAAGGGTCTGCTTACGGTTTTTCTATGAAAGATTCAGGCCGGGCAAGAACAGCGGCGGTGCAAAGCGGCCGAAGGGCCGTGGGTCGGCAGCTGTTTTCGCCCGATTCATTATATCGCAGGCAGAAGGAACAATCAAGAGAAAATACGTCTAAAAAGTAAAAAAACTTGTCCAAAAATGCAAATTTAGAAAGCGGTCATCCTTAGCAATACAGGACGGCCGCTGCGCCCAGCATGGAAGACCGGTGGGCCGGGCATTCCGGCCGGGTGCATCAAATATGGAAAAAAGGGCCATACTAGGACATATGCAGAAAGATCATCTATGATTGAAGATCGCGCGGACTTTTCGGGAAGGAGGCGGAGCCTATGCGGCCGGCGCAGCGAGCCAGACAAAGGCTGAAAGGACGGTGGTTTGTAGCTGTTACCGTGCAGTGTACCCGTCTGGGGGCCGGACTGGCAGTGTTGGCGGCGGAGCTGTTCGCCCTCCGGCTGCTGAATCTGGGGACCGATCGGGCGGTGGAAGCCTCCGCTCTCTGGCAGGGAGGCTGGCTGTACGGCATGGTTCTGCTCGGTATGCTGCTGCTGGATTGGCTGCTGGTCTCCCCGATTCTGGCGGGACAGGCGGCGTTTTACCGCCGTGTGGCGGAAGCAAACGCGGAAACAGGGGAACAGGAGGAGAAGTCCGGGGAGAGCGGCGGCAGCCGGTCGTCCTCTCCGTCCCGCCGGAAAAGCGCTTCGGCGGACCCATCCTACGCTGTGGTGTTCTCCTTCTTCCGCGGGGGATACGGACGGGCGCTGCCCTGGCGGCTGGGTCTGTTTCTCCGCCGGCTGGGCTGGGGGACGCTCTGCTATGCCCCGGCGGCCCTGATCGCCGGTTATGCCGAGCTGGTGCGCCGGGGAGGAGCACGGACGCCGCTGGCGGACATGACCATGCTGCTTTGCACCGTTTTCGGGCTGGCGGCGCTGGCCGGCGGCTTTGTTGTGCTGGAGATGCTGATGCTGCGGTATCTGCCCGCCCGGTATCTGCTGGATGATCCGGAGGAAAAACGACCCTTCCGCCATGCCCGTCATATCATGAAGGGACGGCTCGGAGAAACGATTTGGCTGTATCTGGGCTTTGCCGGCTGGCTGGTCAGCTGCGTGCTGCTGTTTCCTTATTTTTATGCGGCGCCGCTGTTTGAAACCACCCGGGCGCTGGCTGTCCGGTACTTCCGGAAAAAGGAAGCGTCGAAAACGGAAAGCGCCTGGACAGGAGCCGGGTCCGGAAGTACAGATAGAAAGTTCCGCCGAAAAAAAGACGTCCGGCAGCGGAAAGGGGACGAGAAAGCAAAGAAGGATAAAAAACGGAAGCCGGGCGGTGCTCTCCCTGCTAAACGGGCGGGAGGGTAAAAGAAGAGAAGCGGGGGATGGCATAGGGCAAAAGATGAAAAAACCGAAAGGAAAAAACGCTTCGCCCTGCTTTTTATAGAACAACAGCGCCGCAATTTTTGCGGCGCTGTTGTTTATTCCAACTGAAAATCCTCTTCCGAATACTCCCGCAGCTTCGGCTGGCGGAAGGGGATACGCTTGAGCGGGTCGTAAACAAATTTGCGGCAGTGATGGTACAGCGGCATCACGCCCTTTTTGGGGCAGAGAATCGCCTTGTTGTCGGACGAGCGTTTGCCGTGCAGGCAATGCTCGCAGGTGGCCGGTATATTGTTGCCGTATAGCTTGCGCCGCATGGTGGTCTCCCTTTCGTCGAGTTCTTCCGGCTTTCCGGAGGTTTCCGTATCCATCATAGCATATTCTCCTTTCTTTTTCTACTGGGCCTTGACTGAAAAATAAAAAGTGCGGGATATTTCACTGGGAGGTACCGGATTCGGGAAAAAGCGGAGGAATTTTTTCCGATTCGGAGCATTTTGAACGCAGGTCATGGCCTTTTGCAGCAGAAACGGGCTATATTCTGGATCTTTCGATCAGAGTCCAGGCTTCCGCGAGATTCGGCGGGGCTCCTTCGGCCGGACCGCGGCGGTGAGCAAGAACAGCGCGCACATGACCAGCAGGGCGGCGGACGCGCCGGCCGAGGTGGAATAGGGAGCGACGACCGCGTCCACCGACGGCTTGAAAACAGCGGCGGGAACCGGAACATACCGGAACAGCAGCACGCTGAAGATTCCGCCGAGCAGGGCGTGGAGAAGCCGGCTGACGAAAAATCCCTTTCCGACCAGCCGGTGCTCATGCAGGGCGGCGGCGACCTGGCAGTGGACGGACAGCCCGCCCCAGCCCAGCGTCATTCCCAGCAACAGCGGAGCGGCCGCCCCGGCATGCGCGGCTTCTACGCTGCCGCAGCTGACCTCAAGCAGGCAGGGGAGCAGACAGGAAGCGATCGAGGCGTCCAGCCCCAGGGCTTCCAGCGGGACGGAGAGGGTTCGGGCCAGCCAGCCGGACAGCCCGCTCCCGTCCGCCAGGGACAGCAGGGCGGCGAACAGCACGATAAAGCCGCACATGGTCAGCATGGAACGGCAGGCGGCGTTGACCGCTTCCACGAAGGCGGAAGCAGGGGAGGGGTGCGGGGCCGTTCGTTTCGGAGGAGAGGACGGTTCCCTGTCCGCTCTGTCCCCGATCCGGAGAAGGATGCCCAGAACGACCGAGGCGGCGATATGGGCGGCGTACAGCAGCGCGCCGTACCCCACGCTGCCCAGCATCCCGGCCCCTACCGCGCTGATAAGGAAGGCCGGGCCTCCGTTTACGCAGAAGCAGAGCATCCGCCGCCCCTGCGCCCGGGTAATCGCGCCCTTTTCCACCAGCTCTCCCACGGCGATCCCGCCCGCCGGGTATCCTCCGATGAAGCCGACCAAAATCCCCGCCGCACAGCAGCCGGGCAGTCCGAACAGGAAACGGGTCGGCCGTTCCAGCCGCCGTCCGACGGCTTCACTGAGGCCGGATTTTACCAGAAAGCCGGCCAGTACAAGAAAGGGAAACAGCGAAGGGATAATGATTGAGGAGCAGATGGACAGCCCCCGACTGATGCCGGAGGCCGCCGCCTGCGGCCAGGCTAACAGCGCCGCCCCTGCCCCGGCGCAGACGGCGAGCAGGGCGCAGGCGGTCAGCGTGGATTTTCGAATGGCTTTGACAAACATGGATTTCCTCCGTCCTTTCCGAGGCCGGCGGGAAAGGCGGGAAGGGACGACGTCCTCCCGCCTCGAAGGCGCTTTCCGGATACAGCGCTTCCGTCCGCAGGCCCTTCGGCTTTTCCGCGTTTGGGCGTTTACTTAATCCTATGTTTGTCCACCCGAATTATTGACCATCCGCCCGCATATTTTTATCAGGCGGGACAATACGCGGGCGGACGAAACCGCCGGGTCCGTCATTTTCGCCTTAGGGGCGGATCGGCTAGAAGGCGGCGGCTTTTCTGCGGGAATCCCGAAATTTCTGCGAAAGAATGGAGATGTCTATGAAACAGCGAAGAAGCGCACGGGGGGGCTTGCGTACGCCGGAGCGGGTCCGCACGCTGAATATTCCCTCCCGCGTGGAGAAGGCGCTGGAGCTGCCGGTCGGCTCGCTCAGCAGCGCGGCGCGGATCGAGCTGTCGGGAAACCGGCGGGCGGTGGTGGAGGGCTGCCGGGGGATTGTGGAATACGGGGACGAAACGATCCGTCTGAACACGGAAAGCGGGATCGTACGTTTCCTGGGCCGCAGTCTCAGCATGAGCTGCATGACAGAGGACAGCGCGGTCATCGAGGGCGTAATTTTATCGGTGGAATATTTATCGTAAGAGCATAAACCGGAAAGGAAAGGCGGGACGGATCGGATGTTCCTGATATGGCTGCTGCGCTGGCTGTTCGGCTGGGTGCGGCTGGAGGCGGAGGGCGGCTTCCCCGAGCGGCTGCTGAATCTGGCGACGCGGGAGGAGATCGAGCTGTGGGGGGTACGGCGGAAGGGGGAAGCGCTGGTTGCCTGCTGTCCGGCGAAACGGTACCGGCGGCTCCGTTCTCCCGCCCGCAAGGCCGGGATGCGGATGCATGTAACCGAAAAGCACGGCGCTCCCTTCTGGGTGCGCCGCTACCGCGCACGGTCGGGCGTCGCCGTGGGGCTGGCCGCGTTCCTGATCGTGCTCCAGCTTTTTGCCCAGCGCACTTGGGTGATCGAGGTGCGGGGGAACGATAAGGTGAAAACCGAGGATATCCTCGCGGTGATGGAAACGCTGGGAGTGCAGGAGGGCCGGAATCTGGGCAATCTGGATATCCCCGCCCTGCAGCTCGCGGCGCTGAAGGAGCTGCCCGATCTTGCCTGGTGCGTAGTCAACCTGAAGGGGAGCGTCGCCTATGTAGAAGTGACGGAGCGCATCCCCCCTCCCGAATTGTCCAATGCCGATGAGCCCTCCAATATCAAGGCGGCGCGGGACGGGCGGATCGTTTCCATCCAGACCTATACCGGGCAGGCGCTGGTGAAGGAGGGGGACGCGGTCGCTCAGGGGATGCTGCTGGTCAGCGGTGTGGTAGAAAGCAACGCAGGGCCGGTTTTCCGCCGCTCACAGGCCCGCATCCTGGCGCAGACCGAACGGCGGCTGGAGGTCAGCGTCCCCCTGAAGGAGACGCGGCTTCTCCCCTCCGGAGAGGAGCTGCTCCGTCCCAGCCTGCGGCTGTTTACACTGGAAATCCCTTTGTACACCGACGGGCCGATTGAGGAGCAGACCGCCCTGACCAGCACAAAGCACATGCTTCGGGCCGGCGGGATTGATCTGCCGGTCGGGATCGTCAACCGGCGGTATTCTATGATCGAACCGACTTCAATCGTTCGCACCGAGGAGGAAGCCGCCGCGCTGGCGGTTCAGCGGCTGGCGGAACGGGTGGAGAATGAGCTGTCGGCCGCCGAGATCACCGACCGGCGGGAAGCAGGCGGAATGCAGGACGGCCGCTATGTGCTGACGGGGGAATATACCTGTATCGAGGAAATCGGCATCGAGGAGCAGCTGCTGATCGGGGACGGAACCTGACCGGATTTTACAAATGCGCAAAAAGTACCCTCCGTGTACAGGATACAGGCGATCGGGTGAAAATATGGGCAAGAAGAAAGAGACATTTTCACAGTAATCACAGTAATAGGAAAAATAAGAAAAATTTTGGCTATAATGCGAAATGACAAGAAAAAATTTTATAGTATAATAACATTTAGGGGGGAATGCGAAAGCAGTTCTCAATTGCGCCGCTGGCATAGGCGGACAGAGAACCCGGCCGGCCGGCGCTAAATGTTTAAGAAGCGCTTTTGGAGATTCGACCCAGCGGAATCCGATTCGCCTCCGGCGGGAGTTCGTACGGGACTTCGCCCCGGCAGGAACGTCAAAAACCAGGAAAGAGGTCTGCGGATGATCGAACAAATAATCAATGTCGACCGCATGGAACAGGCGGTTTCGCTGTTCGGCAGCTTTGATGAGAACGTCCGGCTGATCGAGCAGCATTACGGGGTGGATATCCTGACCCGCGGCGCCGACCTCAAGGTCAGCGGGGAACCGGAGCCGGTCGGCAAGGCCGTCCGGGCGATCCAGGGTCTGCTGCAGCTGATTAACCGCGGGGAACAGCTCAATGAGCAGAATGTGCGGTATGTGCTGATGCTGGTGGACGAGGGCGGCGAGGAGCAGCTTCCCCAGCTTTCCTCCGACAGCATCTGTATCACCTCCAAGGGCCGTCCGGTCAAGCCGAAAACCCTGGGACAGAAAGCGTATGTCGAAGCAATCCGGAAAAACACCATCGTGCTGGGCGTCGGCCCGGCCGGCACCGGGAAGACCTATCTGGCGGTCGCGATGGCGGTGAACGCTTTCCGCGCCAAGGAGGTAAACCGCATCATCCTGACCCGCCCCGCGGTGGAGGCGGGGGAGAAGCTGGGCTTCCTGCCCGGCGACCTGCAGTCCAAGGTGGACCCGTATCTCCGTCCCCTGTATGACGCGCTGTTCGACATGCTCGGCGCGGAGAGCTATCAGAAATACGTGGAGCGGGGAAATATCGAGGTCGCGCCGCTGGCCTATATGCGCGGGCGGACGCTGGACGACAGTTTCGTCATCCTGGACGAGGCGCAGAACACCACGCCGGAGCAGATGAAGATGTTCCTGACCCGGCTGGGCTTTAATTCCAAAATGGTGGTTACGGGGGATGTGACCCAGATCGACCTGCCGGACGGCCGGAAAAGCGGCCTGCGGGAGGTGATGAAGGTGCTCAAGGGCGTCGAGGACATCGGCATCTGCACTTTCAGTCAAAAAGACGTGGTACGTCATCAGCTTGTGCAGCGCATTGTGCAGGCGTATGAGAAGTACGAAAAATATGAAGAAGGGAAACGAAACAGAAGCTATGGAAAAAATCAAAGTAATCATTGAGAATAAGCAGAAAACCGTCCGTATACCTACCGGCGTCCGGCTCCTCATCCGCCGCTGCTGCCATGCGACGCTGGAGCTGGAGGGCTTTGAAGGTTCGGCCGAGGTCAACGTGTCCATCGTGGACGACGATATGATCCGCCAGATCAATAACGAGCACCGGCGCATTGACTCGGTGACCGACGTGCTGTCCTTCCCGCTCGGAGAAAACGGCGAGTACGATGTGAATCCCGAAAACGGGGCGAAGATGCTGGGCGACATCGTAATCTCGATCCAGCGCGCGCAGGAACAGGCGGAGCGGTTCGGCCACTCCTTCCAGCGGGAGATCGGGTATCTGACGGTGCATTCGATGCTCCACCTGCTGGGATACGACCATGTGGACGGCGGGCTGGAGGCCGTGCGGATGCGGGAGAAGGAAGAGACGATCATGACCTCGGTCGGCCTGCCCCGCGGCGCGAGCTATGTACTGAGCGGCGACAATAAATAACGCCATCCGGTATCCCGGAATCTGCGAGGAAACATAAGCGGTATGAAATCGTTTTTGAAAGGGTTTGTGTACGCGGGGCGGGGCGTCTGGTTCTGCCTGCGGCATGAGCGGAATTTTCGGATACATCTGGTCGCGGCGGCGGTTGTGCTGGGGCTGGCCCCGGCCTTTTCGCTGTCGCGCGGGGAATGGGCGGCGCTGCTTCTGACGCTGGCGCTGGTGGTCGGGGCGGAAGCGATGAACACCGCGGTGGAGCAGGCGGTGAACCTGTCCTCGCCTGACCGGCACCCCAGGGCCCGCGCCGCAAAGGATGCGGCGGCGGGGGCCGTTTTGGTCTGCGCCGCGGCGGCAGTCGGGGTGGGGGCCGCCCTCTTTTTCCGTCCGGCAGTCTGGGCCGCGATCTGGGAGGCGTTGCTTGCCCGGCCGGGTTGGTTCGCCGTAATCGGCGGCGCGGTCGTTCTCGCCCTGTGGTTTATCATCGGGGGCGGGGTGAAGGATGGGGTGAAAAATGGGCAAAGCCATAATCAACCCGGGAAATAAAGTGATCGGAAGGAGTTCCTGATATGAAGGAAGGGACGAAGGTCTCCCTGTCCGTTCTGCTCGCGGCGGTTCTGATCGGCGGCGGGCTGTGCGCGCTGGCATGGAGCCTGCGGGAGCTGTCTTTTCCCGCTCCTCCGTCGTCGCTGTATGTGACTACGGCGGAGGATCGGACGAACGATACCGGCCGGGATTTTCTTTCCTTGACCGAAGCCTCGGTGTATACCGGAATCAGCGAGGACGCGCTGCTCCGGCTGACAGCCGCCGGCAAGCTGGAGGGCTGTTTCGTTCAGGGCAGCGGGGTCATGGACGGCGGCGGGCTGATTTTTTCCCGGGAGAAGCTGAAGCTCGCGCTGGAAGCGCTGATGGAGCAGGGCGAAGCTCTGCTGACGCAGGGGGCGTAAATCCGCTTCCGGCGGACAAGGCCGATAAAAGACAGAGAAAACAGACAAACTGGATACAGAATAAATGAACGAAGGAAAGACGCAGAGTCCGGAATCCGGGTTTTACGCAGGAATGGAGATCACTATGTCAAATACCAACCAACCGGCCGCCTCTTCCACCCGCTCGGCGTTTATCGCCCTGATTGGGCGGCCGAACGTGGGAAAATCCTCCCTGCTCAACGCAATGGTGGGAAGAAAGGTGGCCATTGTGTCGGACAAGCCGCAAACCACCCGCAACCGGATCATGGGGGTGCTGACTCGGGGAGAGACCCAGCTGGTTTTTCTTGACACCCCCGGCGCGCACCGTCCCCGCACCCGGCTGGGCGATTTTATGGTGAAATCCATCAGCGAGGCGGTCTCGGGGGTGGACACGGCCGCGCTGGTGGTGGAACCGATCCCCGGCTCGGTGAAGGACGAGGAAAAGAACCTGCTCGCCCAGTGCGCGAAAAGTAAGCTGCCGGTGGTGCTGGTCATCAATAAGGTGGACACGCTCGCCGACAAGGGCGTGGTACTGCAATGCATTGATCAATGGCGGGGCGAATTTGATTTTGCCGCCGTCCTGCCCATCTCGGCCCTGACCGGGGACGGGGTGGAGGCCGTGGTGGACGAGCTGTCCACCTTTGCATTTGAAAGCCCCCATTTCTTCCCGGACGATATGGTGAGCGATCAGCCGGAACGGGTGGTCGCGGCTGAGCTGATCCGGGAAAAAATGCTGCTTCTGCTGCGGGATGAGATTCCGCACGGCGTCGCCGTGGTGATCGAAAACAGCGCGGAGCGGGAGACCGAGAACGGCCCTATCCTCGATTTGGATGCGTATATATACTGTGAAAGGGAAAGCCATAAGGGAATCATTATCGGCAAGCGGGGCGGGATGCTTAAGGAGATCGGCACCCAGGCCCGGCAGGAGATGGAAGCTCTGTTCGGCGCGAAGGTGAACCTCCAGTGCTGGGTCAAGGTGAAGGAGGACTGGCGCAATCGTCAGGGCCTGCTGAACGGCTTTGGATATAAGCTGTAAAGCGGAAAAGGAAAAAATATCCAAAGGGCAGCGTTTCTGTAATAGAAAGGAATTTCGATCAGGCAGAAGTTTCCGTAACAAGTTTCCGGGTATGGACGCCGTCTCCTCCGCGTATGCTAACCGTACAAACGACGGGGAGGCGCGCAACAATGATGAAACGACTGGACCTGTGGGACGCTTTTGCCAGGACCGGCAGGGTGGAGGATTATCTGCGGTACCGCGGCGTGGATATCTACGACGCGGCGGGCCGAAAGGGCTTGGAGGCGAACGCACGGCATGAGACAGACCACCGACGCGCTGATTATCCGGGAAAACAACAATATTGGTGAGTCGGATCGTTTCGTGACCGCACTGACACGGGAGCTTGGCGTCATCCGGGCTTCGGCCCGGGGGGCGCGGAATCTGAAAAACCGCAACGCCTCGGCAACTCAGCTGCTTTCCTATTCCCGTCTGAGCGTTTACCGGGGACGGGATAAGTACATAATCGACGATGTGGAGCCGCTGCGGGTGTTTTTCGAGTTCCGCTCGGATATCGAAAAACTGGCGCTTTCCCAATATTTCTGCGAGCTGGCTGGTGTGTTGGCTCCGCAGGAGGAGCCGGCGGAGGATTTTCTCCGGCTGATGCTGAACGCCCTGCACTTCCTTGGAAGTGACCGGCGGGACCCCCGCCAGATCAAGGCGGTGACGGAGCTGCGGATGCTTTCCCTTGCGGGCTTTATGCCCGACCTGCTGGCCTGCGCTTCCTGCGGCGCGTTCGAGGGAGCGGAGATGTGGTTTTCCCCGCGGGAAGGGACGCTGGCATGCGGGCCGTGCCATGCCGCCGGGCGGCTGCCCGGCGCGACGCCAATGCCGGGAAACGTGCTGGCCGCCATGCGGCATATCGTCTATTCCGCGTTCGAAAACTGCTTTTCCTTTACCATGGCGGACGAGGGGCTGGAGCGGCTTTCCCGGCAGACGGAGGGCTTCCTGCTCGCCCAGCTGAACCGGGGCTTCAACACGCTGAATTTTTATCACGGGATACGGGTGGCACCTCCCACCTAAGCATCGTTGCCAGCGTTGGAAGGAGGCGCTGCGGAGAAACGCCGTCCGTCGTTTCTCCGGATCGGCACCTGCTGACGGCCCCCAATATAAGCAGAATACCGACGCTGGAAGGCGCGCTTTTTCGGGCGTTTCCGCAGGGCGCTTTCCGCCTGTGGTTTTCCTGCGTGATGGAATCGGAAAAACCGGTCGACGAATCGGCCGGCTTTTGTTATAATGGGACCGCGCCCCCGTGTACCACAGAGGGGGGAGCGATCGAAAAAAAGCGGCGGAAAACGGCATTCCGTTAGCTTTGCCGTTTTGTGCGTTGGCGATTGGATGAAAAGCGCATTGTCAACCAGCGTGGGGAAAGGGATGGTCCATACCATGACGACGGAAAAATTGCACGACCGGGCGCGGCTGTTCGGCGTTGGCTATTTAAAAAATTACGCCCGCTCCCGCCGGGCGGCGGCCTGGGTTTTCGCGGCGCTGTTCTTTCTGTTTTTAGGGGCGGCGCAATTCCTGACCTATGGCATCGCTCTGCGGGAGGAGTATCCCTGGAAGAACGCCGTGGTGCTGGCGGCCGTTCCTTTCGTCGGGCCGGTTGTGCTCGGCGTGCAGTGCGTCATGGAAGGCGGGACGATTCGTTTGCTACGGGCGCTGCTGCTGCTGGGGGCCGTGGCTCCGTCGGTGCTGTTCCTCCTGCTTGGCGCGCATTTCCACGATCTGCGCAAGCGGGCGCTCTGCGTTCAGGCCGAACGGGAGGAGGATGCGTTGCTGCGGGCGGAACCGGTTGACCGATTGTCCCCGCCTCCTGCGCTTCCGGGACAGCCTCCGGTGATCCTCCGACCGGGCGCGGGACCTGTGCCGGTTCTGAAAAGGGAAGCGGCGTCCGGCGCTGTACAAACGGTATCGGGCGTTATGTCGGCGGATGTCCCTGCCCGGGCGGAAGCAGTCCCTGCACAGTTGGCGAAATCTGTTCCGTCGGCAGAGCCTTCAGCAGCGTCCGCATCAAAGGACGGCGCATCGGCGGCCCCGGATACGCTTCCGGAGAAAGCGTCGGCGACCAGGACGGCTGCACCCCCTGTTTCTCCGATAGAGGGGCAGGCCCGCACTGTGGAGATTCCTGCTGCGGAAGCGTCTCCGGCAGGTGCGGCGAGGTCTTCCGTCCCCGGCACGGCCGGATTGACGACGGACGCGGTTTCCCGTTCCCCGGCCTCTTCCGGAGTTTCCAGGCCGTCCCCGGCGTTATCCGTCAAGTCCGCTTCGCCGGCCTCATCGGGGGACGCCTCCCTTCAAAAGGCGGAAGAGGAATATAAACGCGCCATGCAGGACGTGTGGGCGCTTTTGCAGAAAAAAGACAAATAGCGGCGGAAGCTTTGCTCAAAAGGAGCAGCCCCGCTCTCAAAGGGGTTCGTCCACTTGAGGGCGGGGGCCTTTCCGCCGTGCGACCGGCGAAAGGAATACAACCACCATGAATCGAAATTATCAGTCGCTGGAGCTGGATAAGATACTCGAGCTTCTGGCGATGGAAACCGGCTGCGAGGACGCGGCCGAACAGGCGCGCGCGCTGGCGCCGTCCTCCGATCTTGCGGAGGTTCGCCGCCGGATGGCGGACACCGCAGCGGCGGTGATGCTGATGGCGCGCTTTGGCTCCCCCTCCTTCGGCGGGGCGAAGAATGTGACCAACGCGCTGCGGCGGGCCGAAGCGGGGGCGGCGCTTTCCATGCGGGAACTGCTCTCGGTCGCGGAAACGCTGCGGGTGATCCGTTCCCTGGCGGAGTGGCGGTCCCACTGCGCGGGGGTGGAAACCTGCCTGGACGACCGCTTCGGGGTACTGGTTCCCAATAAATATCTGGAGGAAAAGATCAACGCGGCGATCCTGTCCGAGGAAGAGATGGCGGACAGCGCCTCGCCGGAGCTGGCAGGCATCCGCCGGAAGCAGCGGGCAGCCTCTTCCCGCGTGCGGGAGAAGCTGGACGGTATGATCCGCTCCCCCGCCTATCAGAAGCTGCTTCAGGAACCGATTGTCACCATCCGGGGGGGACGCTTCGTCGTCCCGGTTCGGGCCGAGCACCGGGGAGAGGTTCCGGGGCTGGTGCACGACACCTCCGCCTCGGGCGCGACGGTGTTTGTGGAGCCGATGGCTGTGGTGGAGGCGAATAACGAGCTGCGGGTGCTCCTCTCCCGGGAGGAAGCGGAGATTGAGCGGATTCTTGCGGAGCTTTCCGCCGAAGCGGGCAGCTTTGCGGACGGGATTATCGCGGATTACGACATTTTGGTCGAGCTGAACCTGATCTTCGCTAAGGGACGGCTTGCCTACAAGATGAAGGCGACTGAGCCGAAGCTGACCGACGACGGTCATATCCTTCTCCGCCGGGCCCGCCATCCCCTGATCGACCCCAAAAAGGCGGTGCCGATCGACGTCGAGCTGGGCGGGGCGTTCGATACGCTGGTCATCACCGGTCCGAACACCGGCGGCAAGACGGTGACGCTGAAAACCCTCGGCCTGCTCTCCCTGATGGCGATGTGCGGTCTGATGCCCCCGGTCAGCGACGGCAGCACCCTTTCGGTTTTCCGGCAGGTGCTGGCCGATATCGGGGATGAGCAGTCGATCGAGCAGTCCCTGTCCACCTTCTCGGCCCATATGACCAACCTCATTCACATCCTCGGGGAGGCGGGGGAGGGCAGCCTGATTCTGCTGGACGAGCTGGGAGCGGGCACCGATCCGGTAGAGGGCGCGGCCCTCGCCATCGCTATCCTCGAACGGCTGCGGGAGCAGGGGGCGCGGGTCGCTGCGACCACCCATTACGCTGAGCTGAAGGCTTACGCCATCCATACGCCGGGGGTGGAAAACGGAAGCTGCGAATTCGATGTGGCGACCCTTCGGCCCACCTATCGGCTGTTGGTCGGGGTACCGGGACGGTCCAACGCCTTCGCCATTTCCGAGCGGCTGGGGATGGACCCCGCGCTGGTGGAGCGCGCCAGGGCGTTGGTCTCCGGCGACGACCGGCGGCTGGAGGATGTGGTGGTCACGCTGGAGGAACGGCGGCAGAACCTCGAAAAGGAGCTGTCCGAGGCGCGGTTCATGCGGGCGCAGGCGCAGGCCGCCGGACAGCGGGCGCAAGCGGAGCTGGAGGAGCTCGACCGGCTGCGGGAAAAGGAGCTGGATCAGGCGCGGGGCGAAGCCCGGCGGATTGTCGAGCGGGCCCGGGCCGAGGCGGAACGGCTGATGGACGAGCTGGACGCGCTGCGCAAGCAGAAGAACGCGGCTGAATTCGCCATGAAGGCGCAGGAGGCCAAAAGCCAGCTCCGTTCCCGCCTGCGGGCAGTGGAGGAGGCCGTCGATCCGGTTGCAAAAAAGAAACCGCAAAGCTACACTCTGCCCCGGCCGCTGCAGGCGGGGGACGAGGTGCTGATCGTGGATATCGACAAAAAGGGCGTGGTGCTTTCTCCGCCGGATGACAGCGGAACCGTGCAGGTGCAGGCCGGGATCATTAAGACCCGGGTGCCGGTCGGCAATCTTCGTCTGATTGCCGACAAGGGGCCGGCGGCCGCTTCCGGCAAGGGCGGGCCGACGGCCCGGCCTTCCGACCGGGCGGTGCGGGGCGTGACCTCCCGCGCACAGCGGGAGGCGCGGATGGAGGTCGACCTCCGTGGATTGATGACCGACGAGGGCATCCTAGAGCTGGATCGTTTTCTGGACGAGGCGGTGCTCTCGGGAATCGACCAGGTGACGGTCATCCACGGCAAGGGAACCGGTGCTCTCCGCGCCGCGGTACAGCAGCATCTGCGAACCCATCCGTCGGTGAAGAGCTTCCGGCTCGGCGTATACGGCGAGGGGGAGACGGGCGTGACGGTCGTGACGCTGAAATAGGGAAAAGGGGCTGTAACAAGCCCTTGGAAAAACCGATTGCGGGCCGCGATCTGCGGCCCGCAAGTGGTTTTCCTCTGCCGGAACGATATTGATATTTTTTACAACAGCTTCCTTTGCATGGTTACAACACATAAAACAGAATGCTGAAAAACTGAGCGACGGCGCCGGCCAGAACAAAAAAATGCCAGATCATATGGAAATATCGCACCGACTTGTTGCGGTAGAAGGGGATGCCGGCCGTATACAGCACGCCGCCCAGCACCAGAAGGAAGATGCCCGGCCAGTCCATGGCCCGTACCAGCGGCACGATGGCGAAAACGACGCACCAGCCGCTGGCAAGATAACACACCATGGAGATTTTTTTGAAACGCTCCACGCTGATCAGGTTGAGGATGATGCCGAAAAGGGCGGTTCCCCATACGACTCCGAAGATCGTCCAGCCCACCGGACCGTTCAGGGCGATCAGAGTATAGGGGGTGTAGGTTCCGGCGATCAGCAGAAAGATGGTGGAATGGTCGAACACCCGCAGGATTTTTTTCGCCCGTTCATTCACCAGGGAGTGATAAAGCGAAGACATGCTGAACAGCAGGATCATGCTCGCCCCATAAATGGCGGAGGCGGTCATTTTCAGCGGATCGCCCACCGAGTGGGCCAGCAGTACGATCGTCCCCACGACCGCCAGCAGCGCCCCCACCCCATGGGTCACGGCGTTGCCGATTTCCTCACTGATGGTATAGAATGAGCCTTTCAGCTTGGTATCCATTGTCAAAGCCAATCTCCTCCTTGCGGTTACGAATTGAGAATATACAAGAAATTTGATATCTTGTTTTCAAAACTATATTAAGTATAGCACGGGATTACGCCGTTGACAAGAGAAAAACCGGAAGATAAGAAAAAATTCATTTTCTGCCCTTCCGGCTCTTCGGCCCTACTGGTTCTTCCTGCCCTGCCTTTTCCGTCCTTTTCTTTTCCTGACGTATGCCCGGATGCTTTTTCAGTATGGCCCAAGAAAGGCGGGCCTATACCGGAAAAACCAACAGAAAGGCCCTTTGCTCCCTATCACGGCGCAAAGGGCCTTTCTGCCGGTTTGCTTTTCTATTTATATTTGTCTCTAATCCGTTTTCCCTGTAGGGAAAAGGAGCCGTAGCGGGTATCCGCAGCCGCGGTGAGCGTATCGCCCCGTATCTCTCCCCGCGCCGAATAGGGGATTTTCAGGAAACCGAACCGGAGTATTCCCTGAAAGGAAAAATGGGCGCCGTCCGTCCGGCCACCGGCAAAGTGGTTGACCGCGCCCATAGCGCGGATTGAGCCGCTTAGGACGCCGTCGGCGTCCTTCAGGGTGAGCCGGCCCTGTTCATTTCCCAGCGGCGTCCGCATGGCGACCTGGTATTCGCCGGCAACACCCGCATTCTCTGTCCCTTTCATGCTTAACGACGGCCTCCTTTACACGCAGACGGGATGCGTCTCTGCTCCAGTATACGCGGGGAAGCCGGTTCCTGTTACAGCAGCGAGAGAAGAAAGGCGGTTCCTACCCCGGTCAGGATGGCGGGCAGGCTCTTCTTGGTGAAGTACGCGACCAGCGCGGTCGCGGCGGCGGAAAGCAGATAACTGTTCCGGATGGGATGAAGGTCCAGCGCCCCGTCCGGGAGAAAGACGGCGGGGGCGATCAGGGCGGTGATTACCGCCGGGCCGATAAAGCGCATAAACCGCCGGGCCTTTTCCGGAATACGGATTTTCTCCGACAGCACCAGCGCGGGCATTCGGGTCAGGTAGGTGGCGACGCCGCAGCAGAGCAGCACAACGAGGTATTCGGGCGTGGTCATACGGCCTCCCCTCCTTTTTTCCGATCGTTCCCGGCTTCGGCCGGCGGTTCGGAACCCACCGGCTTCCGGTCAAGCACGAAACCGACC